>Ga0302275_10000080_pt1 | contig 97416 bp, 83 predicted proteins | sample III_Bog_N2_2_FD_200229 | JGI IMG/M metagenome (GOLD analysis project Ga0302275, IMG submission 200229) | Peat permafrost microbial communities from Stordalen Mire near Abisko, Sweden - III_Bog_N2_2 | ecosystem: Environmental > Terrestrial > Soil > Wetlands > Peat | place: Sweden: Abisko... | reverse complement strand
TGGAACCGGACTTGATGGTTCGCCTGCTGCGCGCCTGCATCTGCACACAAACCATCACTTACAAACAGCTTGTCGCCTTGCCGGAACTAGCTTGATATTCATCAAGGAGAAATGGCCGTGCTCGTGGCCAGTTGCTGCGAGAAGGCTGTTCCCACCGTGGCGCTCAACTGCGACGAAGTCGTCGTTACAGTCAGTTTGGCTGGCACGGTCAGCGTTGCGCTTGCCGTCTTGGTGGTGTCTGCCACGGAAGTGGCCGTCACGGTCACCGTCTGCGCCGCGCTGGCGGCGGCAGGCGCCGTATAGGTCGCCGCAGCGGTCGTCGTGCCAGAGAGAGTTCCTCCGCCGCTCACCGTCCAGGTTACCCCGTCGGCAGCGCCGCTGGTGGTTTTGTCGTTGGTTACGGCCGCTGTCAGCGCTACCGTATCTGTTGGATCCACTGTGGTTACCGAAGCCGTAACGGCCACGCTCGGCGATTTGGAAGAACCGCCGCAACCTGAAAGGCAGAAAAGAACAGCAAGCGCTGTAACCACGACTGCAAAGAGAACGAACCGCTTCGAGAACATAAGATACCCTCCCCCACACCCGCTTTTATAGGGAGGTATGAAAAGACCTGCAATCGAAATCAGGTTAAGATCGCGAATCGGTGGCTAATTTCGTCTCATTTCGTTTGACCGTCTGCTGTTCTCCGGGCTGGCGATAGTGTTGTCTGAACGCAAAAGGAACTGTATACTGACTGCACTTCGGAAATCTTCATATATCCGCCTCTCCCGAGAGGACCCAGACAGTTCCGATGAACGCGCGTCCGAACATCCGCCTGATCACCGCTGCACTTCCCACCCGGCTAACCAGTTGGAAGGAGATCGCCAGCTATCTCGGCTGCGATGCGCGCACGGCTCAACTGTGGGAAAAGCATGAAAGCCTGCCAATCCACCGCCATGCGCATCAAGCCAGGGCCAGCGTCTATGCCTTCCCGGCGGAACTGGACGCCTGGCTGCAAATGCGGCTGCCGCGAAAAGCCGCCGAGGCTAAACCGAAGGCGCCGGTTTCACTCCAAATTGGACGATGGAAATGGCTGTTGGTGGCAATAGGAACCCTGCTGGTGGCCGGAGGCGCCGGTTTCTTCTGGAGCCAGGAGCGCCATTGGAGCTCGGCCAATACGAGCACCCTTGTGCTCGCCGATTTTACCAACACAACAGGGGACATCATCTTCGACCATGCCTTGCGCCTGGGATTGGCGGCTCAACTGGAACAGTCGCCGTACCTGAGCCTTCTTTCGGACGCGCAGGTGGCGCAGACCCTGGCCCTGATGGGCAAGGAAAAGGACACGCGCCTTACCCCGGACCTGGCGCGAGAAGTTTGCGAGCGCACCGGCAAGGCCGTCGTCATTGACGGATCGATCACCGCTCTGGGCAATCAATACGTCCTCGGCCTGCGGGCCGTCAACTGTCATACCGGCGAGATTCTGGATACGGAACAGGCGCAGGCGGACAGCAAGGAACACGTCCTCAACGTAATGGCCGCCAGCGCCGCCAAGCTCCGGCGGCACCTGGGCGAGTCGCTGGCCTCCATACAGAAATACGATGCCCCGCCGGAGGACGTCACCACTGCCTCTCTGGAAGCTCTGCAGGCCTACAGCCTCGGTTTCCGGGTCCATGTTGTCAAGCTCGATGAAGCGGGAGCCGCGGAACTGTTCCGCAGAGCAATCGCACTCGATCCGAAGTTCGCCATGGCTTACGCGCGGCTCGCTGTCTGCAACATCAACATGGGCGAACAGACGCAGGCTGCTGATAATTTGCGCAAAGCCTACGATCTGCGCGATCACATCAGCGAGCATGAAGGGCTGTTCATTCTCTCGCTTTACCACGAATTCGTAACCGGCAATCTGGACGAGGCGCGCAAGACCTATGAGCTGCGCTCCCAAATCTACGCGCACGACGATATACCGATTGGCAACTCCGGGAATGTCTACTTTCTGCTCGGACAATACGATCTGGCCCTCAATGCCACCCAGGAGGCGTTGCGGCGCAATCCCGGCAGCCGCATCTGGAATGGGAACCTTGTCAGCGCGTATATGGCGTTGCAGAGATTTCCGGAAGCCAAGGCCACAGCCGAGTCGGCGAGCGCCCGCCAATTGGACAGCCCCTGGCTCCATCTCTACCTCTATCTGATTGCCTATCAACAGGCCGACGAGCCGGAAATGACTCGCCAAGCCGCTCAATTAAAAGGCGTACCTGGATTTCAAGGTATTTTGCTGGACTACCAGGCGCAGGCCGCGGCCCGTGAGGGAAGGCTGAATGAGGCTCGCTCCATCTCCGCACAGGCTGTCGAAATGGCTTTGGCTGATAAGGAGCCGGACAGCGCCGCTCTCTATCTGGCACAGGCGGCCATGAACGATGCCTGGGCGGGAAACCGGACTCAGGCCCGCCAGCAGGCACAGAAAGCCCTGCATATCTCTTCGGGACGCGAGGGAGAAGCCGTCGCCGCGGTTGCCCTGGCTGTTGCGGGCGACTCTGCCGAGGCCCTGCGCCTGGCCGGCGACCTGGCCAGGCGCTTTCCGGAAAACACCATGGTGCGCGATCAATATGTTCCCACGATCCGCGCCGCGGCGGCGCTCGACAGCGGCGCGCCGGTCAAGAATCCCGGCGCCATTCTCAATGAACTTGCCCCAACCCTGCCCAATGAATTTGGATCTCATGCCATGGATCGCGTCGCCTTTCTGACCTGCTATTCCATCTATTTTCGCGGCGAGGCATATCTGGCCGGCCGGCAGGGCGCGCCGGCAGCGGCGGAGTTTCAGAAAATCCTCGACCATCCGCAGTTGACGCTCACTGATCCGGTCAGCGCCATGGCTACGCTGGGGCTTGCCCGCGCCTATGAGATTTCCGGCGATCGCGCCAAAAGCGCCGCCGCCTATAAAGACTTCCAGACCCTGCGGAAAAATGCCGACCCAGGAATTTCACTTTCTCTCCGGGCAAAGGCAAAGCTATAGAGCCTTTCAGGAATACAGAGCCTCTTGCAAAACTCCATTGAGACTGCGAAAAGTGTCAGCGCACGACTTTAGGGAACCTCTGCACAAGTTGATGCTTTGAAAGGTACGGGCTTTACAGGCTGCGGAAAGACTTATCGGCAGAGGCAAGAAGCGTCAGGGCACGACTTTTAGTCGTGCCGTAAACAGCTTAAAAGCAACGCGGGCTTTAGCCCCTGAGCTTTCGGTCGTTTTGATTGAACACAGCCCTCTTTCCGCAGCCTGTATAGCTCCGGCGCGCTGGCCTGCCGGTACGGCATTTCTTCCTGTGACGTTCGCTTCTGCCGCTGTTCCGCTCCTCCGAGCCGCGCTGCAAAGGCATCCGGCAGCCTTTTCCACAAACATGGGCCAGCAAACCACAGGGCCCTGGCCCTCCGGCTGCGCTACGCTTGAAAAGGAATGGCCAAGTGCGAGATTTGCGATGATGTGGGGCTGGTGCGGGTGCTCAACGGCGAGGGGCTATGGGTTTCCCGCGCCTGCGAGTGCCAGCAGATGGAGCGCGAGGAGCGCCGCATCGCCGCGGCTCACATCCCGGAGCGCTACCGCCATTGTTCCCTGGACTCCTACGTGACGCACGGCGTTGACCCCTTGCTGAGCACCGCCCGCAGAACCGCGCGCGACTTTGCCAGGGAGTACATGCTCAACCCCGGCAAGGGGCTGCTTTTCACCGGATCAATCGGGGTGGGCAAGACCCATCTGGCCGTCGGCGTCCTTCAGCGGCTGGTGTTGGAATACGGCGTCAAGGGCCTCTTCTGCGACTATCGCGAACTGCTCAAAAGCATCCAGAATAGCTATAACCCGCAGGTGCAAACCACCGAGCTGGAACTGCTGAAGCCGGTCTTTGCCGCCGAGGTGCTGGTGCTCGACGATCTGGGCGCGCAGAAGCCCAACGAGTGGGTCTGGGACACGGTCGCGCTCATCCTCAATACCCGCTACAACAACAAGCAGACCACCATCATCACCACCAACTACCCCGACCTGCCTGCCGGCGGAGGCGCCAAGACCGAGGCCGAGCGCGCCGCCCGCGAGCAGACCCTGGGCGACCGCATCGGCGACCGCATGAGGTCCCGCCTGGCCGAGATGTGTATGCACGTCGACATGATTGGGGATGACTACCGCCAGTTGCGCAAGCGCGCCCGTCCGTCCAAGAAAGACAGCTAGAAACGCTCCGCCGGGATTCGACCCGAACCTCCGAAGAGCATCCTTCAGGGCATTGCAGGCTGCGGAAAAACTCATCCGCAGAGGCACGAAGCGTCAGGGCACGACTTTAGTCGTGCCGAAAGAGCAGCAAAAAGACTTTGGGCTTTAGCCCATGAGGGATGTCTTTCGCATTTCTTGCTTGGAAACAGTCCTTTTTCCGCAGCCTGTAAAGGCCCGATACTTGGCCCATTCTTCAGGGGGCTGAAGCCCCCCGGCTCCCTCCGGATCGATTTATTCCGCAGCCGGTTTACGCCGTTTCGGTCTTGACCAGATCCTGCAAGCCACGCGCCTCGATCTCGAAGTCGCGAATCTTGTATTTCTGGATCTTTCCCGAGAGGGTAATGGGAAAGTCGTCGACGAAGCGGACGTGCTCGGGAATCTTGTAATAGGCAATCTGGCCCTGGCAGAAGTCGCGAATCTCCTCCTCGGTTGCTTCGACGCCGGGCTTCAGCCGCACCCAGGCCACGGGAATCTCGCCCAGCCGCTCGTGGGGAATCCCCACCACCTGCGCCTCGCCGACCTTGGGATAGGTGTAGAGAAACTCCTCCACCTCGCGGGGATAGATGTTCTCTCCGCCGCGGATAATCACGTCTTTGGAGCGGCCGGTCAGGTGGATGCAGCCATCCGCGTGCATAACGCCCAGGTCGCCCGAGTGCAGCCATCCGTCGGCCTGAATCACCTGCGCCGTGCCTTCCGGATCGCCGTCGTAGCCCTTCATCAGCGTAAAGCCATGCACGCAGATTTCGCCCTGCTCGCCGATGGGCACGATTTCGCCCGTTTCGAGAGAGGCGATCTTGATCTCCGTCTGCGGCATGGCGCGGCCCACTGTGTGGACGCGAATCTCAATCGAATCGCCGGCGTCGCTCATCGTGCACACCGGCGAAGTTTCCGTCTGGCCGTAGGCGATGACCAGCTCGCCAATGTGCATCTCATTCATCACGCGCTTCATCAGCTCGATGGGGCAGGGCGCGCCGCTCATCATGCCGGTGCGCAGGCTGGTCAGATCGAAGCTGGCAAAGTCCGGCAGGGCGAACTCCGCCACGTACATGGCCGGAACCCCGTAAACCGAGGTTCCCCGCTCATCCTGGATGGCCTGCAGCGTGGTATGCGCGTCAAACGTCCAGTTGGGCAGAATCAGCGCCGCGCCGGAGTTGACGGCGGACATGGTGCCAATCACGCAGCCATAGCAGTGAAAGAAGGGCATCGGCATCACGATCTTGTCGATTTCCGAGTAATGAAAGCCCTGAGCCAGGAATTGCCCGTCGTTCACGATGTTGTGGTGCGACAGCATCACGCCCTTCGGCAGTCCCGTGGTGCCGCTGGTGTACTGGATGTTGGCTATATCTTCGACGTCCACGTGATCGGGGAGCTGGCCCTCGGCCTGGAGCAGCGCGGGCCACTCCGGCGAATCGAAATAAATGACGTGCCGCAACTCGCAGTTGATGCCGTGGCGCGCCCGGCCCAGAATCTCCTCGTAGTCGGCGTGCTTGTCCTTGTGCCACAGGAACAGCGCCTTCATGCGCGAACGGGTCAGCGTGTACTGCAGCTCGAAGGAGCGGTAAGCGGGGTTCACGTTCACCAGCGCGGCTCCCGCCCTGGCGCAGCCCATGTGCATCATGAGCCACTCGATGCAGTTCCTGGACCACAGCCCCACGCGGTCGCCCTTGCGGATGCCCAGCGACCAGAGCCCGCGCGCCACACTGTCGGCCACGTCGCTCAGCTCCGCCCAGGTCATGCGCTTCGACTGGTGGCGCGAAGCCACGGCCAGGTTATCGGGATAGCGGCTGGCGGTGCGATGCAGCAGGTCCCCGACCGTCAGTTCAAGCAGGGGCCGGTCTTCGCCACGCGAATAACTCAGGTTGTGAAGGTCTGTCTCAGGCATGATTCCAGTTTAAAGTCAACAATCGGAGTTTACACTACTCCTCTCACAGCTTGAAGTTGTACCCATCCGAAAATGTAGTGCCGGCCTCCTGGCCGGCTGTAGCGCGGGTTTCCCAACCCGCGCCTCTCTACCCAATGGACCAAAATTTAGCGGTCAAGAACCTGGCGCGCCGCGGCGCAAACGCATGGATGCCTGCCGCAGCGCCGGAAGCAGCCCTGCGGGCGTAAAATAGCGCCGTCCCCGGAATGCTCTCCGCGGCGGCGGGAAACTCCGCCGCCAGCGAGTTCTTTCCGGAAATTCAATGGCACTTTTAGGGATGGATTGAGATGAAGCTTTTTGCTTGCGCACTTGCCCTGATGCCTTTTTCCCTGCCGGCTCTGCTGGCAGGCCCCTTCACCCTCACCAGCCACGCTCAAACAGGAGGCACACCCGCCATGGAGATCGGCAGCGAAAAGGTTGTCACGCTCACTCGCGACGCCGTCAGTAAAACCCGGCCGGAGTTCACCAGCATCACTCTGGCGCCCGCCCGCGGCATGGAGATCATCCAGATCACAGCCAACTTTCCCGGCAAGGGCAATGTAAACGTTCTCGCCTCGCCGGACCTGGCCGGCGCGAAAAAGATGCTCGACGTGGACGATGACGCCTTTGGCAACCTCGGCTACCGGCTGGGCGCAGCCTTCCTGGCGCCCTATCCCAACCGCATTCGCGGCAAGCTCTCGGCCGACGGCAAAACCCTGACCACCGCATGGGAGGGCCACACGCTCACCCTTCCGGCCAACAACATCGGCAAGCTGCCCACGGCCGAGCGCCACGCCATGCACGGGCTCATCCTCAAGGGCAGAGTCAGTGACGTGAAAGTGAAGAAGCTGCCCGGCGGCGAGCAGGTAATCGGCATCCTTCATGCCGGGAACTTCGGCGGCCATTGGCTCTCGAAGACAGACCTGGTGTTTTCCATCACGCTCTCCGCCGATGCCGTGGATGCCGCGATTGTGGCGGCCAACGTGGGCGACGAGGACGAGCCGATAGCCCTCGCCTGGCACCCCTACTTCAATCTGCCTTCCGGCAACCGCGCCCAGGCCCGGATACGGATTCCCGCCGCCACCATGGCCGAGGCGGACAACTACGACAACGTCTTCCCCACGGGCAAGCTCGTGCCGGTCAAGGGAACCCGCTTTGACCTGAACGCCCCCGGCGGCGTGGCCCTGGGAACGAATTATTTCGATGACAACTGGAACCACCTGCAATGGAAGGGCGGCGTCGTCACGGTCGAAGTCATCGACCCGGCCGCTAACTATGGCGTGAAGATCGAGGGCCTCTCGCCGGAGATTTCGTCCATCCAGATGTACGCTCCGCCCGACAAGAGCTTTGCCGCCATCGAGCACCAGTACAACCTGGGCGATCCTTTCGGCAAGGAATGGGGCGCGACCAATACCGGCATGGTCACGCTGAAGCCCGGCCAGAGCACCAAGTGGCACGTGCGGCTGCGCGTCTTTGTGCCGTAACGGCAGTGAACAGTGGATAGTGAACAGTGGGCAGTGAACTGTAGAGCGAGCCGGAGGACAGTCAGTTCATCCACCGGCTCGTGTCAGGCCTCTGCTTCAGTAAAGCGTAAAAGATTGTCGCTCAGATTGAGGCGATATGAGGACATGCAATAAGTTACAGATATTGCCGAGCCCGGTGATGCACTTCCGTGGCCTTGTGTTTTTGCTTGCTTTCTGTTCGCTCACCGGCTGCGTGATTGCTTGCTCCAGCCAAAGCTCCAAATCTTCGCGGTTTCCTTTCACCATCCTCGACGAACGGCCCTTCCATTTCGGCTGTACCGACCGTCCGAGCCCGCTACCGCCCGGCACGCACAGTTTCGTAACTTTTTCTCCACGAGCTCCCTACGCGCGCACCCGCCTCGATACGCTCAACCTTCCGCTCAATGAAGTTCCGGCGCTGACAATCGCCGCCGAGCCCGTGCAATGGATTCAGATCGCCGCCGCCAATCAGGACCATTGGACAGTGCAATTCTGCGCGGAGGGCGAAGGCAACTCCATCGATGAAGCCAACGGTTATCTGCGGAGAGTCTCCATGCAGCGAACCGGCAGCTTGCTCACGCTGAGCAACACCGATGCGCATGGCCTGACCGGAGGACACGGCAACCTGCTGCTGACAGCGCCCGCCGGAGCGCCCGTCACCGTGCATAGCGACGCGGCTCTAGAGGTCCACGACATGGCCGGGCCGGTTCGCGTTTCGGCGCTGGGCCGCGCCACCATCCTCAATACCACCGGCCGCGTGGATGCCTCGGCCATGGATGTCGATTTTGCAGGCTCGCAGGGGTCGGTCTTTCTCAACGCGTCCTCGGAAATCAACTTCAAGATCACCGCGACAAACTTCCATGGCACTCTTTCCGCCAACGCGCAACGTGAGGTGCGCGCATACTTTCCGCCCGGCTTTCAAACGCCTGTCGAGGTTCTCGTGAACAGCCCAAAGGATTTTGTCTGCCACGCCGATTTCTGCTCAAACATCAAAAAGGACCGCGTGAACGGCCTGTATCGGTTCACCTATGGCAACGCCGAAGGCGCGTCCGATCATATTGACATGAGATCATGGGACAAGCAGGTTGTTCTTGATACGATCCAGTGAAATCCGGCCGCTTGACGCTGGGCGCTCCATCGTATTTAAGTCAGACCGCCGTTTCCTTCTGCCAGCTTTGCAGCCCTGAGTGGATAATCGCCAACCCCTAAGTTGCCAAAGAATCACCCCTCTTGCACAGACGACCAAGATCAAGGGCGCAATTGTCCTGGGCTTCCGGGCTTCGCAGTTTTTGGGACGTGGCTCCAGTGCCGGCAAGAGACTTTCCCGCTCTGGCGGCCTCGCCGCACACAATTGTTGCGAATTCCGAATTTGCCCCTATCCAATATCCCGGTTTTGGCCGATAGATATGGGTTGTCTCGGCCTGACGTCCGCTCCAGCACGACCGCGCGACCTTACCGGTCCCCTGCGGTGGAAGCGGTCTGGCCCCATAAGGAGAGCCATTATGTCTTCCGTAGCCTTCAACCTTTCCACTCCGTCCAACGTCACGCAGATGGCAGCTACCGCCAGAACCGGTCCCGCACCCGCCGAACCCACTCCTGCGGCCAGCGAACCGGCTCCCGCAGCCAGCGAAGATACGGTCACGCTTTCCGCCTCGGCCCAGGCCGAAGCCCTGTACCACGGCGGCCAGAGCGTAGCGTCGATTGCCTCTTCTCTGGGGACCAGCGTGCAGTTAGTCGACTCCTACCTCAGCATCACCCCCACTGTGGCTGTTGCGGTTTCCGCGGCGCCCGCAGTTCACTCTGCGCCTGCGGCCCATGTTGCATCCGCCACAGCCGCTGCGCCCGCGGCGCAAGCCACGCCCGTTGCAGCCACGGAATTACCCAAGGCTGTTGCAAAAGGCTGACGCGCTGAACAGAACAGTGAGTAAGGCAGCGGACTTCCATATCTGCCGGGTGCGGCGTCCTTATCAGGCTCCGCACTCCCTGCTGCGGCCGATTCTCCTGACCAGCGGCAGGCTTATGAAGGTGAGTTCCATCAACTCGATGAACGACTTTTCGGGATGGCTGTCCTGGCGCGAGAGATGAATTGCGCCCACCACCATGATTCCCAGCAGGCCGGCCAGCGTCAGCGGCAAAAGAACGAAGAAAAAGAAGCGCGTCATCTCCGCCAGTCCCCAGGGGCCTCCGGTTTCGACAACCTGTCCGAAGCGGGTCAGCGCCCAGTATTCGCCTGAGCGGCCCTGCAGCTTGAAATAGAACTTGCCGCCGGCGATGCGGACGCGCCGCACATCGGAGACAATGGGAATCCTTGCGCCAGAGGCCGTCTCCAGATAAGGACGGAGCCCCGCGACGGTTGTCACTTCGCCCTGCCGGTTCCACCCGATCTTGTCCATGGGGAGCGCGCAGGGGCAGCTTTCCTTCCCCAGCCGCGGAAACTGCATCTTGGGGAAGATCAGCAGGAGATAATCTTGGCCCGGCATCGCCTCGTAATATCCGGCTCCCGCCGCTGGAGTGTCCTTGGAATCAAGCTTCATCGTTTCGCCCGGCAGAACAAAAAGATGGGCGACGACCACATGGCCCTCGTCCTCGATATCCACCACGGGAAGCGGCTGGGCGGTGGGATTCGGCGCCGGTTGCAGGCGGAACGCCGCGCCGGGCAGGGCCCAACCGGCGGAGAGGAGCAGGATCAGAGCGGATGCTGGCTTCATTGCCAACCGTATTATCACATCGCCAAGAAGAACGGCAATCGGAGCCGCCCGGCCGCCGCAGCGGAAGGCGCAACGGGGTTCATTTCTCCGCCTTTTTAAGCGGCCGTGTAAACCTTCGCATCCTTCCGTGCGTCCACCCCCTATATGAGTGAAGCCGAGCAAACTCGTTTCCGCTGCCTGTGCTGCGGGTGCAGGACGCTGCTGAAGCCGGAAGCGCTGGAATTGTGCCCGATCTGCTGGTGGGAAGACGACGGACAGGATGATGAGGATGCCTCCGTAGCCCGGCGGACAGTGAATGGCGAACTGAGCCTGGAAGAGGCACGCGCAAACTACACCCAATGCGGCGCGGCTCATCCCCGCTTTCTCCGTTATGTCCGCAAGCCCCTGCCGTCTGAACTCTGAACTGCGCGTCACTGGGCAGTAACGTGACTTTCTGGTGCCCGCTGGCCGGGAAAGATGCCCGGCGGGTTTGACCCTGCCAGCAAACCCTCTTACCATGAAATGAGGGATCTCTGAGGCCGCCCGGTGGCGGGTCTGCCTTCAGCAGCATCCCATGCAGGCAATCTGCCACAAGAATTGGCGGTTTGCATCTCAAAAGAAACGATTTCCAGCGCGGTCCCCCCAGTTTGTTCGGCGCAGAGAGCGCCCGGAAGGCAAAACATTGAGTTCTACCGACACCGTCGAAAACAACGCCCAACCCGAGGCGGCAAACGACAACCTCGAACAAAGCCAGGCACAGGCGCCCGAAGAACACAATCACGACCATGACCACAACCACGACCATGGCCCGGTTCTGAACCCGGAATGTACCCGCGAGCTGGTGCTCGACGTCCCCGCCGAAGAGGTCTCCAAGGCCTATCGGAAGGTGGTGGGCAACTACCGGAAGTACGCCAAGATTCCCGGTTTCCGCTCTGGCAAGGTGCCTGAGACCATAGTCCGGCGCCGTTTTGCGGACGGGATTCGCAAGGACGTGATCGACGGCCTGCTGCCCGAGCGCTTCAACAAGGCGGTTCTTGATTCGGGCATCAAGCCCGTCGGCGAGCCCCATGTGACCGAGTTGACCGTCGAAGACGGCCAACCGCTGCATGTGAAGGCCGTCTTTGAGTATCTGCCGGAGTTCTCCATCGAGGGCTATCAGACGGTCACCGTCGAGAAGCCGGCGGCGGAGATTACCGAAGAGGAGTTCCAGCGCGAACTGGAGCAACTGCGCGACTCGCACGCCACCATCGAGACGGTCGAGGAAGACCGCGCTTTGGCGGACGGCGACTGGGCGCAGATCTCCTACAAGGGACAGATCGAGGGCGACGCACAGGCGGCTCCAGTCGCTGGTGAAGACACCTTGGTCGAAGTTGGCGGCAAGGATACGGTCGAGGCTTTCACCACCGTTCTGCGCGGCGCCAAACCCGGCCAGGAGCTGAAGGCCGAGGTCGTCTATCCGGTCGACTTTGCCGAACCCAAGCTGGCCGGCAAGACCATCACCTACGAAGTTGAGGTGAAGGCCATCAAGAAGCGCACCATGCCGGAGCTGAACGACGATTTCGCCAAGGAAGTGGGCAACTACAAGGATTTGGCGGAGCTGGAAAGCCGCGTACGCGAGCACATGGCCGACCACAAGCGCCGCAGTGTGGAAGGCGAAACCAAGGACCGGCTCTTCGCCGCGCTGATCGAGCGCTTCCCGTTTGCGGTTCCCGAGTCGCTGGTCCAGGTCCAGATTGACGCTCGCCTGGAGCGCGGATTGCGCGCTCTGGCCGCGCAGGGCATGAACGCCGACCAGATGCGCAAGCTGGACTTTGGCCGCCTGCGCGCCGCACAGCACGACGGCGCCTTGGCCGAAGTGAAAGCCAATCTTATGCTGGACCGCATCGCCGGCGAAGAAAAGATCAGCGTCAGCGACGAAGAACTGGACGCCGAGCTGCAAATTGCCGCTATACAGTCTGGGGAATCGGTCGAGGTTTTGAGCGCGCGTCTGAAAGCCGACGGCGGACTGGATAGGATCCGGGAGCAGTTGCAGCGCGAGAAGACCGCAAGCCTGCTGTACGAGAGACTGCCCGCATAGAAACGCGGAAATCGCCGCGCGGCTGCCCGGATTGCACTTCCGGCGCAGCGCGGCAGGCAAGAAACGGGGAGCAAGACTCCCAACGGAAGAGAAGGCCCTATGGCATTGGTTCCCATGGTGGTAGAGCAGACGAGCCGAGGCGAGCGCGCCTACGACATTTACTCCCGTCTGCTTCGCGACAACATTATCTTTCTGGGCACGCCCATCGACGACCAGGTGGCCAACCTGGTGGTGGCGCAGATGCTCTTCCTCTCTGGCGAAGACCCGGAGAAGGACGTGCATCTCTACATCAACTCCCCCGGCGGCTCCATTACCGCGGGACTGGCCATCTACGACACGATGCAGTTCATCAAAAACAAGGTGGAAACCATCTGCATCGGCCAGGCGGCCAGCATGGGCGCGTTTCTGCTGCTGGCCGGCGCCAAGGGCAAGCGCTTTGCCCTGCCTAACTCGCGCATTCTCATTCATCAGCCGTCCATGGGCGGGCTCAGCGGCCAGGCCACGGACATCGACATTCATGCGCGCGAAATCCTTCGCATCCGTGAAATTACCAACAACATTATGGCCAGGCACACCGGCCAGCCGCTGGAACTGATCGAGCGCGATGTCGAGCGGGACTTCATCATGAACGCGCAGCAAGCCAAGGAATACGGTATAGTTGATGAAATCATTGACCGGCCTCGCGCTTGACCGCTGGGCTGGCCCACAGGCCGGTTTCATCGTTCCACCGGCCGGGACGCAGAAACAGAACCTGAAGCGAGCTCGTTAAAGGGAGCAGGAAAATGAAAACGCGTGTAGGGCCCGAAGAAGCATTGCGCTGCTCGTTCTGTCACAAGTCTCAGGACGCTGTGGCCAAGCTGATTTCGTCGCCCAGCGACTATCCTCGCGCCTATATTTGCGACGAGTGCGTGGCTGTCTGCAACTCGATTCTGGAGGACGACCGCGGCGCGGATTCCACCCATCCCGCCATCGCCGCCGACCACCTGCCCAAGCCGGAGGAGGTCAAAAACTTCCTTGACGACTTCGTCATCGGCCAGGACCAGACCAAGAAAAAGCTCGCCGTTGCGGTCTATAACCACTACAAGCGCATCCAGATGAACAAGATGCGCAACAACGACATCGAATTGGCCAAGTCGAACATCCTGCTCATCGGCCCCACCGGCTCGGGCAAAACGCTGCTGGCCCACACCATGGCCAAGATGCTCGATGTGCCCTTCGCCATTGTGGACGCCACCACCCTCACCGAGGCCGGCTATGTGGGCGAGGATGTCGAAAACATCATCCTCAAACTGCTGCAGGCCGCCGACGGCGACGTGACCCGCGCCCAACAGGGCATCATCTACATCGACGAAATCGACAAGATCGGCCGCAAGGACGAGAACCCCTCCATCACCCGCGATGTCAGCGGCGAAGGCGTTCAGCAGGCCCTGCTCAAGATTCTTGAAGGCACCGTGGCCAACGTTCCGCCGCAGGGCGGACGCAAGCACCCGCACCAGGAGTTCACCGCTGTCGATACCACCAACATCCTGTTCATCTGCGGCGGGGCATTCATAGGCCTGGAGCGCGTAGTGGGCCGCCGCGTGGGCAAGAAGGCGCTGGGCTTCAAGACCATCGACGCCGCCGAGGCCGATGCCGCCACCAGCCGTTCGCATCGCGACACCGAGCTGCTGCGCCGGACCGAGCCGCAGGATCTGATCAAGTACGGCTTGATTCCGGAGTTTGTCGGCCGCCTGCCGGTCATGGGCATTCTGGACGAACTGGACGAAGAGGCGCTGATCGAGATTCTCACCAAGCCCCGCAACGCCATTCTCAAGCAATACCAGCGGATGTTCGAGTACGAGAATGTTCGCCTGCACTTTACCGCCGAGGCGGCAGCGGCAGTCGCCCGCGAGGCCCTGGCCCGCAAGGTGGGCGCGCGCGGCTTGCGCATGATTCTCGAAGAGCTGATGCTGGACCTGATGTATCGCCTGCCCAGCAACAAGCGCGTCCGCGACGTGGAAATCACCAGCGACATGGTCGAGCGGCGTGATTTGTCGATGTGCCTGCTGGAAAAGGCAGGTTAGCGCTCAGGCGTTATTTTGCAGACCTCAAAACCCTTTGGCTGGGCCTCCAGCCAGAGGGTTTTGCCGTTTCAGTTGCGATAAAGTTCTCGCGCCGAGGCAAGAGCGGTTCTCCAATCCATGCGCACTGCCCGGCATCATGGAAGCTGTCTTCTCCTTCGGGGAAGAGGGCCTTGATTCGCAGTTGTTCGCCCAATGCCTGTAAATAGTTTTGCAATGTCAAAAAATATACAGTTTGAAAACGATAGCTCATGTTATTCTTCGGCGTCCCATGTTATTCTTCGGCGTCCTTTGAAGAGAGCAGAACATGACGATGAATCAGCCTTGTTCACTTCTGTTTGGAGCCGTGACCAGTGGATTGTTCTTCTGCGCGGGATTGATGGCGCAGAGTTCCACGATGGCCTCTCGAATCGTCGATCCTGTCGACGAAAGCCGGCAGGTAACGCTCAGAGGCTATACGCACCCATTGGCCAACGCCGCCAACGACCGCGGTTCGGCGCCGGCGAACATGCAGTTGGAGCGTATGCATCTGGTTCTGAAGCGCAGCGACAGCCAGGAGTCGGCGCTCCGCCTACTGATCGGCGAGATGCACACTCCAGGCGCGGCTAACTACCACAAATGGCTGACTCCGGATGAGTTTGGCAGAAGGTTCGGTCCTTCCGATCAGGATGTGGCGACGGTGAAGAGCTGGCTGGAAGGGCACGGCTTCAGCGTGACCAAGGTCAATCCCGGCAAGCAGACCATCGAGTTCAGTGGCAACGTGGCCCAGATGCGCACGGCCTTCCAAACCCAGATTCACAGGTATGAAGTGAATGGCGAAAGCCATTATGCCAACGCCAGCGATCCGCGGATTCCCGCGGCGCTTGCGCCGGTGGTGGGCGGCTTCGTCTCGCTGAACAACTTCCGGCTGAAGAGCTATGCCCATCTGCTGGGCCACGCCAGCTACGATCCACGAACAGACAGAGCAACTCCGCAGTGGACGATGGGCGACAGCACTTCTGGCGTCAGCTTTGTGCTTGCGCCTTCGGATTATGCCGTTCAATACGATCTCAATCCACTTTATGAGGCGGGCATCGACGGCAGCGGCCAGACGATCGCTATCATCAACGAATCCAACATCGATGTTGCGCTGGTGAACAGCTTCCGCAGCCTCTTCGGGCTGCCGTACAACCCGCCCCAGATCATCATTGACGGCAATGACCCCGGCGTGGACGGCATCAACAATCCCGACGGCGGAAATGGCGCATCGGTGGAGGCCTATCTTGATGTGGAGTGGGCGGGAGCGGTGGCGCCCAGGGCTCAAGTCGATCTGGTGATTGGAGCCGACACGTCGCTGGAAAACGGCCTCATCCTGGCGGCTGAACACGCCGTTTGCGGCAATGTCGCGCCCATCATCAGCCTGAGTTTTGGACAGTGCGAGGCGAATCTGAGCGGCTCGAACCAGTACATGAGCAATCTTTGGGAGCAGGCCGCGGCGCAGGGCATCACGGTGCTCGTTTCCACCGGCGACAGCGGCTCGGCCGGCTGCGACAGCTCCGGTGCAATGTATGCAACCCAAGGCCAGGCAGTCAGCGGCCTGGCCTCGACGCCCTTCAACGTGGCCGTGGGCGGAACCGATTTTTACTACAGCGATTACAACTCGGGTTCAACGGCCCTCAATAACCAGCTCGCCACCTATTGGAGTTTCACCTCAAGCAACAGCATTCCGGCGGTATCCATCCTGGGCGTCATTCCTGAGCAGCCCTGGAACAACAGCCAATACGGTCTGGATGCCTTCAACCTGTACACCGCGGTGAACGGCCTTGCAACGACCATTACAGGCGGCGGCGGCGGCGCCAGCAACAGCGCGTTGTGCAGCACCAACACATACGACTCAAACAACGCCTGCACCGGAACAGCTTCCGGCTATCCCAAGCCATCCTGGCAGTCTGGAAACGGCGTTCCCAGCGACGGCGTGCGCGATCTGCCCGATGTCTCTCTCTTTGCCGCCAACGGGTACAACTACAGCTACTATCCCATCTGCTACTACGATGGCGATTGCCAGCCGGTGGGTGGTGGCCAGACAGTGCAAATCACCGCCGTTGGCGGCACATCGGCCTCAACCCCGTCTTTTGCCGGCATCATGGCGCTGGTGAATCAGCAGTATGGACGCCAGGGACAGGCGGACTTCGTTCTTTATCCGCTGGCAACGCAGTTCCCGAACTCCTTCTACGATGTCACCGCGGGCAACAACTCCGTGCCCTGCGTAACCGATTCGACCAACTGCATCCCGGTCTCCAATCCCGCCATCATCGACAAGATTCCCCTCGATCCCTCGGGCGGGACGATAACCGAGGGCCAGATTGGCGCTGGAACCACCGCCTCCTACAACGCCGGCCCCGGCTATGATCTGGCCACCGGGCTCGGAACCATCGATGCCGCCAATCTGGTCAAGAACTGGAACAAGATTGCCTTTGCCTCCACCAAAACCACCCTTACACCTTCCCAGGTGACATTTACTCACGGAACCACGATCAGTTTCAGCGGCGCCGTTACGGTCGCCGGGGGCTTGCCGACCGGCGACGTGGCACTGATGACCGGCAGCACGGCGCCCGTTCAGCAGGGTCAGACACTCTTTACCCTGAGCAATGGCTCTTACTCCGGCAGCGTCAACAATTTGCCTGGCGGTACCTACATTATCTGGGGCCAGTATGGCGGCGACTCGGTAAATGGCATGAGCACGTCCGATCCAGTCCAGATCGACGTGACCGCGGAGGCAAGCACTACGAACATCGTCATGGAGAATCTGCAAACCTACTCCGGCCCCGTATACGTGCCATCCGGAACCATAAATATTCCCTATGGCTCAGATCTGACTCTGTATGTTCAGCCGGCGCCGAGTTCCAGTAACTCGAAGATATATACCGTTCCCACCGGCTCGGTCACCTTTGCGGACAACGGAAGCCCGCTTGAGACGGTTGTGCTGAACTCGGAAGGCTATGCCGAACTCGATGCCCCATGGAGCCTCGGAAACCATTCGGTCACCGCCAGTTATTCAGGGGATCAGAGTTACATCGCCTCCAGCGCCGCTCCCTTTACCTTCGGCCTTGCAAAGCTTATCCCCTGGATTGGCTATGCGGTTGAAAACGGACCGTCGATTTCCGGCAACGGAATGGGGACGGTGCACCTCACCATAGAAGCAGCGAATGGTCTCTTCACTACGAATCCCTACACTGCGCCGCCGACCGGCACGGTCACTCTCAGCAGTGTCCCCGCGGGGATTACCGGATCAGGCACGTTGATTCCATCTGTTGAGCAGAGCATCGCCAACTTCTCCATTCAAGCTCCTCCAGGCAGCTATGCATTGACGGTCGCCTACTCCGGCGATGCAAATTACGAGGCCGCCTCAGAGGTGGTAACGCTTGCCCAGAACCCAATCGTGATTAATCCTCCAAGCGCCGGACTGGCGAGCACCACAGCCGCGGCCATCACCGGCAGCATCTCGCCTGCCACATCCATCACGATCGCCGGCTTCGTCACCGGCCAGAACGGGCAGCCCGCGCCGACTGGCCTGGTATTTGTAGTTAACGCCGGAGTATCCCTGTCCGATGTCATACTCGCGCCCGGCTCCGGCGACGTCTCGACTTTCTCCCTTGTTCTGAACAGCCAGACACTGGGCGCGGGAAACAACGATATTACCTTCGCATACGGCGGCGACACTGTTTACGCGGGCTCCCTGTTCACGTTGAGCAATCCTGTTGTGAATCCGCTTTCCGACTTCACCCTAGTGCCGGATTCGAGCATCATTCCCGTCGCGGCGGGCGCCAGCACGACAGAAACGATCAACCTGGCTTCAGTCTATGGCTTCAGCGGCGCGGTGGCTTTGAGCTGCACTGCGCCTTCAAGCATTACATGCGCGATTCCATCATCGGCCAGCCTCGCCAGCGGCGGATTCGCAACCGCATCCGCGACCATCAGCGCAACAGCCTCAGCGCCTTTCGGGAGCTATAACGTTCTGATTGTGGGCGCGGATTCCACGGGCGAATATGTACACACCCTGGGGCTCACGGCGATCGTCGGAAGTGCAGCCGCCGTTTCCAAGGGGTTCGCGCTCACCAGCGGCGGCAACATCGCCGTGAGTGCCGGCGCGACCAGCGCCAATACGTCAACCGTGACCGTCACGCCTACGAATGGATTCAGCGGCACAGTGGGGCTGACCTGCGCGGTAACCACCAGCATTTCCGCTCCCAACGATCTGCCAGGGTGCGCTCTTGCCGTCTCTTCGGTCTCTGTCAGCAGCACATTGTCGCCAACAGTTGTACTGACGGTGTCAACCACAGCAACAACCACTTCAAGCCGCAAACAGCCCGCTACGCTCTTCTGGCCCTCCGCGGGCGGCACGGCTCTGGCCCTGCTCCTGCTTGTCCGCATCCCCAGGCGGCGGAGTTGGCTGGCGATGCTCGGACTGCTGGCGCTGGCTGTTTCCGTTGCCAGCGTGGGTTGCGGCGGCTCCTCACACAGCACAGGCACTACCCTCCCCGGCACCACGGCTGGAACGTACATCGTGACCGTGACCGGAACTTCGGGAAGCATCTCACAAATCACAACCGTTACTGTCACCGTGCATTAGCTAGGGAACCTCTGAAGAAGTTGATGTTTTGAAAGGGTACGACTTCAGTCGTGCCGTAAGCGTCGCCTCAAATCAATTTGGGCTTTAGCCTCTGAGGGAATATTCGATGTGGAATAGGACTTGATCAGAGTTTTCCTAGAGCATTTTCGATTCAAGTGTTGACGAAACGCTGGGTGCCCCATCCATTCCGCTCCTGAGCGCAGTCGAAGGATCTGCGTTTTCCATTCGCGGAATGGGTGGGAGAGCACAGGTCTCAATCTCGACTGTAAACAGTCAGCCCGAAACCGCTTATAAGGTGGGATATTTACAACTACAGTTCTTTATTCAGTTGAATGATTTTCAATTTTGCCAGAACCTCTTCAAATATCAAGTACTCATATCCTTTAAAAGTTTCCCAGCTGATTCGTGGTTCTAACTCTCAGATTGCAATCTTGGTTTCGATAGCGTCGTAGTCGGCGCGCACGCCTTTGCCTGAGTTGTCGAGAAGCCCAGCGCCCGCCAGGGCCTTCACATCCGCATGGACGTTGCTGTAATCGCGGCTGAGCGCCTTGGCCAAAGCGCGAATGCTGGTGACGTTGTGGCGGCGCACGTAGCGCAATAACTCCATCCGCTTGCCGGTGAGAACGCGAGCCAGCGCATCCCAGCTTTCAAAGGCCAGATGGCGTTCATGGAATGCCTCTCCGCGCCCGGCGCGATGCCATGCGTCAACAAACCGGCGCGAGGCCTCGTCCTCCATCGCGCCACCCACCGTGAATTTCACATCGCTCATTTGTCCCCTCGCAATCTCCGCACATCTCGCCAGAAATCGGCGATCAACTGTTCGACGGTACTGAACTGATAGGCCGTCTCAACGCCTCGAAAATGCCGATGATCGCCCTTGCCGCGTTCATTGTCGTAGCCTCCCGGAGGCCGGGACGGCCATAGAAGAGCGAATACTTCAGTCCATGGGTTGATGGTGGAACCGGCGACTTGACGCTCCAGATCGCCATCTCCACGATTGCGCCATCGTCGTAATCGATGCGCTGGTGAAAGAGCACTTCGGCCTTCGTCGATCTCCCGTGATGGCATTATAGGCCATAGGGCAGTTTCTGCGGAGATTTCTTGAGCATTGGCGGCCCAGAGCCCGCCCTGTTTCCTGTTCCCTGATTACTGCTCTCTGGGATCGCATCGAACCAACGCGTCGTTCACCACCCCATTTCGCTGTACAATCCCAAGAGAGCCGTGTGACCAGCCTGAGTCCGGGGCTGTCCCTTGCGCGTCCAATGATAAGGTGGCCAAATGACCGCATCCCGCGAAAAAACTGAAACGCGCAAGCTCCCCATGATGCCCATCCGGGACATGGTGATCTTTCCGTACATGATGACGCCCTTTGTGGTGGGGCGCGAATCGAGCGTGCGCGCCCTGGAAGAGGCTCTCACCGGCGACCGCAAGATCTTCCTGGCCACTCAGCACGACGCCTCCATCGACGAGCCCAACGCCAAGGAGATTTACCAGGTCGGGTCGATCTGCAACATCGTGCAGAGCGTCAAGATGCCCGACGGCAACATCAAGGTTCTGGTCGAAGGCGTGGAACGCGCCAAGTCCTCTGAAATCAGCGACCGCGACGGATTTTTCGTGGCCACCGTGCGCGTCGGCAAAAGCAAGTTCGAGATGACTCAGGCCGTCGAGCAGCTCATGACGCGCGTCACTGGCCTCTTCGAGCAGTACGTCAAGCTGCAGCAGTCGCTCAACTACGAGACCATCATCGCCTCGGTGCGCATGGACGAGCCCTCCAAGCTCTCCGACACCATCGCCGCCAACCTGCAACTGGGCATCGAGGAGAAGCAGGAGCTGCTGGGCCTCTTCGACCCCGCAACGCGCCTCGCGCGCATCGCCGACGTGCTGGACATCGAAATCGAGAAGCTCGACCTGGACCGCAACATCCAGTCCCGCGTCAAGCGGCAGATGGAGCGCGCGCAAAAAGAGTATTACCTGAACGAGAAGATCAAGGCCATCCAGAAGGAACTGGGCCACGGCGAAAAGAACGAGTACGACGAGCTGCGCAAGAAGATTGAAACCGCCGGAATGTCGAAGGAGGCGCTCGACAAGGCCATCCAGGAGCTGAAGAAGCTGGAAGCCATGCCGCCCATGTCGGCCGAGTCGACCGTCAGCCGCAACTACATCGACTGGCTGCTGGCCGTGCCCTGGAAGAAGCGCTCCAAAGAAACCCGCTCCATCGATTTTGCCGAGAAGGTGCTGAACGAAGACCATTACGGGCTGGAAAAGATCAAGGATCGCATTCTCGAGTTTCTGGCCATCCGCCAGCTCGTGAAAAATCCCAAGGGCTCGATTCTCTGCTTTGCCGGGCCTCCGGGCGTGGGCAAAACCTCGCTGGGCATGTCGATTGCCAAGGCGACAGGCCGCAAGTTCGTGCGGCTCTCGCTGGGCGGGGTGCGCGACGAGGCCGAGATTCGCGGCCACCGCCGCACATACATCGGCGCCATGCCGGGGCAGATTCTCCAGCACATGAAGCGGGCCGGAACCAGGAACCCCGTTTTTCTGCTCGACGAAGTGGACAAAATGGCCTCGGACTTCCGCGGCGATCCGGCCTCGGCTCTGCTGGAAGTTCTGGACCCGGAGCAGAATATCGCCTTCCAGGACCACTACCTCGACGTGGATTACGATCTTTCGCAGGTGCTTTTTGTCGCCACGGCCAACGTGGTGCACACCATCCCGGCCGCGCTTCAGGACCGCATGGAAATTCTGCACCTGCAGGGCTACACCGAAGAGGAAAAGCTGGAGATTGCCCGCCAGTTCCTGGTCAAGAAGCAGCGCGAGCAGACCGGATTGAGCGAGAAGAACCTCGTTTTCAGGGACGACGCGCTGGTCGAGATCATTCGCGGCTATACGCGCGAGGCCGGCGTGCGAAATCTGGAGCGCGAAATCGGCAACGTATGCCGCAAGGTGGCCCGCCGCGTGGTCCGCGAAGGCCTGAAGCACAAGGACGAGATCACCGCCGCGAACGTCAACGAATTCCTCGGCGTGGCGCACTTCCACGAATCCGAGATGCACGAGAAGAGCGAAATCGGCCTGGTGACCGGCCTGGCATGGACCGAGGTGGGCGGCTGCATCCTCACCACGGAAGTGCAGGTGCTGGACGGCAAGGGCAAGCTGACTGTCACCGGCCAGGTGGGCGACGTGATGCAGGAGTCGGCGCAGGCCGCCCTGAGTTACATCCGCGGCAAGGCGAATCTGCTGGGGCTGAGCCGCGAGTTCTACCGCACCATAGACCTGCACCTGCATGTGCCCGAAGGCGCCATTCCCAAGGACGGCCCCTCGGCCGGCATCACCATGGCCACGGCTCTTGCGAGCGCGCTGGCCAGGATTCCCGTGCGCCGCGACATCGCCATGACCGGCGAAATCACCCTCCGCGGCAAGGTGCTGGCCATCGGCGGCTTGAAAGAGAAGCTGCTGGCCGCCCTCCGCGCCGGCATCTTTGAAGTGATCCTGCCGCGCGCCAATGAGAAGGACGTCGCCGAGCTGCCGGACAGGATCAAGAAGTCCATGAAGCTGCACTTCGTGGATCAGATGGATGAGGTGCTGGCGCTGGCGCTGGAAGGGCCGCTGCCTACGGCTTTGCCTGCCGAAGCCGAGGTGCTGGCCGCCGTGCCGCCGCCCGAGCTGGCTGCCACCCGGCCAACCCAGCAGTAAGCAACATCCATGCATGTGATCCGCGGTTTCAGAAGCAAAACCCGGAACCACACGCGGGCAGGCCGTATTGATGCCCGCTGGACTGTTGCCTGGAGCTTCTCAGATACCCTACGGTCTGAGAAGGCGAGTGTGCTCGCGCGCTGCGGGTCTCTGTGTGCTCTGGAACCTGCCGTCTTCCCTGTCGATCTATATCCGATACAATATTCCTGTCTGATTCCAGGTCGGAGTCACAAACAGCGAGCAACACTTTCGTAACTTGCCGCCTGACTCACTGCACGCTAACGTCAATCAAGTTTCGTAACCGGGTGGTAGCGCGTGAGAGAGTTTGGTTATCTTCACGAGAGCCGTACAGATGACGCGCCACAGTCGCGACGGATTGATTTTTTTGGCCAGAAGCTCTAATCCACCTGGATAAAAAGGAGAATCATGGCATTCGCATGGTTTCTGTCTGCCCCGATCAAGGCGCGCGTCCCGGCAAAGACCCTGGGCTTTGGCCGCTTTTTCAGCTTCGTGCTGTGCGCCGCCACTGGAAGGGTTGGCAGAATTCGATTCCCCGTCATGGCCGCTTTCGCGCTTCTGACCTTGTGCGCGTCTGGCTCCGCTTCTGCCCAAAGCTGCTCCGGCATGAGTCTTGGAAACAATGCGAGTTTGAATGGATTTGTTCCCTTTCCATCCACCAATGTCTGGAATACCAACATTGCGTCGGCGCCTGTTGACCCGGATTCCGAAGCGATTACCTCCCATGGCGGCTTTGCCGGTCTGGGCCTGCATCCCGACTTTGGGTCAAGCGAATATGGCATTCCCTATGTCGTTGTGGACTCCAGCATCACCCCCTTCGTGCCCATCGATGTAATCGATTTCGCCAGCGAGAGCGATGTGGTTGTAGCGCCGTATCCCAGCAACGCTCCCATTGAGGGCAATCCGGTTGACTGCTCGGGCTGGCCGAATGCATACCTCGGCGATTCTCATGTGCTGGTGCTTGACCGCGCGCAATGCGTGCTCTATGAGACTTTCAATACCAACCGCTGCAACGCGCACTGGAATGCATCGAGCGAGACGATCTGGGACATGCGTAACTACGAGTCGCGGCCCTGGAGCTGGACTTCGGCCGATGCTGCCGGATTGCCGATCTTCCCTGGGCTGGTGCGCTACGACGAAATCGCATCCGGGGCGATCAACCACGCTCTCCGTTTCACCCTGGCGCAAACAAAGAACGATAACAATAACGGATATTTCGTGCCTCCAGCCAGCCATGCCGCCGGCACTCTCTGGGGATCGAGCAACGTCATGGGGATGCGGATACGCCTGAAGGCGAGCTTTGACATCTCCGGCTACTCCGCGGTCAATCAGATCATTCTGACGGCGATGAAACAGTACGGAATGATCCTGGCCGACAACGGCGGCTCCTTCTATTTTCAGGGCGTCTCTGATCCGCGCTTCAACGATGACGATCTGGATAATCTGAAAGGGATTTCCTCGTCAAACTTCGAGGTCGTGCAATCGACTCCCGAGTTTCCCGGTTACGATTCCGAGACAGCGCCAGCCGGAGCCTCTCCGGTGGTCAACAGCTTCACGCCATCGGCATCGAGTGTAACTTCCGGGTCCGCCGTCACCCTCGCTTACAGCGTCAGCGGCGACTCTTACGATTACATCGACATGATCGGCCCGGTTGCGGCCGGCGACGGAAGCGTGACAATCTACCCCACGGCAACCCAGACCTACACGCTGAACTCCACCAACGCGTATGGCAGGACCACCAGCGCGCCAATCACAGTTACAGTGCCCGGTTCGGTGGTAACTCCGCCTGTCTTCACACCCATGGCCGGCACTTATACCGCTGCGCTGGCGGTGACCATCAACACGCCGACTTCTCCGTCGGCGATCCTCTACTACACCACCGACGGAAGCACCCCGACGGCCAGTTCCGCGGTGTTTTCCATTTCCAATCCGATTATGGTCTCCGCGTCGGAGACGCTGAAGGCCATTGCCGCTGTTGCCGGCTATTCGGCTCCCAGCGCGGTCGGTTCGGCAACCTACAACGTGCCTCCCCCGGTAGCGGCCACACCGGTTTTCAGCCTCGCGTCTGGAATATACAGCGTGGCGCAGACAGTGAGCATTTCCGACGCGGTCTCAGGGGCGGCGATCTACTACACAACCAATGGAACCACGCCAACGACGAGTTCTTCGCTATACACCGGGGTCATTACCGTGTCGTCGACAGAGACGATTCAAGCGATCGCTGTCGCTTCTGGCTACTCCAACAGCGGGGTCGCGTCCATCACATACACCTTCGAGCCCAGCGCTGCCCCGCCCTTGTTCTCGGTCGCGGCTGGAACGTATAGCTCGCCCCTGACGGTCAGCATTTCCGACGCAACCTCGGGAGCCGCGATCTACTACGCGGTCGGCAGCATTACGCCCATGACCGTCCTGACGAAATTCACCGGGCCCATTACGGTATCGGCCACTGAGACCCTCAGCGCGATTGCAACAGCTTCCGGCTACGCGAACAGCGCAGTCACCACGATCACTTACATCTTCAAGCCGCGCGCCGCCGCGCCGGTCTTCTCCTTGGCATCTGGAACCTATAGCGGAGCGCAGACGGTAACCATTTCCGACAGCACCGCAGGAGCTGCTATCTACTACACCATCGGCCCCATGACACCCATGACCGTCCTGAAAAAATACACCGGCCCCATTACGGTATCGGCCAGTGAATCGATTGACGCGATTGCAGAAGTCCCTAGCTACCTGAACAGCGCGGTCATCTCGGCCACTTACACCATTACGTCCAACTGAGACGAGTTCGCCTGGTAGGTCAGGGCTTCAGCCCGTACATTGAATCGCCCAATAACAACAGGGCTCTACAGGCTGCGGAAAAACTCGTCACAAAAGGCACGAAGCGTCAGGGCACGACTTTTAGCCTGCCCTGAGCGAAGTCGAAGGGTGCCGCAAGTGCCACAAAATCAGCCGGGGCTTTAGCCCCTGAGAGAAGCTTTTATTGATCCGGCACTTATGTAATGCAACACTGTTTGGGTGCCCCACCCTCGCGACGCCTTTGTTTTTGTCGCTAGGGTGGGGGAGCACGATGCAGATATTTTGGGCCGGATCAATAGGAAGTTCGGATGAAATCCATCCGGAGGGAGACGGGGGTTTCAACCCCCGCAAAACGCCCATAAAATCAACGCGGGCTTTAGCCCAGGAAGAACGTCTTGGCAGGTGGCCCACTCATCAACCCCGAATCACCATGAGCCATGAGAAGCTGTGCCCCGTTCGTCGCGGCCTTATCGCGATGAGCGGGCGGGTGGTCCAATCCGACCAATAAAGCTAGGTCTCCCATGTCTGAATTTTCAGACATGGGAGACCACGAACCTCGACCAGCGCATTTCTGACCCCTGATCTCTGTCGAGCAACCACGAACCCCATGCGAGCGATAAGCGAGCCTCTGGCCCCACCGCGGGTGCTTGCAGATAATTACCCTCCCTTGATGCACACTGCCAATAGAGCGAAATTTCTGAGCCCTTGGGAGAGCCTGACCATGCGAACCGTCAGAAACATCACCGTAGCCGTAGAACCCGAACTCTACCGCCAGACGCGCAGGATTGCCGCCGAATACGACACCACAGTAACCGACATGGTGAGGTTTCTGCTCCTGGCCCTGCCCGGAGCAGTGAAGGCTGCGCGCTACCCCGGCGGCCGCCCGCAATTTGGCTTGGCCGCCGCCCGCGCAGATCGCGCTGCCCGCGCCGCCGCTTCGGCCCCGCCCGCAACCCCGGCCATCACCCCTCCCACCCCCTCCCCGGAGAAAAGCGAAATTATGCCCTGTACGCCTGTAAATGCCAGTAACTCCTCTTCCCTTCAGCAGCTTGCGAGATAACAACCGGCGTCCGTACAGGATAAGTATTTCAGTATCTCTACTCTCAAAGCCTTCGTTTCAAAGGCGTTAATTCCATTTCATCCATAACGCGTTTTACCCCCTGTACGCCAGTAAAAAACCACCTATATAGTTAGAAATCTAATAAAATCAATACCTAAGGCGGCACACTCCGAATATGCGCTATACAACACAATTCCTGCTTTCGGCCCTGGCGGCGGCGCAGTTTCCCGCGCCGGACGCGCCGGAGATTGCCTTTCTGGGCCGCTCGAACGTGGGCAAATCGAGCCTGTTGAACAAGCTCACTGGAGAGAAGGCGGCGCGCGTCTCGCAGACGCCGGGGCGCACCAGAGCGATCAACTTTTTCGCTCTTCTCGACTCCAGCCAGCGGCGCAAGTTCGTCTTTGCCGATCTGCCGGGCTACGGCTACTCCAAGATTTCCAAATCCATCAGCGCCGGTTGGCCGGAGTTTATCGAGCCGTATCTGGCGATCCGCTCGACGCTCAAGCTGTGCATCTGCCTGGTGGACTCGAATGTGCCCGCGCAACCGAGCGACCGCCAGTTGATCGACTGGCTGCGCGCCGCCGGACGCGACTTCGCCGTGGTGGCCACCAAGATCGACCGGCTCAGCGGCAACGAGCGCACCCGCAATCTGCTGGCGCTGAAGAAGGGCCTGGAGTTGGACGAGGTGCTGCCCGTCTCTGCCAAAACTGGCTACGGAGTGAATGAACTCTGGGCGCGGATCGAGGCGCTTGGCGGCGAGCAGGCGGGTTAGCGAGTCAGAATGGAGTCTGCGGCTCCAGCGGCTCTAATCTTCATTGAGCTGTTCGAGCGCGTTTAGCTCCCTGACAAAGAAGACAAACTCCCCCGGTTTGGCAGCCTGCTTGAGTTTGGCGGCATCCTTGGGTTTTGCGCAAACATTGGGAGCCACAACGCCCGAAGTCAGAATCTCGGAGAGCCCATACCAATGTTCGCCGGAGCTCCCCTTCCTGGCTGCGGAATCGCAGTTGATGTAGGTATATGTGGCGCCACCGTAAGTCGCATGAATCGCGAGGACAGAAACTCCACCGGGCACGGTCAGCTTGCCTGTGCCGTCCTCATTCTGCACCACCCAGTCAGCATGGACGGTTTGTTCGTGATCGGCGCGAACCAGATAATACGAGGTCGCGATGAGCTTCCCGGTCTTGCCATTCAGCATCCGGATGGTGACGGTCTTCGCTGTTTGCGCGCCCAGGCAGCCGCAACACACGGCCATGCAAAACAAAAGGGCAATCCCTCGATGAGTCCAATGAGCCATTGTCGCCTCTGTGATTCTCTCTGAGCTTACCAGCTGGAGTAGGGCTGGTTATCCGAACCGGTTTCCTGCGAGCCGGAGTGAACGTCGTCGATGCCGGGTTCGGTCTGGTCCAGCGAGTGCATTGAGTCGCTGGTTTCGGTCACCCAACTATCCTTGGAACGGGTGAAGGGATCGACGGGAACCTCCCGCAGGTAGCCGTCCTGGATCAGGTCGTCGAGCGACTGCGGCGCCTTCTGCTTGTCCATGGTATAGGAGTCGATGGCGGTGCGCAGCACGTGCAGGTCTTCCTTCAGCACCGCTTCCTTGGCCTGCGTCACGGCGCCCTTGAAGCGAGGAACGGCGATCATCATCAGAATGCCAATAATCGCCATCACGATGATCAGCTCGATCAGCGTAAAGCCCGCGTCTTTTCTGTGAATCCTGCGCAATGAACCCTCTTGTCCCAGCGGCGTTAGCTAACCCCGCTGTCCTTAGCTAACTCCGCTCTCAACCTACCAGTCAGAATACTTGGTTCCGTCCAGGGCTGTTCCCGTGGACTTGGAATACACGTCAAAAACGCTTTGTCCGCCGTAGGAGTCCGATTTCGGATCGTCCTGCATCGAGCGCAATCCCCAGTCGTCCTTCCCGGTCATGGGGTCCAGCGGAATGTGGCGGAGGAACTTCACCTTCTTCGTCTGCACTTCCACGCCGTCCACCAGCGTTTGCAGATCGGGCGGATAGCCCTGGCTGTCCACCTTGACCTGGAAGGCATTCTTGTCGGCGGCGTCCTTGTACTTGTCGATGGCGTCGCGCATCATCCACAGGTCGTAGCGCAGCATGCGCTCGTTCTGGCGTTTCACCTGGAAGCGCGCCACGGGAACCGCCGCTGAAGCAAGAATGGCGAGTATCGTCACGGTCACAACCAACTCGACCAGCGTCAGCCCCCGCTCCGCGGGGCTTTCGATCCGGATTGGCCGAGTTTCTTTCATCGCTATGAGCCCAATTGGCGCAGTTCTGATGGGCATGAGCCTCACTACTGCACCCGGATGCTGACCTGCGAGCCCTGGGCCGGCAACTGCCGCTGGGCGCTCGTAACCGCCCCCGGATGGGTGATGACGATGGCGCTTTCTCCCGCGGTTTTGGCCTGGAAACTGAGGACGCAGATGACGCCCGTTCCGCTCACTCCGGCCGCTCCCGGCGGACGTGATGCGCCGACGATAATCAAGCCCGGTCCGTCGTCGCGGTGAAGCAGCGCCACGGGCTGCCCATCGCGGCCCAGAAAGTCTCCGCTGTCCACATTGACCAGCGAAAGTTTGGCCGGATCGTACTGTATCTGCAACGGAACCGAAGCGATGTCCGTGCCTCCGTTCAGCGTCACAGGAACCTTGAAGATGGCGCCCGCGGCCACCGGGCCGGGCTGCGGAGCAAGCGTGAAGCTCACTACCCCCGATTGCGGAGGAGCGGCTGCCGCAGGTGCCGGAGAGTTTCCAATCGTCGCCGCCGCCTGATGCAACTGGGCCAGCGCCGCAGGGCCTGCCGCCACGGCGCTTTGCCCAGGAACCGCGCCCACGGTGGACCGCGCCGGGGCCGTACTTGAGATTGGCTTCGAGATTGGCGCTTCAACAGGAACGCGGCGAATCTCGATGGACGCGCCCTCGCCGGTGTCCACTGTGCGCAGATTTGATGGCTCCAGATATTGCGAGCGAACAACGTGCGGCACCACCAGAAAGACCAGCTCGTCGTCGGCAATCGTGTGATCCTTGGAACCAAAAAGATACTTGAGGATCGGAATCGAACTCAGCCCCGGAACGCCGCTCCAGCTCGTGGTTTCCTGGTTGTCCTGAATGCCGCCCAGGATGCTGGCCTCGCCCTCGCGCAGGCGGATCACCTGGTCCACTGTGCGCTGGCTGATGATCGGTTCGGTCACATCGCTGATGGTCACCTTGCCACTCTGCGCCGTGACCTCGACCTTGATCTTCAGCGTCACGTCACGGTCGAAGTGAACCGTGGGCGTCACTTCGATATTCACGCCCACGTCCTGGTACTGGAACTGGGTATTGACCAGCGAGCTGACCAGCGCTGTGGATGCGCCCGTCTGGTAGGAGCCGGTGGCGATGGGAATCTTGGAGCCGATTTTCATCGTCGCCTTTTGTCCGTCGGTGGCCCGTATGCGCGGATTCTGCAGAATCTTGGTATTCGTGTCGCTGAGCATCAGGTTGGCCGTGGCCGAGCCGATCGTCACGGCAAAATCCGTTGCTTTCAAGTGGGACAGGTCATACAGTGTCGGCGTCCCCGTCGTCGAGGAAGACGAAGAAGAGGAAGACGAAGAAGAGGAAGAGGAAGAAGAAGTGCTGGTGCTGTTGGTTTGCAACGCTACGGACGCGCTGCTCGGCCAGGCAATTCCGAGGGTCTTCTCCCAGTTCTTGCTGACCTCCAGAACCGCGATGTCAACCACAACCTCGGGCCGCGCCTTGTCCAGATCGTTGATCAGCTTCTGCACCAGCAGAAGCTCGTCCGGCGTGCCGCGTACCACGATGGCATTCTGGCTGGCCACGGCGTAGGCCTTGACGCTGGTCAGCAAATTGCGGATGGCGCTCTGCATGTCGGTCAGGTCGTTCTGCTGCCAGGCGTTGGACAAATAGAAGGTCTGCACCGCCTGCTCATCCAGATCCTTGCGCTTTCCGGCGGTGTTCGCGGCCACAAACACCGTGTTGTCGGTAACCGGCCGCCAGAAGGTGTTGGAGATGGTGCCGATAATGCGCAGCGCGTCCAGCAGCGACACACTGTTCAGGTCCACCTGAATGCGCTTGGAGCTGTAGTCCGGGTCAAAGAGGATATTCACCCCGGCGGCCTTGCCGACGGCCTGGTAGACCACCTTGGAGTCTTCCTGCATGTGCAGCGTCAGGGGCTCGTTCGAGACGGGCCGAAGCGTGGGCGGCGCGCCCATCGAGTCCAGAGCCTCCTGCTTGCCCTCCGCTTGCGGAAGGCTCGTCTCGCTTGTGGGCAAGATCTCGCCGTTCTTCTTCCGGACCGCTTCAATGGCCTGTTGCGCGGCTTCATTGCTGGGGTCGATTTCGGCGGCGTGCAAAAACTCCGCCAGCGCTCCCTGATCGTTGCCAGCGTCCAGCAGCTTCTTGCCCTTGGTCACGTGCGTCGCCGAAGCCGTAATCCGCACACGGTAGAGCGCGGCGCGGTAGCTCAGATCCTTGGGGTCCTTTTTGGTTGCCTTCTGGAAGTTGTCGAAGGCGGCGTCGTAGTCCTCGCGCGCCTCGGCGCTCACGCCGCGCTTGAAGAGGGTGTTGGCAGACTGGGCGCGCAGCATCGCGCCGGACAGGCCGAAGACAGCCAGAACGGCAAAGAGCGCAATACGGAAAACGGCTCTTGAGAGCGCGTGTCCTGAGGCAGCCGGAGCATCAACGCGACGGTTCATCGAACTCCCAGGCGTCTTCTCCGGCCCACACTTCCCGCCGGACTCCCGCGGGCTGCCTTGGCAGCCCCAGACGCAATTCTTGTCGCAATCCCGATTGGCGAAAATTCCCATTCAATACTGCCTCATTTTAGCAAAGCCCCGCTGGAACGCGGCTGAAAGCCGCCTGAATGCTACGATTGAGAGTTGAGGATGCCTTTTGATGGCTCGCCAAACCAGCCACGCGATTGTTCCGCCGGCCAGCAAAGGCCCGGAAAAGCCCGCACGCCCCCGCGACCCCGTGGCCAGCGGCGAGCGGGACGCCGCGCACAATCGCGCCGCCGGCCATAACTACTTTCTGCTCGACAAATTCGAGGCCGGCATCGCCCTGCGCGGCACCGAGGTCAAGTCCATCCGCGAGGGCAAGGCCAACCTCAAAGACTCCTACGGCCTCATCAAGGACGGCGAGGCCTTCCTGCTCAACATGCATATCGGCGCCTACTCCCACGGAAACATAGCCAACCACGACGAGACGCGCACGCGCAAGCTGCTGCTGCATCAGGGCGAGATTCGCAAGCTACTCTCCAAGACGCAGATCAAGGGCCACACGCTCATTCCCACCCGGCTCTACTTCCGCCACGGGCGTGTGAAGTGCGAGTTGGCCGTGGCCAAGGGCAAGCAGGACTGGGACAAGCGCGAAACCGAGCGCAGCCGCGAGGCCGACCGCGAAGCCCGCGCCGCCGTCAACGCCAGCAAGCAGCGCATGGGGCGCTAGAGCGGAACCAGAGTAAGCGTCGCGCTCAGCGGATTACTTCAATCTTCATTCCCAGGTCCAGACTCTTCCAGACGCGATCCGTCGTGTAGACCGTAGCTTTGCGCTCGATGGCGAGAGCAAGGCAGGCCCGGTCGCCCAGCGAGAGGCCGAAGGGGCGAGTGATCCGCTTCAATTCGGCGGCGATGCGGGCCTGTTCATCGCTGAAGAAGCAAATTCTGCATTCCAGACTCCGGATCCAACCCCAGGACTGCTCCGGCTGCGCGCCGCGATCGATCATGCGGCCGTGAACCTCGGCGAGATTGACCGTGCTCACAAGAGCGCCCTCAACGAGAGGCGCCACGATTTTGCAGCCTGGCTCGCCAAAGAAGAGGGCTAGAACCGCGGAAGAATCAAGCACTGCCGCCTCAGGCAACTTGATCCACCTTTGCCCAGCGGTTACGTTCCGCGCGATCTCGCTCCAGTTCCTCTTCTTCGCGGCGCGCCTCTTCACGGCGCTCTGCAATCAGTTCGTCGGAAGCCAGAAGACCGGGCTTGCAGTACTGGGCGATCTCCCTCTGGATGCGCTGAATCCGCGCCCGATGCGTCTCCATGCGCAAGACGCCGTCTTCGACTTCCATCAGCACGGAATCCCCGGGCTTGATCCCCATTTGGAGGCGAATTGCGGCAGGAATCACGATACGGCCATTCGCGTTGATCTTGCCGGAAACAAAATGCTGTCCCATAACAGTAGACGCCATAATGGCCTCCTGACAAATTATGACACATTATCAAATGCGTGACACTTGTATCTCCCCTGTCACGATTTCAGAGTCCTTCTTTCTCACCCGCCCGCAACAGTGAAATAATGAACAACATGAAGACCAAATTGTCTTTTGCGCCTCTTGCCGGAATTGAAACCGAATTGCTGGCCGTTCTGGCGGCCGACACGCAAACCTCCATGGCCCCCGACGCCAAGCCCGCCCCCGTGCTGCTGATCGCCGACGAGGCCGTTCAGGCTGCCGCGAAAACCTTATTGGAGAGCGGCGAATTCAAGGCTGGCGCCAATGAGACGGCGCTCCTGCACGTGCCCGCCGGTCTGACTGCCAAGCGGCTGCTGCTGGTCGGCCTGGGCAAGCAGGACGAGGCCACGGTAAACTCCGTGCGCAACGCCGCCGGCGCTGCCGTCCGCTTCGTCAAGCCGCTCGGAATCCGCGAGCTGGCGTTCGCCTTGCCGGTTGCCGAGCAGTTGCCCGCCGCAGTCTGCACCCGCGCCGCCATCGACGGCGCTTTTGTGGGCGACTTCGACCCCGACACCTATCGCAGCAACCGCAAGGACCAGAGCATTCAGTTCTTTACCCTGGCCGCGCCCCCCAAGGCGGAGAAACCCGCGCCCACAGGCTCGCTCGCCGAGGCGGAGAAGAAGACGCCAGAAGCCGCACCAGCCGAGGCGGACAAGACAGCGCCCGAAGCCGCGGACGCAAAGGCATCTGAAGCCGTGCCCGCCGCTGCGGATAAGGCCCCGCTCGTAGCCGCGCCTGCAAGTGAAGAGAAAAAGGCGTCCGAGCCCGCACCTGCCCAGGTGGACAAAACAGCGCCTGAACACGTGTCAGCCCAGGCGGAAAAGAAGGCCCCTGAAGCCTTCCCCGCCGAGGCGGACAAGGCCGCGCTCGAAGCCGCGCTCGCCGAGGGCATCATCATCGGCGAAAGTCAGAACTTTACGCGCTCGCTGGTCAACGAACCGGGCAACAAGCTCACACCCACCATTCTCAGCCGGCGCGCCGTGCAGATGTCCGAGGAAGTCGGCCTCCAGTGTCAAACCTACTCCACCGACAAAATCCAGGATCTGAAAATGGGCGCTTTCTGGAGCGTCGCGCAAGGCTCCAATGAGCCGCCCGCTCTGATCGTTTTGCGCTATCAGCCCCAGGGAGTGACCGAAGGTCCGGTCCTCGGCCTGGTCGGCAAGGGCATCACCTTCGACTCCGGCGGCATTTCGCTGAAACCCTCCAAGGATATGGACGAAATGAAGACCGACATGGCAGGAGCTGCCGCCATGCTCGGCGCCATGCGCGCCATCGCCCTGCTCAAGCCCAAAGTGCGCGTCCTGGCCGTCATTTGCGCAACGGAAAACATGCCTGACGGCAAGGCGCAGAAGCCCGGCGACGTGCAAACGGCCATGCCCAGCGCGCCCGGCAAGCCCGGCAAAACCATCGAGATTATCAACACCGACGCCGAGGGCCGGCTGATCCTGGCCGACGGGCTGACCTACGCGCGCCAGCTCGGCGCAACCCATCTGATCGACGCGGCCACCCTCACCGGCGCATGCGTCGTTGCCCTGGGCACAATCACCGCCGGCGCATTTTCGAACGACGAGGCCATCTACGGCAAGTTCAACGCGGCTCTGGCTGTTTCAGGCGAGAAGTTCTGGCGCTTGCCGCTGGGCGACGAATACGCCGAGATGATCAAGAGCGACATCGCCGACATCAAGAACACCGGCGGCCGCTGGGGCGGCGCCATCACCGCGGCCGAGTTCCTGAAAGTCTTCGTCGAAGACACTCCCTGGATTCATCTCGATATCGCCGGCCTGGCCTGGCTGCAAGAGGGCAAGCCCTACATTGCCAAAGGCCCCAGCGGCGTCGGAGTCCGCTCGATTCTGGAGTGGGTGCGGAGTTACTGAGTCGCTGGCGCATGAGAGACCCGCCTCAATGCTGCCCATGAGGCGGGTCTCTATATAGTGTTTTCCAGGATGGTGTAATGAAACTCCGTGCCCCATCCATTTCACGTTTTTTGTGAAATGGGTGGGAAACCACGAATTCGACCCTACAGAAACAGTGAAAATGCTCTGAAAGCTCCGCGCGTTGATCGATGTTACTTTTTCGCTGCCTGACTGGATGAGCCGCTCGCTCCCTGCGATGTGGAGTAAGTGATCCCAATCGACCAGGTTTGGAAGTTGTTTCCCCTCTTCAGCGTATTGGTTGTGCTGTCTATCCAGGCTTGGGACGGACCAAAATTGCGTTGGGCGACAAAGCTGATTTTGCCGGCAATGATCATTCCTGCCGATAGCTGACCCGCAAGGCTGTTCACGTGCGAGTTGAATCCGCCTTGCCGGGCAAACTCATGCGAAATATAGTTGTAGCCGATTCTCCCGTCCACAAAGATCGACCCTTTCGCATCGGAGCCCCCGCCGGGCTGCCAGCCGTCATACTGGGCAAACGTCTCATTCGAAATATTGAAATGATTCGCGGGGTCGGAAACAACGGTGCTTGTCCCGGCAAAATTGGGGATGCTTATTCCGTCTCGCACCGTGAAATAGCTTTGAATCTGGAAAGCGCTGTCTCGAGGATCGGGAGAGACGAGAAAAAACGGCAATGCCCCGTGAAAATACAGATTTCCTCCGTTCGCCATGCTTTGCGCTGCCTGGGCCGCCTGTGCCGATGAAAGCGTTGGAGTTCCGGAGGTGACTTGTGGCGTGGTCGTATTCGAGGAATTCGATTGAATATTCGTCGCAATTCCAAATTGCACTCCATCCCCAAAATTCAAGTCGGCTATGTCCGCATTTACCGTGTTGGATTGCGCGGCTGAGTTATAAATCGACTTGATCTGCCCCAGGAAGCTCCCCTGACCATTCGTGTTCCAGAAAGCATCGATCATATCGCGCAGAGCGCCGAAGTCCACTTCCATCTGCGCCTCTTTATCGGCGATAGCATGATCCTCGATTGTCGGGTGAGCAAATTCCGGAGCCTTCGGATTATGGTTCAGCGGAAAAAGCCCTGTCCTTATACCCGGGCTCGTTGTCTTGCCCGTTGCCGGATGCCCGGTAAGGGTTGTGGAAGAACCGCCCTGCGCCGTCTGCAAACTGACCGTCTCGTCCTTTGTCCCCGTGGTGTGAAATCCAATCAGGACGGAACAAGCCGCCGCTGTTTTGCCATTGGAAACCGCGCAGGTATCCGCGAGCTTGAAGTCTCCGGTGGAGTCCGTATCGCCCGTCTTCGAAATCGTAATCCTCGGCAGATCCTGACCCGCGGGAACAGGCAGAACACAGAAGCCATACCCTGTCTCATCCTCATTGATGACGGTGCACGAGGCCGGGGGAGCGCTGGCGGCGGCCTTGTCGGCAGCGGTTTGCGCGTCCGCCGCGTCGCTGGCAGCCTTCGCCGAAAGCGCCGAAGCGGCATCGGCATCCGCCTGCGCTTTGGCTGCCGCAGTCTTGGCCGTGGCGGCCGCACCAGCCTTGGCCTTGGCATCCGCGGCGGCCTGGTTTGCGTCTGCTTCGGCTTGCGTCACCGCGGCGTTTGCCTTGGCGACGTCGCTGCTCTTTGCCAGGATGGCGGCATTGAACTGTTGAGCCTCAGCCGCGGCTTTCGCGCCGGCAGGTTTTGCGCCCTTGGCGGGCGCCACAGGCGTGGCTTTGGCCTGTTCGACGAGTTTGGAGATTGCCTGCTCCTGCGCAGCCCGCGCCTGCGATAGCGCCTTCGCCTTGTCGCTGGCCAAAGCAGCGGCGGCCTCCGCGTCGCTTTGGGATTTTTGCGCATCCTGCGCCGCCTTGCCGGCTGCGTCCTTCAGGTTCTTCGCCACGGTTGCGGCATTGCCGGCACTTTGTTTCGTTTGATCCGCATTGCTTTTGGCATTGGCAGTTGCCGCCTGGGCGTTGGTTGACGGAGCAGCGCTTGGAGCAGTGCTCGGGGCAGGAGGGTTTTTCTTCCAGTACCGGCCGGTGCCGGGCGCAACGGTTTGTGCCTTGGCGGCTGGGCAAAAGGCAGCGACGCTGGCGCATGTGAGCGCGAGCGCAAGGATGCGCGCGAACAGATCAGGGGAGTTTTTCATCCTGTACCTCACTTGTCGGGGATGGCGCAAAGTTCGATCAAATAACGCTGTGCCGACAAGATGACACACATATGCCTCTGCTTCCCCTGCAAAGTTAGGAGGCGGAACCTTGTTTATCAATAGAAAAGACTTTGCGCCAGGCCCGGACAGCCTTACATCGCCTCCGGGCTTTCGATTCCCAGCCAGCTCAGCATCAGAATCAACTCGCGCATCACTACGGCTGCCGTCGCCAGCAGAAAGGTCTTCCGCGCCGGGTCTTCTTCCTTCAGGATGTTATGGCGATGGTAGAAGTTATTGAATTCCTGCGCTAACTGGAAGGCGTGCTTGGCTAAGTAGGCCGGCTCGGATGTTGTAATGCATTGTGTCAAAACCATCGTGCGCCGCGCGGCCATGAACCACAACGCCCAGATATCCTCGTCGGCCGCGGCTTGCATATAGGCGCCTAACTCCGCCACTCCTGCCAGCTTTGCTAACTCCGCTTCCGGCGTGGTTTCTCCCTTGCGGAAGATATTGCGCGCGCGCACCACGGCGTACTGGATGTAAGGCCCGGTCTCGCCCTCGAAGCTCAGCGCATCCTTGAAGTCGAAGGCGATGATCGAGTTGCGCGTGTACTTGAGCATGAAGTAGCGCAGCGCGCCGATGGCGATCTGTTCGGCGATGCGCCTGCGCTCGGCCTCGTCGCGGCCGGTCTGGCGCGCGTCCACCTCGGCCTGGGCAGAGGCGATGAGCTTGTCGATCAGGTCGTCGGCCTTGACGCCGAAACCCTTGCGCCCGCTGACTTCGATGTATGGCCGCGCCAAGTCTTCCGCGGAAACGTCGTAACCCAACTCGACCGCGCAGCGCGGCGTCAGCGCCACCATCTCGTAACTGAAGTGCGTATAGCGATCGGCCTGATCCGTGTGCCCCATGCCGCGCAGCGCCTGAATGACGTTGGCTTGCGGATCGGACTGGCGCGTGTCGATGACGTTATAAATCGCCTGCGCTCCGCCAAAGTGCGGATGAGGCTCGTCGCCCTTTTCCGCCGAAATCCAACACTCATGATCGGGGTAAGTGAAGAAAGGCTTGTAACCGAAGTCCTTCCCCAGCAGGCCAAACTTCCACAGATGATAGGCGATGTCCTTGCCGACATACCCGACGGTGCCGTTGGAGCGGACAATCACTTTCGAGTCATCGTCGGTCGCCCCTTCGGCAATCTCTGCGCCGGGCCGCGTCATTACCCAGCAGCCCTTGTTCTTGCCCTCGTTTTCGAAGTACAGCACGCCGGTCTTCTTCAGTTGCTCGAAGGCCGACTCCCAGAACTTGAGGTGCAGAATCTCGCTCTCGCGGGGCAGAAAATCGTACTCGATACCCAGCCGCTCCATGGTTTCCAGGTGCCGCCGCATGACCGCCGTGGAGATCAACTCGGCAATCTCGGAGGTCTCGTTGCCGCCAACTTCCAACTCGTGCAGCGTGGCGTAGCGCAACTGCTTGCGCTCGGCATTTTCTTCGTCCGTGCCACTCGCGTACCACTGCGAAGTCTTCGCATAGAGATCCCAACAGTAATAGTCGATCCGCTTGCCCTGGCTCTTCAACTCATCGAGCAGCAGACGCACGTCCGCCAGCGATTTGCCTTCCAGATGCTGAAAGCCCACCACCACATCGGCCACCTGCACGCCGGTGTTGTCGATGTAGTTCTGCACGTCCACCTTTTGCCCGGCGGCGCGCAGCAGGCGGACGAAGGTGTCGCCCAGAATGGCGTTGCGCAGATGGCCAATGTGCGCGGCCTTGTTGGGATTGATGCTGGTGTGCTCAACCAGGACATGCAGGCCGCTCCCCGGAGCCGCTCCCTCTCCAGCCGCGGCGGTCATGCGCACGCCGGCGGCGCGGTCCAGCCGCGCATTGATGTAGCCCGCTCCGGCCAGCTCGAAGCTGGCTATGCCCTCCACCGTGCCCAGTGCGGCCACAATCTCCTGCGCGATGATCTTGGGCGCCTTGCGCAGCTTGCGGGCCAGCTCGAAGGCGACAGGCGTGGCCAGTTCGCCAAACTTCAGCTCCGGCGGAATCTCCATCGGAATGGTTTCAATCTGAAGATTGTACTTTTCCGCCAGGACCGCGCGAAGATGCTGCTCAAGCCGCTTTTGCAATTCCAGATACACGTCGATAGACCTCAAAAAACCTTGATTTTCAAGGCTGATTCTATCAGAGCGGCACTCTGCGCGCGGGTTTGCGGCTGGAGAAGGAACGCGATTGAGATTCGTGGCTTCCCGCCCTTGCGACGAGAAATAGTCGCAAGGATGGAGCACTCAGGCTGAACTGCCAGCAGAGCGACGAATACAAATGCCGTAAGATAATGACTAGATTGCCTCTGCTTCCGCCTGCCTGCAGCGCGGAATCAACACAATCGCCAGCCTATGACAAATTCAGCTTCCCATCCATCTCGCTTTTATCTGACCACGCCGATCTACTACGTGAATGCGCGGCCGCACCTGGGTCATGCCTACTCGACCATCGTTTGCGACGCCATTGCGCGGCGCAAGCGGGCGCTGGGCATCGACACCTGGTTCCTGACCGGCACCGACGAGCACGGGCAGAAGATCGAGCGCTCCGCCGCTCTGGCCGGGAGCACGCCCGATGAGTTCGCCACGGCCATCTCGGGCGAGTTTCGCGGGCTGTGGGACCAGCTGGGCCTGAGCTACGACGACTTTATCCGCACCACTGAAGAGCGCCACAAGCGCGGCACGCAGAAGTTTTTCGCCACGCTGCGCGATAAGGGCTTCATTTACAAAGGCTCTTACAGCGGCCAGTACTGCGTGAGCGATGAGCTATATGTGGACGGCCCTCCGGGAACGCTCTGCCCCGACTGCGGCCGCGAGACCGAGACGGTGAGCGAAGAGAATTACTTCTTCAAGCTCTCGGCCTTCGAGCACAAGCTGCTGGAGTTCTACGACGCGAATCCAGATTTCATGGGCCCCGAATCCACGCGGCGCGAGGTCATTTCCTTCGTGCGCGGCGGCCTCAAGGATCTGTCGGTAAGCCGCACGAGTTTCTCCTGGGGCATCCCCGTTCCCGGCGACGAAAAGCATGTGATTTACGTCTGGCTGGACGCGCTGGTCAACTACATTACGGCGCTCGGCTACGGCTCGGACGATCCTGCCGACAAGGCGCGATTCGAGAAGTTTTGGCCGGCGGACCTGCACCTGATCGGCAAGGAGATCAGCCGCTTCCACTGCGTCTACTGGCCGGCCTTCCTGATGGCCGCGGGCATTCCGCTGCCGCGCTCGGTCCGGGCCAACGGCTGGCTGCTCTTCGACCAGGGCAAGATGTCCAAGTCGCGGGGCAACATCGTCCGCGCCGAAACGGTGCAGGAGGTTCTGGGCGCCGATGCCCTGCGCTACTTCCTGCTCAGGGAGATTCCCTTCGGCCAGGACGGCAACTTTTCCTTTGACGCTCTCGTCCAGCGCTTCAACGGCGACCTGGCGAACGGCTATGGCAACCTGGTTAGTCGCGTCGTCAACATGGTTCACAAGTACTTCGGCGGAGTTGTGCCGGAGACTGGCCCCGAGACCGAAGCCGAAACCATTCTGCGCGAAAGCGCGGAGCGCACGATTGCCGCCTTTGGTCCCGCGTTCGATGAAATGAATTTTTCTGAGGCCCTGAAGTCTCTGTGGATTCTCGTGGCCGAGACCGACGGCTACCTCACCGCCAACGCGCCCTGGAAGCGGCCCACCGACCGCAGCGAGGCCGATCACGCCGCGCTTCAGGCCCGCGTTCTGGCCACCGCCGCCGAAGCCATTCGCGTCATCACCGCGCTCGTCTACCCCATCCTGCCGGAGTCGTCTGCCAAGGCGTGGCGGCAGCTTGGACAGGGCGAAATCGCGGATGCGGCAAAGCAATCATTTTTGATCAACCTCGCGTGGGGCGGATTGAAGGCCGGAACGAGGTTTGATGAGCCCGCGCCTCTGTTCCCTCGCGCTGAAAAGGACGCAGTCGACCGTATGCAGAAGATCGAAGAACAAAACACCAAGACCGTTGTGGAAGCGGCCGCCAGCAGTGCGGCCAACAGGGTTTCCGCCGCACAATCCGCGCCAGCAACTCCAGCGGCCGCGGCTCAGACTGCTGAAAAGAGAGTAATCGTGAACGAAGTTTCTGAAAAGCAGGCAGTCTCAGATTCCGCCCCGGTCGATTCTGTTGGCGTTGATTCCAAGGCCGAAACACGGGGTTACGAAACGCTGGCGCGTGCCGCCAATGCGTCCGCAGTTGCGGCGGCTTCTGCCCCTGCTGTTCCAGCCGCTCAAACGCCAGCCCCGCCGCAGGCGCCCCCCCCACAGGTGGTTGAAGAGCCGCAGTACATCTCCATCGACGACGTCATCAAGGTGGATCTGCGCGTGGCGCAAATTCTGGTGGCCGAGCGCATTCCCAAGGCCGACAAGCTGCTGCGCCTGGAGATTGATCTGGGCTACGAGAAGCGGCAGATTCTGGCCGGCATCGCGCAATACTACGAGCCGGAAAAGCTGGTCGGCCGCAAGATCGTCATCGTGGCCAATCTGGCTCCGCGCAAGATGCGCGGCCTGATCTCGAACGGCATGTTGCTGGCTGCGTCCCTGGAAGGCGGCTCACCGGTCCTGGCCGGATTCCTGGAAGACGTTCCTCTCGGCGCTCGCCTGAAGTAGGCACCTGCGGTGCGGCCAAGCACCTGCTGTGCGGCCAACCGCTCGCTACTCGCTCGCATGAGGTTCGTACTTTCCCCGGTCTCAAAATCGAGACCGGGGGCACCCGCACCCGGCGATGCGGCCAAAGGGCTCTGCCTTGTCAGCGCCATAAAGAAGTCTTTGTGGTACATTTTTCGCATCATGCAGAAACGTCTAGCGATACTCGCAACTGTCGCAGTTTTTGTGTCCGGTCAACCGAATATAGCTTCCGGCCAGAAGCAGGAATCGGGAAATCTGGAACAACAAACTGTTGTCAAGATAGACAGCTCAAACAATGGAGTCAGCGGCCAAACGGATCATGCCAAACCCGGTGCCAACCCTCCAGAGTGGTACATATCTCTTGAACGGCCTGATTGGTGGCTGGTCCTTGCGGCATTTTCGACCCTTGGTGTTATCTGCTGGCAGTCGATAGAGACCCGGAAATCTGCTCAAGGAGCTTTTCTGAACGCGCAAGCCCTCATCACCGCCGAAAGGCCATGGCTTGTGGCGCACTTCATTGCAACAGAGAAGAGAACTATTCCTGAAGATGGATTCGCCGCGTTTCAATGGGAAGTCAAAAATGTGGGTAGAACGCCTGCCATAGTAAAAGAGTGGGCGGCAAGGGTCGTTTTCAACACAGACTTTGTACCGCTCCCAGATAAGCCAGACTATGGCAACCCAGATTGGCTTTTCTCTGAACGAATATTGGTGCCAGGTGGAACACTCAGGTTCTGGGCCGACTGGTATGAATGGAAAGACGGCAAATATCAAAGGCTGAGTCAACCAACCGGGTCGAAGGCTTTGGATTTGCTCGTGGGCTTCGGATACGTCAAATACCGCGATACATTCGGTGGCACTAAAGAGTACATTTCCGGCTTTTGTGATTGCTCGTCGATTGGAGGGCGTCTTCTTTCCGGAGACTGGTCGCAGTGGACCGATTCCCCCGATGGATACGCCAAAAGCACATAGACAGGCCACAACCAGACACCGGGTGCCCCCGGTCTCGATTTTGAGACCGGGGAGTCCAAGAACCTCAACCAGCGTGTTTTTCTGATCACTGATCCCTTATCTCTGACCCCTGTTGTCCTATACACACGAATCGTGCCATACTTACACATTGAGGCGCGCTTATGCGGACCAATATCGAAATCGACGACAAATTGATGCGGCAGGCGATGAAGGCCACTCAAACCACCACCAAAAAAGGAACGGTCGAGGCCTGCTTGCGCGAGGTAGTGCAACTCAGAAAGCAGGGGCGCATTCGCGCATTGCGAGGCAAGGTCGTTTGGCGCGGGCCTGACGACGACTGGTTCGCCTCCGACGAGGAGACTCTGAAGAAACAGCGTGGGTCAGAAGACAATACCGAGCCAGAAAGTGCGCATATTCGAGCAGCGGAGCAGCCCGTCCTTGTCGCGGAAGTGTGTTAATTCATGGTTATTGTCGACTCTTCGGTGCTCATCGATTTTTTGGCCGATAGGCGGAACGAGCAAACCGATTGGCTGAACCTCCATCTGGGCTTGGAACCGATTGGCATCACCAGCCTGATTCTTAGTGAAGTGCTGCAAGGCATTCGCAGTGACAAGCGCTTCGCCGAGACCGTTGATGCGCTCAGTCAGTTCGTCCTCTTTGAAGAGGTCAGTGCCGTGCTGGCCGTCGCCTCGGCACGGAATTATCGCAGTCTGCGCGAGCTTGGCGTTACGATTCGCAACACGGTCGACACGCTTGTCGCCACCTTCTGTATCGAGGAGGATTATGAACTGCTCCACCACGACCGCGACTTCGACTACTTCAAAGAGCACTTGGGGCTGCGTGTGGTCAATCCTCTGGCCATTGCACCCAATTAATTTTTCCTGCATTCCGAGGCACCATGCTGATTGATTCCCACGCTCATCTGGACAGCGAACGATACGCCGACGACCGCGCGGAGATGTTGCGCCGCGCGGCGCAGGCGGGTGTGGGCGCGGTGCTCTCTGTCGGCATTGGCGAGGGGCCATCTCAGATGCATCAGGCGCTCGACCTCTGCCGCCACTTCAACGGCCAGCCCGGCATCCCGAAGCTTTACGCCAGCGCCGGCGTCTATCCGCACAACACACCGGAGCTTGACGACGGCGCCCTCGCCAAGCTCGACAGCCTGCTGGCCGAGCCGGAGGTCATCGCCTGCGGCGAAATCGGTCTGGACTACTTCTACGAAGGCGCGCCCCATCCGGTGCAGCACGCGGGCCTCATTCGCCAACTGGAAGTTGCGGCGGCATGGAAGCGGCCGATTCTCATCCATTGCCGGCCGAAGGATGGCACAACCGACGCCTGGGACGATCTGCTTGAGATTCTGGAGGCGCACTGGCGGCCCACCGCCCTGCGCGGCGTGATGCACTGCTTCAGCGGCAATCTGGAGCAGGCGCAACGCTCGCTCGACCTGGGTTTTCTCATCTCGTTTGCCGGCAATCTGACCTTCGCCAAGGCCCAGCCACTGCGCGATGTGGCCGCCCAACTGCCCCTGGACGGGCTTTTGGTCGAAACCGACGCCCCCTGGCTAGCTCCGGCGCCCAATCGCGGCAAGCGCAATGAACCGGCGTGGGTTGCGCAGACGGCCCGGGTTCTGGCCGGGTTGCTGGGGGTTGAGGAGGAAGAAATCGCCTCCGCAACCACGAAAAACTTCCTCCAGTTGTTTCGCCTCCAGCCAGACGTGGGAAACTGAAAGAGTCGCATCGGCAAACCTCGCCGGCGATTGAGCCGGTTCATGAACCGCCGGCGCATTGAGGACAGGAAAAAACATGGCCCAGGAGAATTCATTCGACATCGTCAGCAAGGTGGACATTCAAGAGGTCCGCAACGCCATCGATCAGTCGCTCAAGGAGATTCACCAGCGCTTTGACCTGAAGGACTCCCACTCGGAGGTCTCGCTGGTGGAAGACGAAGCGATTCACGTGGCCTCTGACGGCGAGTACCATCTGGAAGCCGTCAAGCAGATTCTCAGCCAGAAGATGGTCAAGCGCGGCGTCTCGCTGAAGAATCTGACCTACGAAAAGATCGAGCAGGCCTCCGGCAAGAGCGTGCGCCAGAAGATCAAGCTGCAGCAGGGCATTCCCATCGAGAAGGCCAAGGAAATCGTGCGCATGGTCAAGGACTCGAAAAAGAAGGCGCAGGCCAGCATCCAGGGCGATACGGTCAGAATATCCAGCAAGGATCGCGACGAGCTGCAGGCGATCATCGCCCTCGTGCGCGGCAAGGATCTCGGCCTGGAGATGCAGTTCACCAATTACCGCACGAACTGAGCGCAGGCTCGGCAGGCGCAGCTCGTAATCATCAAGAACGTCGCGTCTTTTGCGGCCATCAGGCACAGAACAGCACGGAAACTGGAGAGCTTTGAGCACACTGGCGATAGCGACGGAGAAAGAAGTTTTCGATCTGCTGCGCGATGACCTTGCGGCCATTGAGCAGGAGTTGAGCCGCTATGACTCCGCTGGCGTAAGCACCATCACGGAGATTGCCGAATACCTGCGCGGCGGCGGCGGCAAGCGCATCCGGCCCTCGCTGCTGCTGCTCTCCGCTCATGCGCTCGGCTACTTTGGCCCCTGCGCCTTCCGCCTGGGCGCGGTGATCGAGATGGTCCATACCGCGACGCTGGTTCATGACGACATTATCGACGGCGCGGACCTCAGGCGCGGCCGTCCTTCGGCGAATACCGCCTGGGGCACCGAGAAGTGCGTGCTGGCCGGCGACTGGCTTTACATGCAGGCCTTCAAGGTGGCCCTGGAAGAAAAGAACCTGCGCGTTCTCGACCTGCTCATCGGCCTGACCCAGCAGATGGTCGAGGGTGAGCTGCTGCAGATGCAACGGCTGGGAAAAGCCATCTCCGAGGCCGAGTACTACGACCTGGTCTATCGCAAGACCGCCTGTCTGTTTTCAGCTTCCATGCGCATGGGCGCCATGCTGGCCGGGGCCACGGAGGCGCAGGAGACGAGCCTGGCCGCCTATGGCCGGGCGGTTGGTTTCGCTTTCCAGATTGTCGACGACGTTCTCGACCTGACGGCCACCGAAGAGGTGCTGGGCAAGCCCGTGGCCACCGACCTGCGCGAAGGCAAGGCAACGCTTGCGGTGATTCACTCCATCGACCACGGCACGGCCGCCGATCGGCAGATCATCCAGCGGGTGCTGGACGACCGCGGCTTCCAGCGCGTCACTCGCGAGCAGATTCGGGAGATCCTGACGCGCAACGGCTCGGTCGAGTACGCCATGGCCGCCGCCGGCCGCTATGCCGAGCAGAGCCGTCAGGCCCTGGCTTCCATCCCCGACTCCAAGTTCAAGCGCGCCCTGCTCTGGGCGCCGGATTTCGTGGTTGAAAGATCGAACTAGCAGCCTGCGCCACACTGCTGTATGATTCCCCTGCGATTGACTCCGCAGGTCCGGCCGCATTTCCCAGCGCAGCCGGGACCGGATTCCCCCCGGAACGGCGCTTAGCCGCTGAGCGAAAAACTCCCATTTCTGAAAAGGACTTTGAGGAAGTCAACAATGGATAAAACTCCGTTCAACATATACGACTTCTTCGCTTATCTGTCTTCGGGCAGCGTGCTTCTGATCACCGCTGATTATGCCTGCTCTCTCGGACAGATGAACCGCGAAAAGTTTCCGCCTGTTCTGATGGTTGCCGTCATCATCTTCACCTACACAACCGGACAGATTGTCGCCCACCTGTCCTCTTTCCTCTATGAACACAATATCGTCGGAAGAGTGCTCAAATCTCCCTCGGTGCTGCTCATGGCGGAAAATCCCCAGGGGGCGAATCGACTGAAGGAGAAGACCCTGCCTGGTTTTCTGGCTTGGCTTTGGACAGCCGTTTTCCCCGGTTACCATCAGCCGCTTGCGCCCAGCGTGCAGAAAAGGATACGGGAACTGGCGGCAGCGCGCCACTGCTCCATGAGTGGCGAAGACCTGTTTGAGGATGCCTTCGCTTTGGTGACGTCAACCCCCGCGAATCAGCCCAGGCTCGAGCTCTTTCTGAATCAATACGGCTTTGCCCGCAATATGTCTTTTGCGTTTGTCGCCTCAGGAGTCTGGCTGTTCATCGCCCACCAATCCAGGTCCGGCGCGGTCGACGTCCGTTGGGCCTTTGCCGCTCTGGCAGTCGGAATCGCGCTCTTTTATCGCTACCTGAAGTTCTTCCGCCAGTACTCGTTTGAGCTTTTTCTGCGCTATTCGGAACTCCCCCTTCCCAAGGAGGAGCACGCGCCGGTTCACAAGAAGAAGCCCGCACAGGACGCGCGGCCATTGCACAAGCCTTCACCCCGCTGACTCGGGACCGCGGTGTTGCAGGCGGGTTGAACCACGCCGAAGAATCTCAGTAGAGCATTTTGATTTGAGCGTTAACGAAAACGCTGGGCGCCCCATTTTTTCTGTTCATGAGCGCAGTCGAAGGATCTGCGTTTTGCATTTGCGGAAAGGGTGGGAGAGCACAGGTCTCAATCTCGAATCTATAGCGAAACCACAGTAGGTGTATCTCGGAAGCACGCCCGCCAAGTGGCTTTTTCACCAGGAAAAAGCCACACTGGATACTCCTAACAAGGCTACAGCTACTGTGGTTTCGCTCTAAACAGTCAACCCGAAACCGCTTTAGCTCATGATCGCTTTGAGCGCCGTCACGTACTCTTCCGGCAGGCGCTTCCGGTTCATTTCCTTGTCGCAGACCATGTGCGTGGTCTCGCCCTCGGCCAGGAGTTTCCGCTCCTCTTCGCCGGAGGCCTTGCGCCAGATTTTATAGGCGAACTTGACCAGAGAAGCGCGCACCAGGGCGGGCTGGGCCTCGATCTGAATTTCGTCGTCGTAGCGGGCAGAAGCGCGGTAGCGGCAGCGGGCCTCGGCCACCGGCAGAATGCAGCCGAACTCCTGTTCGAGCTGACGATAGGAAAAGCCCGCCGTGCGCAGCACCTCCACGCGGCCAATCTCAAACCAGACCAGGTAGTTGGCATAGTAGACGACGCCCATCTGGTCGGTTTCGGCATAGCGCACCCTGATTTCGGTGGTTACTGGCATAATAGGTTCTCCTGCGTCTGATAATGAACAAGTTACGCGCCATGTTTTCCACGTGGAACACAGTTTTTCCACAGTGGCAGATTCTTCCCTATCCGAAAAGGGCGGCAGCTCTGATCTCTGTTCTTACGGCTTTATGTGCGTGAAGATGGGCAGCCTGGCCACGTCGCTGAAGATGGTGAAAGCAATGAACGACATCAGCACCAGGAACGCTGCCTGGTAGATCCGCTCCTTCACCGCGATATTGATCTCGCGGCGGATCGTGCTTTCAATCAGGAGGATGAAGATCATGCCGCCGTCCAGAATGGGAAATGGCAGCAGGTTGATGATGCCCAGGTTGATGCTGATCATGCCCGCCAGATTGAATGTATAGCCCCAGTCCTTGCTCTCTGCCGCATCCCCGGCCACGCGGGCAATCCCCACCGGCCCCATCAACTGGGACATCGGAACCTTGCGCGCGAAAAGGCGCTCCAGCGTCTCGAAGATGAGTGTCGAGTTATCGGCGCAGAATTTGGTGGACTTGGAAGTCGCTTTGCCCAATGGCAGCGGATCGTTGCGATACGGCTGCGGCGGAACCGCGAAACCCAGCTTCCAGCCCGTATCGAGCCTGGCCGGATGCGCCACCATCGGCACCAGCTGGCCCTTGCGCACGACCACGAGCGAAAGCGCCTTGCCCTTCCCGGCCTGCATATAGGCCAGCAGCGTAGTCACCGTGTGGAAGGCATATCCATCCACGGACTGGATGCCGTCGCCGGCGCGTAAACCGGCCTGGTCGGCTGGAGTTCCCGGCTGCACTTCCTTGACGCCAATGGGACCTGGCATGATCTGGGGCAGCATGCCCGCCAAATCACCTTCCGCCAACTTACCGGGCACGCGCATCGAGGTTTGCACTACCGCGCCGCCGCGCTCCAACGTAACCGGAACCGTCTGGTTGGGGTCCAGATTGAGGCGCTCGTAGACCTTTTCCCAATCGGGATTGGCGGCCTCGGCAAAGTGGCGGATCGTGTCGCCGGGCTGAATGCCAGCCTGCGCCGCGGCCGAGCCTGGAATCACCCACTCGACGGTCGTCGTCCTGACTTCGAAAGCCGGAACCTCATTGATCCAGCCGTAGTAAAAGATCATCAACACAAAGGCCAGAACGAAGTTGGCGAAGGGGCCGGCAAAGCCGATCAGCATTTGCTGCCAGCGGGGATGCGCCGTGAGTGCGCCGGGATCGTTCGTTGGAACCGTGGCGGGTGTGCCGGGCTTCTCCAGATTCTGCTCCGCGCTTTCGCCGGTCATTTTGACGAAGCCGCCCAGCGGCAGCAGGCAAACCTTGTAGTCCGTGTCGCCGTATTTATAGCCGAAGAGCCGCGGTCCGAAGCCGAAAGAAAACGCCTCGACGCGCACGCCGCAGAACTTGGCGACAACGAAGTGGCCAAACTCATGCACCACAACCATGACGCCGATGAGGACGATGAAGGCGACAGCAGAAATCAGGAATTCATGCATAAATGTGCGGTTTTTCCTTAATAAAGTGCGCGATGCCCGGTGCGCTCCGTCCGTGGCTAGGCCAGCAGCGCCCGCGCTCTTTCGCGCGCCTCGCGGTCGTGGGCAAGAACCTCTGCAATCGTGGCTGGATGCGCCTCAGGCGTGGATGCGAGCACCTTTTCAATTGTACGCGGGATGCCCATGAAGGGAATGCGCCGCTCCAGGAAGGCCTCGACGGCAACTTCATCAGCCGCATTCAGCGCAATGCAGTGCGCGCCGCCGATCTTCGCCGCTTCAAAGCCCAGCCGCAGGCAGGGAAAGCGCTCCAGATCGGGCTGCTCAAAGTCCAAGTGGGTGAGCGATGCCATGTCGAAGGTCAGCGTCGAGGCCGGCCGCTCCGGGTAGGCCAGCGCGTACAGAATCGGCAGCCGCATGTCGGTGACCGAAATCTGCGCCAGAATCGAGCCGTCCACGTACTCCACCAGCGAGTGCACCGTGGACTGCGGATGAACCGTAACCCGCACCTGCGCCGCCGTCACGTCGAAAAGGCGGCAGGCCTCGATGACTTCCAGCGCCTTGTTCAGCATGGTCGCCGAGTCGATGGTAATGCGCCGCCCCATCACCCAGGTGGGATGATGGAGCGCCTGCTCCGGCGTGATGTTGGCGAACTCCGCCAGCGGCAGCTTGCGGAAGGGTCCGCCCGAGGCCGTCAGCCAGATGGTCTTCACCTCGGAATGCTGGCCCACGCGCAGGCACTGGTGGACCGCGTTGTGCTCGCTGTCGATGGGCAGGATGGGCACGTTGCGCTCGCGGGCTGCGCGGGTGAGAATTTCGCCCGCATCCACCATGCATTCCTTGGTGGCCAGGCCGATGGGCTTGCCGGCCAGAATGGCCGCGTACGTGGCCTCCAGCCCCGCCACGCCCACAATCGCCGAAACCACAAAGTCCGCTTCCGGCAGGGTCGAGCAGGCGATGGTCCCTTCGCTGCCGTAAACAGTCTCGATGCCCGTGACGCCGGCCTTGGCAAGCCGGCTTGCCAGCTCGGCGGCCAGTTCTTCCGTGGCCAGCGAAACCAGCTTCGGCTTCCAGCGAACGGCCTGCTCAAAGGCTCTGTCGATGTTGTGTCCGGCAGCCAGCGCGGCCACCGAGTAGCGCTCGGGAAACTGTTCGACGATGGAAAGGGTGCTTGTGCCGATGGAGCCGGTGGAACCGAGAATGGCGAGTCTTTTCATGGTAGTTCTATTTTAAGAGTCCAGGGGGCAGTATTTCTCAGAACCACTGGTGAAGCACGTGCGCGTACCAGAGCACCGGAGCGGCCACGAGCAGCGCGTCGATGCGGTCCAGAACCCCGCCATGACCGGGCAAAAGGTTGCCAGAGTCTTTCACGCCCGCCGAGCGCTTCAGCGCCGACTCGGCCAGATCGCCCACCTGGGCGGCCACGTTCACCACCACGGCCAGCGTCAGCCAGTACCAGACGTCTTCGGGATAGGAGAGCCAGACTTTGTCCCACTGCGCCGCGAACAGATGAGCCAGGCCGAGCAGGCCAGCTGTGACCAGCAGCCCGCCGGCCACCGAAGCCACTGTGCCCTCCCAGGTTTTGTTGGGGCTGAGCGCGGGCGCCAGTTTGTGCCGGCCCCAGGCGCGGCCTGCATAAAGGGCGGCAATGTCTCCGGCCCAAACCACGCATAGCAGAAAGACGACCAGCGAAGGGCCATTGGCCTGTTCGATCAGCGAGGGAATGGCAATCAGGGTGAATCCGGTGTAAAGCAGCCCGAAGATGGAAGTTGCGGAGTCCGCCAGCACCTGCTCGACGGGCCGGGAAAAGGTGCAATACACCAGCAGGCCCAGGCTCAGAATGCCCAGGATCGCCACCGTCTGGTCGGGCCACGAGGAGCTGCCGGCAAAGAGCGCCACAATGGCCACCAACACCGCGACGCGCGGCGGATTGGCCCCGGTCTTTTCCGCCAGGCCCAGATACTCCCACGCCGCCATCGCCGCCACCGCCGCGACAACTATCGTAATGAGCCACTTTGGCCCCAGGAACACCAGAAGGAGGACCAGGGGGATCAGGATCAGAGCAGTGATTATGCGTTTCATGCCAAGGCTGAGGATACACCGCCGGGGTGATGTGCGTACCGGTTGGCAAGCTGCCAACGCGCTGATTTGGATGGAAATAGGTTAAATTCTGTTCGCATGGGCTCGCCCTACGCGTTCTCTTCGCCTTCTGAACGCGGACTCTTGCCTCGTTTCCCGATAAGCGTCAGAAAGCACCCGCAAGGCCGCGCCTGGATCCGCAATAAGTGAAAAGCCCTGAAAAAACCCAGAACCTCAGCTCACCGCGATCTTGATCCGCTCCGGGTGCTCTTCCACCTCGCCGCAGCCTTTGCCCAGCCCTCCAAAACGGCGCTCCCGCTGTTGGTACTCGGCAATAGCTTCCAGCAGATGAATGCCGCGGAAATCGGGCCATAGCCGCTGGGTGACGAAGATCTCGGAGTAAGCCACCTGCCACAGCAGGTAGTTCGACAGCCGCATCTCGCCGGAGGTGCGGATCAGCAGGTCGGGGTCCGGCATGTGCGCCGTGTAGAGATGGCGGTGAATGTCTTCCTCGGTGATGAGTTCCGGTTTCAGGTGCTTTTGCTGCATCTCGGCCGCCAGGCCCCGAAAGGCGTCTACCAGTTCCGAGCGTCCGCCGTACATCAGAGCCAGCGTAAGGGTGGTGCCGGTGTTGCGCGCCGTGGTCTCTTCGGCCCAGCGCATCTTTTCCTGAACCTCGGCGGGCAGCTCGTGGGTGCGCCCGATGTACTTCATGCGCACGTTGTTGTCCATCATGCGCTGCACGTTGTCTTCCAGAAAGCTCTTGAGCAAGCGCATGAGAAAGCTGACCTCGGCGCGGGGACGGCGCAGGTCGTTTTCGATGGAAAGGGCGTAGAGGGTCAGCCAGGGCAGGCCGATGCGCGAGGCGGTCTCGGTGACCAGCCGCACGCTTTTGGCGCCTTGCTGATGGCCCACGAAGCGCTTCAGCGAGCGGCTGCCGGCCCAGCGGCCATTGCCGTCCATGATGATGGCGATATGCTCGGGCAGACGCTCCTGCTTCAGGCTCGCATAAACAGCGCGCTCCTCGGCAGTCAGTTCATCAATGCGCAGCGTGCCAGCGGGATACAACGGATTCGCCTCGATATTGCCCCGGGGCTTCCGGATAAACGCCCAGGGCTGGTTGGATGAGTGCGTCCGGGAGCAGGGGCCGGGGTGCTTATGCCCGTTCCGAAAGCGCTTCGGCAATCTGATTTTCAGGCTGCCAGAACTCCATCACACCATCTTCCCGGCGCCGGCAGCTTCAGACTTTGCATTTTGACCCTAGCACAAGCGCCGGTGTGCCGCAATGACTGTGGAAGTGCGCGGCGTCCCTGGATTCCGGCCCCCGGCGCGCTGTTTCAAACCGGGAATTCAAGCCCCAAAGACGCAAAGAGCGCCACTCTGAAGAGAGTGGCGCTCCACTGTCCCTGCACTGGTCACTGGCCTCCCAAGACTGCGTGGGCAACGGAATATTTCCATTGCGCCTACTCGAGACTTCCCGGTCGGTTTCTCCATTTTTGGAGCCGCTTCGTTGGCGGTTACTCTTACCGGGCGTCTTCTCTATTTTGGGCTGGTCGTGATACTCCCAGCGCCTATTCATCACTGGCGCTTATCTTATAGCAATCGTAATGCCATATTAAAGTTCGTTTAATTCCAATAACTTACACCGACTAAGCCATAAGGATTCTCTTGATTCTGGGATCTGTCTTCGTAAAAAACTCCAAAATAACATAGAATCCTTATTTCATCGCTGACACTGCGGGCAGTAATGCGTCCCCCGTCCTGCCAGCACAATACGGCGGATAGGATGCTGGCAACGGCGGCAGGGAAGGCCGGTGCGCCGGTAAACGCAGTGTTCCAGTTGAAAGAAGCCTCGCTCGCCGTCGGCGTCTACATAATCAGAGACCGAGGAACCGCCAAGCCGGATGGCGCTTTCGAGAACCTCACCGAGGGCCAGCCGCAGCCGTTCAAGTTCCGCCCTGGTCAGCTTTTCACATCTCCGGCTGGGCCGGATGCCGGCATGAAACAGGCTTTCATCGGCGTAGATATTGCCCACGCCGGAGAGCAGTTTCTGGTTGAGGAGGGCAGCCTTGATACTCAATCGCCGGCCGTGGAAGAGCCGGGTAAATTGCTCAGCCGTCACGGTCAGCGGGTCCACTCCTGCCGCCCTAAAGCCAGCGCCGCGGCTCAGCTCGCGGTACTCCAGCCGGCCAAAGCGGCGCGGGTCCACAAAGCGCAGCTCCCGTCCGCCATTCAGGCTCAGACGCGCATGGGTGTGAGGCGCGAGGGGAGCGTCCGGCGTGGTCACGAGCAATCTGCCGGTCATGCCAAGATGCACAATCCACTGGGCTTTCGGAGTTTCATCTTTCTCAGCCAAAGGGCTGCCGCCGGCAGGCCCCAACTCGCAGACAATGTGCTTTCCAGTGCGATGGACGGCCAGAATCGTTCGCCCCTCCAGTCCCCTCGCCTGGCGCAGCGCCGGCGTTTTGAAAAGTTTCGGGTGGCTGGCAAACCAGACCTCGGCGATGCGGTCACCACGCACGCGCTTATCCACCCCGCGTGCAATGGTCTCGACCTCTGGCAGTTCGGGCATCTGTCAATTGTAAGAGAATGCTCTGTCCGGTTCGGCGATTGCCTCCGGGCTACTTCCGCTCGCCGGGCTCGCGAATCTTGCTGGCCTCGAAGCTCACGATCTTCCACTTGCCCTGCGCATCCCGCACGTAGACACGGGTATAGCGGTAGCCGCCTGAGATCTCCCCTCCAGGGGTTGTGCCGGTCACATCGGCCCGGCAGGTAACCAGCGCCGTATTTCCGTAGAAGCGCACTCTGCGGTCAGTAATCTCTATATCCGTCAAATGAACCGCGCCGGAACGCAGATTGGCAAGCGTATCTTCCCGGGTTTGCATGGTGCCGTTGGGAGTGATGGCTATATAGTCGGCGGCCATCAGGGGGTCCATGGCGGCGGCGTTTCCCTTCAGCACGGCATCCCGCCACACTTCTTCCAACTGGTCGATCTCATGGCGGCTCTCGTGCTTCTGCGCCCTGGGCATTCCGCTATTGGGCTGCGCGGCGCAGACCGCCAGCGCGAGCGCGCCGGCTATTGAAAGGAAGACAAAAGTACGGACCACCCGGCGGCGAACAAATCTGAAAGAATTGATCATGGCTCCATACATAAACGTAACGGATGGTAGCCCCGCCGGGCCGCACGGGTCAACCGCTTTCAGGACACCGCGCCTTGCGTTCAATCAATTTTCCGTGAATCATGCGGCCGATTTCAAAAGCGAGCGGCCGGAATCGCCCGGAATCTCAAACAAGAGCAATCAGATTCTCCACGCTCCGCTCTCGCATCTTCTGGTAGAGTCCGCCTACTGCATGGTTCTTGAAGTGCTCCGACGCGCGGTGCTCCGCCAGGGCCTTCGCGTCGCGGTATTGCTCATAGATGAAGACCGTGTCCGGGTCGTCCTCGGAGTGGTGGGGAATGTAGTTGACGCATCCCGGTTCCTGACGCGAGGCCGCAGCCAGCTCACGCAACGACTCGGCAACGTCGGTACGATCTTCCGGGGAAAACTTCATCTTTACGGCAAAACTAATCATGAGAACAATTTCCTTTTGTGCTCTGGGCACCGGCCGCCCAAGGCACATCTCAAGTTACGCGTGAATGCTCTGGAGGGCCGCGGCGAACTCCGGCAGCAGCATCGTCTGGTCGCGGTCCGGGCCAGTCGAAACCATTCCGATTTTGGCTCCGCTCTCCCGCTCCTGAAAACGCAGATACTCTCTGGCCGCCTGGGGCAATTTGTCGAAATCCTTAATCCCCACGGTCGAACTCTGCCAGCCCTTCAATTTGGTGTAAACCGGCTTGATCTTCTCCAACCCCTGCACGTCGGCGGGAATCTCGTCGGTCACCTTGCCGTCAATCTCGTAGCCCACGCAGATGGGAATCTCTTCGAGCTCGTCCAGCACGTCCAGTTTGGTGATGACCAGCCACTCCGATCCATTGATGTGGTTCGAGTAGCGCAGCAGCGGAATATCCAGCCAGCCGCAGCGGCGCGGCCGCCCGGTGTTGGCGCCATATTCATTGCCGCGCGCCCGCAGGTGGTTGCCCACCGCGTCAAAAATCTCCGTCGGGAACGGCCCTTCGCCCACGCGCGTCACATAGGCCTTGGTCACGGAAATCACCGTGCCGATGGCTGTCGGTCCCACGCCGGTTCCCGTGGCCGCGCCGCCCGCCGTTGACGACGAGGAGGTCACAAACGGATAGGTTCCGTGATCGATGTCCAGCATGGTTCCCTGCGCGCCCTCGAACATCACGCTGCCGCCTTCGGTCAGAATCTTGTTCAGAAGGCGCCCGGTGTCAGTGACAAACGGCCGCACCTGTTCGGCGGCGGCGGCATACTCTTCGTACATCTGCGCCGGGTCCAGAGGGTCAGCGCCAAACAGCGCATGAACAATGGCGTTCTTCTCGGCGCAGGCCGCCTCGATGTGCGTCTTCAGCAGCTCCGGCCTGAGCAGGTCCACGACGCGCAGTCCGCTGCGCGCCATTTTGTCTTCGTAAGCCGGCCCAATGCCCCGGCTGGTGGTGCCGATCTTCTTGCGCCCCGGCGCGCTCTCCGCGGCCAGCTCGATCATCCGGTGGTAGGGCAGAATCACCTGCGCCCGGTTCGAGACGTAAAGCCGCTCATCGACGGCCACGCCCAGATCGCGCAGCTTGGCCACTTCTTTCAGGAAAGCAATCGGGTCCAGCACTACGCCGTTGCCGATGACGCCCCGGCAGCCCGGCCGCAGCACGCCGCAGGGAATCAACTGCAGGACAAACTTGTGGCTGCCGATGACGACCGTGTGTCCGGCGTTGTGACCGCCGGCGTAGCGCGCCACGGCGGTAAACCGCTCGCTCAGCACGTCCACAATCTTCCCCTTGCCCTCGTCGCCCCATTGGGCGCCCAGCACTACCGCAGTCTTTGCTCGCATGTCGTTCCGTTCCCTGAAAGCTGATTTTTGGGTTGGTGTGTTGTGAGAGAGACGTCAGCCCCGGCGGTCTTTCCAGAGGAAGCGCTTGAATCCAGGGGGCTGCAAAACAAAGGCTCTGCCACTCCGGCCAGCGCCAGTTTAAATGATAAACCCTGAGTGCTTTTGCCGGAACAAAGGACTCCCTGCAGCCAAACATAACTCGGTCAGGCGCTGGGCAACCCATTTTGCGAAATGGAATTCTTCAACCTCGTCCTATCTGCCGGACGAGCCTGGCGCTCAGGCAGTCTCCGAGCCGGTCTTTCGGTGCCCCATCAATTCCCCGGCCAGAATCAGCAGAATCCCCAAGATCCACAGAACGTGGCCAATCAGGGGAACCATCGGATAAAGGTGGAAGAAGACCCAGGTGCCGGCGATAAAGAGGAGAATGATTCCGGCCACGATGCGGCGCGGCCAGCGGAACTTTGGAATCAGCAGAAAGATCAGGTAGAGCAGCAGCAACGGATTGATCCAGCCGCTCAGAATGGCCAGAAAGTCATGGGAGTGCCACATCTCCCGGCTCAAGGAGTTCACCAGGGTGATTCCGGCGCAGACATAGCCTTTATAAACGTCCGGAGAGCCGCCGTCGGGCGTGGCAACTGTACTGCACGCCGGCAGGAAAAAAGCCGTGACATAAAGGCAAAGACCCAGCACCCGGCTGATCCAAACCGCGCACCTGCACTTGCCTGGCGCGCACTGTGAACAATGCGACATGAATGCCTCCTGAGCCTTGCCCCGCGAGCAATCGCTGCGAGCCCGGCGAAACCGGAAAAAACCATCATAGCCCATGGTGGCTATAGGCTGTCCCGCCTTCCAGCACCGCGTCGGCAATGCGCGCCGCCTCCACGGCCGGACGGACGGCGTGAACGCGCACGATGGCTGCCCCATGCAGGATGGCCGCCACGAGCGCGGCCACGCTGGCCGTCTCGCGGGCTTCGACCGGCGCGGCCTGATTGCCGTAAAGCGAGGCCAGCGTCCGGCCCAGAAACATCTTCCGGCTCACGCCAACCAGCAGCGGCCTGCCCAGCGCCAGCAGCTCCTGCTGCCGGGCCAGCAGGGCGTAATTCTCTTCGAATCTCTTGCCGAAGCCATAGCCGGGATCGAGCACAATCGCGTCGGGCGGAATTCCAGCCCCGGCCGCCAGCTTCAGACTCGCCGCAAGTCCTTCCCGCACGGCAGCCAGCAACTCATCCGCCCCCAACGGCGGCAGCGCGCTCCACTCCTCGGGCCGTCCCCGCGTGTGCATCAGCACCTCTCCGCAGCCGGCCTCCGCGCAAACCTGAGCCATTTCCGCGTCCCAGGTGAAGCCGCTCACGTCGTTGATAATCTCCGCGCCTGCCTTGAGAGCAGCCCGCGCCGTCGCTGCTTTGTACGTGTCAATCGAGACCATTGCGTCGGGCCGCTCCCTGAGAATGCCTTCCAGCACGGGCAGCAGGCGCGCCTGCTCCTCTTCGGCGCTCACCAAAGGAGCTTGCGGCAGGTCTTTGTCGTTGGGGTGGACAGCCGGAGCCTGCGCCGTGTCAGCCCTTCCGCCAGCGCGCGAGCCGGGCCGCGTGCTTTCCGCGCCCAGGTCCAGCAAGTCGGCGCCTTCGTCCAGCAGATCAAGCGCGTGCACGACGGCCGCCTCGGGACTGAGAAACCGCCCGCCGTCGCTGAACGAATCCGGCGTGACGTTGACGATTCCCATCACCAGCGTGCGGCGGCCCACTTCCAGCGAACGAGTGCGAAGGCGCCAGGAAGCCGTTGTTCGTGTAAATGCGTTCATCCTTTTGTACTCTTCCTCTTTCATAGCGTAAGCGTTCACTGTCAGAATGCCGCAAGCTCTTTGCCCTTCCTGCTAAACTTCCGCACATGAAGTTCTTTCAGCGGGTTCCAGCGCTTCTGTTGGCTTTGGCTTTGGCTTCTTTCACCGGGCTGTCTGCCCAGGCCCCGGAGCGGCACACCACGAAGCCCACTCCGATCGCTGCACCAACCACAGGGCCGCTGGCCGAACGCATTCAGGCCATTCTGGCCGACCCCGCGCTGAGCCACGCCTCCTTCGGCATCAGCGTGACAACGCTCGACGGCCAGCCGCTTTACGGACTGAATGAGGGACGCCTCTTTAACCCGGCCTCAAACGCCAAAATGGTGACGACCGCCGCCGCCTTTGCCTTGCTGCCCGTCGAGACCCTCACCTGGACGACACGCGTCGTGGCCGGCGGCGAAATCGACAGCGAAGGCGTGCTGCACGGCGACCTGATTGTGCTGGGCGCGGGCGATCCCACGCTGAGCGCGCGCCGCTACCCTTACCGCGAACCGGAACCTGCCCCGAGCCCCGCAACGGCGAAGCCTGCCGCGCCGCCCGCCGAGGAGACAGAAGCCCCCAAGCCTCCCCAGGCCATGGACGTGCTGAACTTGCTGGCTGAGCAGGTGGAAGAGGCTGGCGTGCGCTCGGTCGAGGGCAGCGTGGTGGGCGACGACAGCTTTTATCCCGACGAGCCATACGGCACATCCTGGGCCTGGGACAGCCTGCAGTGGAGCTACGGCGCTGCCGTCTCCGCGCTCACCTTCAACGAGAACGCGCAGGAGCTGGCCGTGACCGCGGACCCGGACAATCCCGCGGCAACCCTCGCCGAGTGGAACCCGAAGGTGGACTACTTCGCGCTCAACAGCTTCATGAAGCCAGCGGCCCAGAGCGAGACGGCTCATCCCGGCCTCGACCGCCGGCCCGGCGACAGGATGGTGCGCGCCTGGGGCACTGTGCCGCCCGAAGGATTTCATGCCGGCCTGGCCGTCGACGACCCCGCGGAGTTCACGGCCGCCGCTTTCAAGGAAGCCCTGCGCAGCCGCGGCGTCACGGTCAATGGCGCTCCCGAATCCCGTCACAAATACTCGGACGACTCCGGCGACTTTGCCGGCGAGCGCGCCCAGCCGCTGAAGCTCACCCGCTCCAGCCTGCCCACGGTGGCCGCGCCGCTGGAAGGCCGCAAAGTGCTGGCCACCCACATCTCCGTCCCGGTGGCCCAGGACGTGACGGTCATCAACAAGGTCAGCCAGAACCTGCACGCCGAACTTCTGCTGCGGTTGCTGGGCAAGGTCCATGGCACCAGCGGCAGCTTTGCCGAGGGCGCGCGCGTCGTGCGCCAGTTTCTCGTCGACGCAGGCATCGACGACGACGATTTCTTTTTCTATGACGGCTCTGGCGAAAGCCACGACGACCGCATTGCCCCCCGCGCCCTGACGCAACTGCTGTCCTACGCCCAGCGCGAGCCTTGGGGACCGGCCTGGCGCGAAACCCTGCCCGTGGCCGGCGTGGATGGAACTTTATCCAGCCGTTTTAAGAACTCGCCGCTCAAGGGCCGTCTTTGGGCCAAGACCGGCACGCTTGACGAGGTGAACACTCTCTCCGGCTACCTCACCGCGGCGAGCGGCAAGACGCTCGCGTTTTCCATTCTCGTCAATGGCCATCGCCCCGGCAGCGTCGCCGAACTCCACGCCATCGACCTCATCGCCGAAGCCATTGCCGCGGAGTGAGGGCCGCAAGAAGACCCCGTCGCCGCTCTGCGCAATCTTCGCGTTGCTATAATCGCCAGCATGAATCGATTCAGTGCGATAGGAGTAATTTGCCTGTTCGCCGCGGCATCCGCGGCGCTCGATGGGCAGTCGATGTTTCGCGGCGGCCCGGCTCATCTGGGAGTCTACGATTCGCAAGCCCCGCAGCAGCTTTCGCTGAAGTGGACTTTTTCGACCAACGGAGCAATCTATTCCTCGCCCGCTGTGGCCGGCGGCGTGGTTTACATCGGCAGCAGTGACGGAAACCTCTACGCCGTGGATGCCGCCACCGGAAAACTCCGCTGGAAGTTCGACGCCCACGGCCAGGTGCGCTCTTCGCCGGCGGTTGTCGGCGGCGCCGTCTATGTGATCAGTCTCGACGGCAACCTCTATGCCGTGGATACGGCCACCGGAAAGCAGCGATGGGCGTTCGCGACCGAGGGGGAACATCGTTCCACCAAGGCCGGGAATCTGGGCGTGTTTCCTCCCACGGAGGCCGTGCCGGATGCGTGGGACTTTTACCTCTCTTCTCCAGCCGTTGCGGACGGCACTGTTTACTTCGGAAGCGGAGACGGCCATGTCTATGCCGTTGACGCCGCGACCGGCGCGCTGAAGTGGAAGTACAAGACCGGCGACGTTGTCCATAGCTCTCCCGCTGTCTCCGGCGGCGTCGTTTATGCGGGAAGCTGGGACACGTACTTTTACGCGCTGGACGCGGCGACCGGCGCGCTGAAGTGGAAGTTCAAGACTGGCGATGATGCCAGGACGCATGTCATGACGGGAATCCCGGGCTCGGCGGCGGTTGCCAGCGGAACCGTGTATTTCGGATCGAGGGACGCGAATTTCTACGCCCTGAATGCGCAGACTGGCGCTTTGAAGTGGACGGTGCCGAACGACGGCTCATGGGTGATCGCCTCGCCGGCCGTTGCTGATGGCGTGGTTTATTACACCACCTCCGACAGCCATCGCTTCCAGGCTCTCGATGCCGAATCCGGCAAAGTGGTCTACTGGCTCCCGACGAACATCTTTGCATTTTCCTCGCCGGCGATTGCGGGCTCCCACGCATTTTTCGGCACCTTCGATGGCCAGTTGCATGATGTGGATCTCAAAAAGCGCGTCTATGCGGGCGTCTTTGCCACGCCGGATTTTTACGCCAATGGGCCGCGTTTGCTTGGTCCCGATGGAAAGCTGAAAGACGAGATCTGGTCAGGCCCCACACTGGACGAATCGATTGTGGATATTCACACCAAGCTGTTCTCGATGGGCTCCATACTCTCCTCGCCGGCGGTGCAGGATGGAGTGGTCTACTTCGGCAGCGTCGATGGCAAGCTCTACGCGCTCGGCAATTGATCGCGGCGCTACCAAAGCGTCTTGCAGGCGTTCGCCTTGCGAATGCGTTCATCGCGTGTAATCAGCACGCAGTCTTCCACGATGGCCGTGGCCGTAATGATCCGGTCCATCGGATCGCCGTGGAAGGTGTCGGGCAGTTGCGCGGCGCGAACCGCGATTGCGGCCGTCATGGGAACCATCTCCAGCCGGGCCTGTATGGCGGCCATGAACTTTTCCGTCGGAGCATTCAAAGGGAGCCTTTCGCGTCGTGCCGCATACGCAATCTCATAGAGAGAAACCGGCGAATAGACCAGCTTTTCTGGCGCGGCGCGGGCCTGCAGAATAGCGTCATGCGCTCTCGCGGACAACCGTTCGCGAGACATCAGCAGCCAAATAATCACATGCGTGTCGAGAAGAATCATTCTGGCGGAAACGGGGACCAGTCTTCCTTCAGATGGTCCCACTCCTCCCTGGGAATGATTGGATCGACGAGATCGTCAAGCCCCTTTCCCGAGGCGAGAAAACCGCGCAAACAGCCAAAAATATCCTCGGGCTTTTCCACCGGCGCCTGCTCCTGGAAGGGCAGAATCCGGGCCAGCGGCTTGCCCCGCTTGGTCACCAGCATGGGTTGGCCGGTGGAATTCACCTCGGCCATCACCGCCAGGCATTTGGCCTTGAACTCGCCTGCCGCCATTGTCCGCATCGACGCACCTCTATACAGCCTCAGTATACTCCTGACCATGGTCATCTGACCATAGTCACGAAAGCCGCTGAAAGGTGCTTCTTTCTACGCACTCACCACTGTGGTCACCCGTGCCGAAATACAATGAAGTCGTGACAGAACTGGTGCAAATCGCCCCTGCCCGCAAGCCCCCGGCTCCCAAGCCGGAGTGGCTCAAGGCCCGCGCAGCCGTCGGCGAAAACTACCACTCGTTGAAGCAACTGGCCCGCTCGCTCCGGCTCAATACGGTCTGCGAAAGCGCCCACTGCCCCAACATCGGCGAGTGCTGGCAGGCCAAAACCGCAACCTTCATGCTGCTGGGCACGATCTGCACCCGCCACTGCGGCTTCTGCGCCGTGCCCAAGGGCCGTCCCGAGCCCATCGACTTCGACGAGCCGCGCCGCGTGGCGCAGGCCGTCTCCGCGCTTGGCCTGGAGTTCGCCGTCCTCACCAGCGTCGATCGCGACGACGATCTGCCCGGCGGCGCGCGCGCCTTCGCGCTTGTCATTGAAGAGATTCACCGGCAAGCGCCCAACTGCCGCGTCGAAGTGCTTATCCCCGACTTCCAGGGCAACCTCGACGCCATCCGCGCGGTTGTCGAGGCCCGCCCCGACGTGCTCAACCACAACACCGAGACGGTGCCGCGCCTCTATCGCGTGGCTCGTCCCGGCGCGCGCTACGAGCGCTCCCTGGAGTTGTTGCGCTACTCCAAAACGCTAAGGCCCGAAGGGCTGACAAAATCCGGCGTCATGGTGGGCCTGGGCGAGGAGACCGCCGAATTGCTCGCGGTTTTCCGCGACCTGGCAGCGGTCCACTGCGATATCCTCACCATCGGCCAGTATCTGCGCCCCTCGCGCAACCACCTGCCCATGGCGCGCCTCTACACTCCACGGGAGTTTGCCGAGCTGAAGACGGAGGCGCTGAAGATGGGCTTCCGCCACGTCGAATCCGGCCCGCTGGTCCGCTCCAGCTACCACGCCCATCAGCAGGCCGCATTGACCGGATTGACAGGGGGGGCGTAGGGGTTTCCACAAGGGCAACCCTGGTTCATTTCGTCGCATCCACATACCTTTCGCGGCCGGGATTCGCGCGAGCGAAACCAGAGTAGCCGCGTCCCGGGGCGAGCCCTCCCAAGTGGCTTTTTCCTCAGGAAGAAGCCACCCTGAATATACTAAGCAAGGGCTCATTTACTCTGGTTTGGCTCTAGTATATTGTTTTGGATGAAGTGAGGGAGAAAGATGGCAGCTTCGTATATGGCCGGTATTCCGGCGCTCAAGGAACTCAATGCCGGCCTCAGGCGGAAGATGGACCAGGCCGTGGCTACATTTCAGGCCGCCCTGGCCGCCACGCGCACAGGCCGGGCAAGCGTCCACATGCTCGATCAGGTCAAGGTGGACTACTACGGCACGCCAACCCCCATCAGCCAGATGGCGCAACTGTCGTCGCCGGAGCCGCAGCTGATTGTGATTGCGCCCTGGGACCCCAGCGTCATCAAGGAGATCGAAAAGGCCATACGCACCGCCGATCTGGGCCTCAATCCCATGTCCGATGGCAAGGTGCTGCGCGTGCCCGTTCCGCCCATGACCGAGGAGCGCCGCCGCGAGGTCTGCAAGCACCTGAACAAGGTGCTCGAAGATCACCGCACCGCCGTGCGCAACGTGCGCCGCGACGGCAACGATGCCCTGAAGAAAATCGCCAAGGAAAAGAAGATCAGCGAGGACGAGGAGAAGCGCGCGCTGGAAGAAATCCAGAAGATCACCGACGAGGAAATCCGCCGCATGGAAGAGCTTTCGCAGAAGAAGGAAGCGGAAGTCATGCAGGTGTGACGGGACTCTTGCCCGAGCGCTGATTTTCCAGATTCTGCGTGTCCCACCTTCGCCGATTCGCGTCTTTGCAGATTGGTTAAGGTGGGATACCTATTTCTAACTACACTCGCTGATTTACATTTTTTATTGCCGCCGCTTCCACTGGAGGCTGACGCTGCTGGCCTAGGTTACCCTCTAAGAACCTGTTTACGATCTTCTGAGCAATAGCCTGAGGAAAGCCAAGTGGATCATTTGCAGGCTGGTATTCAGTTTTCGTTCGCAGTTCTTCCATAGCCGACGGCACTTTTCCAGCCACGCGAAGGACCGTTCAACGATCCAGCGTTTCGGCAGCACGACAAATGTATGCAGTTCGTTGCGCTTGACGACTTGCACCGTTGCCTTCAACCGCTCCATGACGCTGTCTGCGAACGGTTGTCCCGTGTAGCCGCCGTCGACCAGCACGCTCTCCACCAACTCCAGATTCGGCTTGCACCGGTCGATGGCAACCAACGCGCCGTTGCGATCCGTCACCTCGGCCGTGGTTACGGCGACAGCATGCGGCATTCCCTGCGTGTCCACCGCGATATGCCGCTTGATGCCGGAGACCTTTTTGCCTGCGTCGTAGCCCTTCTGCTCGGTGCTGTCGGTGTTCTTCACGCTTTGCGCATCAACGATCAAAAAGCTGGTCATGGCGTTGCGACCCAGTTTCTCGCGGGCCTCGCCAACGGATTTTTTTTAAGGCTCGCTCCAGAGCGCTCATTCCGTCCTGATCCGTTGCGCTCCATTTGGCAAAATACGAGTACACCGTGACCCAGTTGGGAAACCCCTCCGGGAGCATACGCCACTGACAGCCGCTCTTGAGCAAGTAGAGCACTGCGTTGATGACCTCATACAAATCCACCGTGCGCGGCTTGGTGCGTTTGCGAACGCCTTCCAGCAAGGGACGGATCAACTCGTACTGCTCCCGGCTGATATCGCTTGGATACGGCTTTCTTGGCTCCATTTCTCAGATTTACCGTTCTGAGGGAGAAGCTGTATATATCTACCTTGATGACCACGCCAGATCAAGAACAAAGATCGTAAACAGGCTCTGAAGATTCACCTATACTCGAACTGAATGCCCAACAGCCATCAATCTGCTGATTCCGCGCGAAGGCCGAAGGGCGCTTTGCTCGTCCGGCTCTGCAACTGGGTGGGCGAAGCTGTGCTCTCGCTGCCTGCATTGCGGCGGCTGGAAGCGGCTGGTTACGAATTGCATCTCTACGGCAAAAGCTGGGCGCCGGCGCTCTTTGAGGGCACGGGCTGGCCCGTGACCGTGCGCCGCGGCGGCATCAAAGAAACAACGGCACAACTGCGCACTCTGCGACAGAAGCTCAATGAGGGCGGGTCCGTGCCAGCGCTGTTGATGACCAACTCATTCGCCTCAGCACTGGAGACGCGGCTGGCCGGTTTTGCGCCGTCGGGATTTGCACGGGAGGGCCGCAGCTTGCTTCTTCGTTTCTCTTATCCGCTGCCGAGCTTTGCGCACGCTGCCGAGTCGTACTGGCACTTGGCCGGTTGCTTTCTGGGCGCGGATGAACCTTTCCCCGCGACCCTGGGCTGGACGCCGAGCGACGCTCAGCGCGCGCAGGCTCTGGCGCTCATCGCTCGGCACGGACTCGCGTCCCGCTCCTTCGTGGTGCTGTGTCCGTTCTCCGGACCGGACGATCGCGAGAATCAGAAGGTGTGGCCGGGCTTCAAGGAACTGGCAGCGGCGCTCAACAAGGCTGGCGTGCCGGTTGTCGTCTGCCCCGGCCCCGGCGAGGAAGCTGCCGCGGCGGAGCTGAAGGCTATTTGCCTGCCGGAGGTTGACCTCGGTGTTTACGGCGCATTGTTCGAGCTGGCGCAGAGCGTGGTGGCCAACGACACGGGACCCGGCCATCTGGCCGCAGCCGCTGGCGCGCGGCTCATCAGCATTTATGGGCCGCGCTCGCTCGCGGCCTGGACGCCGATTGGCCCTCATGTGCGGCTTTTTCAGGATGCGTCGCAGTGGCCCACCGTGGATTGCATCGCAGAGGCCGCGCTAGCGAAAAACTGAGCGCGGATCAAGATATGTCGGAAGCATCCCCAGGGGCTAAACAGGCTGCGGAAAAAGGCCTATTTTCAAGTAAAAGCCCGAAAAGCATCGCTCAGGGGCTAAAGCCCGCCATTTATTTCCAATGACTTACGGCACGACTGAAGTCGTGCCCTGACGCTTCGTGCCGCTACGGATGAGTTTTTCCGCAGCCTGTAAAACCCGCTTTAATTACGAGATACATTCGGCACGACTAAAGTCGTGCCCTGATACAAAGCTGGATTTGAAACACGTCTGACTACTTCTTCGCCCGCTTGTAGAAGGGCGCCGGAACCTGTCTGGCTCGCACGCGGTTGGCGCGGACCTGCACCAGCACATCCTCTCCGCTGGCGGCCACGGACGCCGGCACGTAAGCAAAGGCGATGTTGGTCTTCAGGAAGGGCGCGGGCGAGCCGGATGTAACTCGCCCGATCTCTGCACCAGGAAGTGAGAGCACGGAGTACCCGTCGCGGGCAATGCCTCGCTCCACCATTTCCAGAGCCACGAGCTCCCGCTTCGGGCCGCCCGCGGCCTGCACAGCCAGCAACGCTTCGCGGCCAATGAAGTCGCCCTTGTCGAGCTTGAGCCAGTGCTCCAGGCCGGCCTCAAAGACATTGATGGAGTCGGAGATTTCGTGGCCATAGAGAGGCATTCCCGCCTCCAGCCGCAGGGTGTTGCGCGCGCCCAGGCCGCAGGGGCGAATGCCAAACTCCGCGCCCGCCGCAAGCAGCGCATTCCACACTTTTTCCGTGGCCGCCACGTCCGAGGGCAGGTAAACCTCGAAGCCGTCCTCGCCCGTGTAACCGCTGCGCGCAATCAGCACATTGGGCACACCGGCCACCTCACCCCAGGTGAACCGGTAGTTCCGGATCGCCGCCAGATCGGCTTTCGTCAGCTTTTGCAGGGTTTCCAGCGCACGCGGCCCCTGCACGGCCAGCTGCGAGTAACTCGCGGAGTCGTCACTGATGCTGACCGAGGGCCACGCGTCCAACTGCTGACTAATCCAGGCATAGTCCTTGTCCTTGGTGCCCGCGTTCACCACCAGCAGGTAGTCGTTCTCGCCCAGCCGGTGGACGAGGATGTCGTCCACATACGTTCCTTCCGGCGTCAGCAGCGCGGAGTATTGAGCCTGGCCGTCTTTGAGGCGCGCGGCGTCGTTCATCGCGATGTGCTGCACGGCCGCCAGCGCGCCGGGACCGCGAAACTGGATCTCGCCCATGTGGCTCACATCGAAGAGGCCAACAGCAGTGCGCACGGCCATGTGCTCGGCGATCAGGCCGCCGCCGGGCCTGGGGCCCCCGGCGACGGGTACTTGCCGCTGGGGTGTGAAGCTCGGATACTCGACCGGCATATCCCAGCCGCCAAAATCCACCATTTTGGCCTTCAGCGCGCGGTGGGCGGCATTGAGGGCGGTCTTTTTGAGGGGAGCGGCGATGGGTGTGGCGGGGGTGGGCATGGGAGTTCCTTTCAGCGGTGCTGTCTAGAGCAAATTCAGAATTACTGTGCATTCCTAAAAACCGTACAGGGCGCCGTTTTCTTGAGGAAAACGGCACTTGGCCGCATCAACTCACTCTACAACAATTCTGAATCTGCTCTGTACCCCGCTTACGATAGGGACGCGCCGGCTTCGAGGTCAAACCCGGCGTTCCGGCTTGCGAGCCAGCCCGAAATTCCGCCGCCTTACCGCCGTCGCGCGCGCCAGAACGAACTCACGCCCAGGTAGAGAAACACCGCCATCACTCCGGCGGTGAGCAGAAACGTCTGGTGATCGGGACCGTGAGCCCAACTGGCACGGATGCGCCAAAGCGCTGGAGCAAAGACCACCACGGGCAGAAGGAACAGGGAACCCGTCACTTCCAGCCACAAAATACCGCCCACCCGGTGAAAAGGACGCAGAAAGCCGCCCATGCCGCGCGCGACGCCCGCGGCCGTCCGCCCAGCCTGTTTGCCGCGCGCCGCAGCGCCGCCACCAGCTTGCGTTGCGGGCGCGGTTGCGCCGGTCATGCGCTGGCTGGCCATGCGTCCGGCAACTCGCAGCCCAACGCCCAGAACTCGCCCGATGGTTTGAGGTTTCACTTCGATACGATGGTAGCAGTGCTGGTTGCCGGCGCGCCCGGCGGCCTGTTTCCGGCGGCTCGCAGTTGCTCCCAAACTCAGATGGAAGTAAGGTAGAGGTAGCTTCTGCCGCTGCCGGCGCTCGTTTGCACGCGCTGGTCGCAGCCCCTGGAGGTACTCATGACAAGCCGTCTGCGCGAACTTATTCAGCAATTGGGCGAAGCTATTCATGAGTCCGTCATCGAGAGCGAGCAAATCGCCGGCGTGGTGAAGGATATCCGCGAGGAGGGCTTCGATGTGCTGCTGATGCTGGAGGCCACGATCGGCCTGAACGACATCGCCGCCAAAGAGGCCGAAGAAGCCGAAGCCGCCGCTAACCTGGGCGACTCCGAAGCGCCCTTCACGCCGAACGATCTGCACTGGCTGCGCTCCCTGCGCATCTCCATCGAAGGCGAAGAGAAGAACGCCGCCGGCCCGGACGCGAAGTAGGCCTTTCAATCCAAGTGGCGGGGCGCTTCATCTGTGCGACGCTCCAGAACGCGTTTCAAAAATGACGGAAATGTCCCTTCAGGGGCTAAAGCCCGCCATTTATTTCCAATGACTTGCGGCACGACTGAAGTCGTGCCCTGACGCTTCGTGCCTCTACGGACGAGTTTTTCCGCAACCTGTAAAACCCGCGTTGACTTTAAGTTACTTGCGGCAGTCAAGGCTGAAGCCCTGACCTACCAGTCGTGCCCTGATACTTCGTGCCTCTGACGATAAGTTTTTCCGCAAACTGTGAAGTCTTGCCTGACACAGAGCTCTTGCTGAAACACGCTCCGGCCCTCAGGCCAGTTCGATTCCGGCGATCTCGGCTTCCAGGCCGCCGTACTCGGGGTGCTGGTTTTCGCGGATGCGATAGGCGAGGTCAATGAGGCTTCCCCGCTCGAGGCCAAGCTCAGCCGCGCGAGCGGCCAGGTTCCAGCCGACGGCGCGCAGTGCGCCGCTTGTGCCGGGCAAGGGCCGCGGCTGAACGGAATCCTGCGCCAGTTCCAGCCGGATGTGGCGCTCTTTCATCCGGCGCGGCGGGGAGAGCAGGCGCGCCCTGCGGGCCACGAAGACCGGCTCGGGGTTGCCGTGGCCAAAGGGCTCCAGCTTGCGCAGCCATCCGGCCAGCACAGGGGTGATGCGGTCCAGCGGCAGCTCGGCGTGGATATTGAGCAGTTGCTCGGGCTCACGGCCGGCCAGGTGCTCTTCCGCGTAGAGGCGAAGGCGGCGTTTCAGCTCTGGCAGCGCGGCGGCGGGCAGGGCAAAGCCGACGGCGAAGGCGTGGCCGCCAAAGCGGGTGAAGAGATCGGCGCAGCTCTCGATAGCGGCGAGCAAAGGAAAACCATCGACGGAGCGGCCGGAACCGTAGGCAACGCCATCCTCGACGCTGACCACGATGGTGGGCTTGGCGGTGCGCTCGACAACGCGCGAGGCGAGAATGCCGATGACGCCGCGGTGCCAGCCGTCCCCATCGACGACCAGCAGGCGGTCGGCGGCCAGTTCGCCATCAGCGGCCAGGCGGCTCTCGATGACGGTGAGCGCGGCGGCCTCGGTTTCGCGGCGTTCGCTGTTGAGGCGTTCGAGCTTGGCGGCCAGTTCCTGAGCGCGGGCCAGGTCGCGCGTGGTGAAGACTTCAATGATTTCGGAAGCAACATCCATGCGGCCAGCGGCGTTGATGCGCGGGGCCAGGCGGAAGGCAACATCGAAGCCGGTGACCGGCCTGGTAGCCGGATCAAGAGCCGCTACGGCAAACAGTGCGCGCAGGCCCGCGCCGGCGGGGCGGCGCAGCTCGCGCAGGCCGAGGGCGGCGATGACGCGGTTCTCGCCGCGCAGCGGAACCGCGTCGGCGATGGTGGCCAGGGCGGCCATCTTGAGAAAGCTGGGCAGAGTTTTTTCGCGAGTGCGCTTCTGGTCGCGGCGCTCCAGCAAGGCCTGCGCCAGTTTCATCGCGATGGCCGCGCCGCAGAGGGATTTTTCAGGGTAGCCGCAGGCCGGCTGGTTGGGGTTGAGAATGGCCAGGGCGTGCGGAATGGCTTCGCCGGCCTCCAGCAGATGGTGGTCGGTGATGATCAGATCCAGGCCCAGGCGGCGGGCGGTCTCAGCTTCATTGAAAGCCCTGATGCCGGTGTCCACGGTAATCGCGAGCCGAACGCCCTCGGCGTAAGCGGACTCCAGCACGCTCGATTGCATGCCATAGCCTTCGAGGAGCCGGTGGGGCACATGGAAGCAGACCGTGCCGCCAACCATCTCGATGGCCGTCTTGAGCAGAACCACGGCAATGGTGCCGTCCACATCGTAGTCGCCATAGAGCAGTATCGACTCATGGTTGGCGATGGCCCGCTCCAGCCGTGCGACGGCTTCGCTCATGCCCAGCATCAGGACAGGATCGTGGAGTTGAGTGATTTCTGGATTAAGAAAGGCAAAGGCCTGGGCAGGCTCGGTGACGCCGCGGGCCACCAGCAACTCGGCCAGCACCTGGGGCAGACGAGCAGCCTTGGCCAGCGCGGAGGCCTCTGCCGGGTGCGGCTCGGTAAAGACCCAGCGCTGTCCGGGCAGGTTGCGCACTGAGGCGCGCGGCCCGCCCTGCTGCTGACTCTGCGGCGAAACAGTTCCGGCGCTTGCCAGGCCCACCGCGATTACTCGTCCTCGTCTTCGTGCTCGTTGTCGTCGATGACGATGTTGTGGAAGCTCTCGACATCTTCCAGAAGCGCCTGGAAGCGCTCATACCACTCGGTGGTGGTTTCGTGCAGAAAGACCAGGCCCTGGTAGACAAAGCCGAGCTGGATGTAGCCGAGGTTGCCGGCGTACTTGCGCAGCCACTCCGCCTCCACCAGTTCCGTGCCCTCTTCGTCGGGAAAGTTGATCTCCCCGGCTTCCTCGATCAGCGACTCGAGTTCCTCGCGCTCCAGCGTCATCTCGCTGAAGGTAACGAAGGGAGAGCCAACCTGTTTGGCCATCTCCACAAAGTCTTTCCATGCGTCTGGGTTGTCGGCGCCCTCCCACACAATGGAGGGAATGTCTTCTGTGACATAGCCGGGCAGGCGTTTAAGGCCATGGCCCTCGATAAAGGCCACCATATCGTCTTTTAGCGGGAGAAGGTTGTCAGTGCTCATAGTCAAGTCTCTATTTTCGCAGATGTGGGCGGGTGAAAGCGCAGGTTGTGGAAACTTCGCCGTCCGGGGCAGCCGTGCTTTAGAGCGTTTTCGATTCTGCTCTTTACAGAAACCAAGCAGCCAGGTGGCTTTTTCCTCAAGAAAAAGCGACCTGGCGGGCGTGCTTTCGGGATGCGCCTGCTCTGGTTTCGCTGTAGTCTGGATGCATACACCAGAATCAGGAGGAGTGCCGCTTGCCCGCATTTGAGCGCCATGTCTTTGTCTGCTGCAACGCGCGGCCCGAAGGGGCGCTGCGTCCGTCGTGTACGCAGGACGGGAAGAGCAATCTGCTGGCCGAGCTGAAAAAGCTGGTGAAGGCCGCCGGCCTGGACGGCAGGGTGCGCATCAACAAGTCCGGCTGCCTGGATCAGTGCGAACACGGCCCGGTGGTGGTGGTTTATCCCGAGGCGGTCTGGTACGGCAACGTCGCGCCGGCAGACGCGGCAGAGATTGTGGCCGAGCACCTGGCCGCCGGCCGGCCGGTGGAGCGGCTGCGCGTGGCCGAGGAGTGCCTGAACTCCAAAAGCTGCCCGCACCGGGGATGAGCGACGGGTTTGGCGGCGAACCGAAGACTCGACAAATTCTTCCGAAGCTCAAGCGCGCGGCCATAAGCCGGGTGTATTCTGTCCGCGGGTGACGAACAGAAGAACCGGGCGCCAAGGTAAGAGTCGCGCTCAGAAGGAGCTTCCCCACATGAAACAAGCCAGCGTTATCAGTGCAATGATTCTGTCTTTGCTCTTGGGAGCAGCAGCCATCGCCGGCGCTCAGGAGAATCGCCCAGGAAATGGCCGGGGCAATCCGAGACCGGCACAACAATCCCAGCAGGCCCGGCCAGCGCAGCAATCGCATCCACAGCAGGGCGCAAGGCCGGCGCAAAGTCAGGCAAGGCCGCAACAGAGCTATGGCGGCGCATTTCACGGCGGCGTGCAGGCAAACGGCCCTACCTACGGCGGCGTTCACCACAGCGGCGTTCCGCAGCATCAGGGGCAGGTGCACGACGGCTTTATGCAGTCACGCGCCGGCTCGTGGAAGAACGAGCATCAGAGCTGGGCTCAGCGCGGCGGCTATAACGGCTACCGTATCCCCGACAATCGCTTCCGGCTCTACTTCGGCCGGGATCACTTTTTCCGCATCTCCGGTCTTCCCCTGGTCTTCGTGGGCGGTATGCCGCGCTTCCAGTACGACGGATACTGGGTCACGATCATGGATCCGTGGCCGGAATCCTGGGGACCGAACTGGTACCAAACCGACGATGTGTATCTCGACAACACCGGCGACGGGTACTATCTGTATGACCGCAATTACCCCGATTTCCCTATCGCGGTCACGGTTTCGTTCTAACTGAAGCTGAAATCTGATTCCGGATGGTCAGGAATGCGCCTGGTAATGTGAACCGGCGCATTCCCGCCATGCGGAAGCGAAACCATAACATCCGCAGCAAATCTCGGCCCTGCTCCTTCCTTGAGGATGCTCAGGGCTATGTTTGTTGACTTCCCCACAAAAAAACCTGAAACCGAACTGCATGGAGGAATGCATCAATGAAACTCACTCGGCTCGCTCTTGCTGCGATTGCGCTTTCACTGGCAACGCCAGCCCTGCTCATAGCCCAGAATTGGCCCCCACCCAACCATGATCGCGGGGGCTGGGATACCCCTCCCCAGGAATTCCAGGATGTCCAGCGCCAGGGCTTCCATGATGGCCTCGACGCTGCCCACAATGACTTCGACAGACACATCCCGCCGAACGTGGAGCGGAGAGAAGAATTCCGTCATCCCCGGGTTCCGCCACCCGACCGCGACGCATATCGCGAAGGCTTCCGCCGCGGCTACGACTCGGCCTTCTCTCACTTCCGCGGAGGAATGGGAGGACCGCCGATGCCCATGGCCCAGAACGGCCCGCCCCCGGAACATGAACGCGGCGGCTGGGATGCGCCTCCACCGGAGTTCCGGGATGTTCAGCGCCAGGGATTCCACGATGGCCTTGAAGCCGGTCGCAGCGACTTCGACAGACACACTCCACCAAGCGCGGAGCGGAGGAGAGAGTTCCGCCATCCTCCGGTTCCCGGCCCTGACCGCGACGCATATCGCGAAGGCTTCCGCCGCGGCTACGACTCGGCCTTCTCACACTTCCGCGAAGGCCCCGATCGCCACTGATTCGCCGCGTTCCTTCCACGGCTTCCCAGATCATGCTTTTCCGAGCTGGGAAGCCGTGTTTAGCGGCTCTGAATCGGACCATCATATTAGATATAAGTTATAGATAAAAATAAACTTATAGAGTTTTAACGGATGATGTAAGCTCCGTGCCCCATCCATTTCATGTTTCTTGTGAAATGCGTGGATCGTTCTCAATCAGAGCTTCCTTTACGGCCGGCATTGGCCGGGTTGGCGCGCGATTGCCTACAATCGAAAAGGCAGGCGGATGCGCGATAGCGAAACCACAGTACGCGTATCCCGGAAGCACGCCCGCCAAGTGGCTTTTTCATCGAGAAAAAGCCACTCCGAATTCTCTTAACGAGGTTACGTTTACTGTGGTTTCGCTCTAATCTGGCGATCCTGCAAGGGAAGGTCCGCCCCGAACCGTGGAGATACGATCTTGAATCGAATGCTTTTGCGCACCGCCCTGTTTGCCGTAACAGCCTTTGCCGGGCTGCTGGTTCCGCTGACAGCTCAGACTCCAGTTGCCGCGCCGCAGGCCAAAGCCGCACCCGCGCCCACTGCCGAGCAGAAGGCCATATGGAAGCGGGAATACGAAGAGCGGATGAAGGTTGACTGGCCCTGGCTGGGCCGCTTCAAGGAGGCTGATTTGGCTTTGGCTGCGCCCGCTGTGGGCGAAAACCGCGTGGTTTTCATGGGCGACTCGATTACCCAAGGCTGGGATATCGAGGGCGCGGATGGCTCTTTCCCCGGCAAGCCCTATCTCAACCGCGGCATCAGCGGGCAGACCACGCCGCAGATGGTTCTGCGCTTCCGCCAGGACGTGATCGAGCTCAAGCCAAAAGTAGTCGTGATTTTTGCCGGCATCAACGATATTGCCGGCAACACCGGGCCGATGACGCTGGAGCAGACGGAAGGCAATCTGTCCACGATGGCGGAGCTGGCCACGCTTCACAAGATTCGCGTGGTGATGTGCTCCGTGACGCCGGCCTTCGATTTTCCCTGGAGTCCGGGATTGACGCCCGCGCCCAAGGTGCTGGCGCTGAATGCCTGGATCAAGGCCTACGCCGCAGAGAAGGGTCACGTCTATGTGGACTTCCACACGGCGATGAAGGACAGCCGCGACGGCCTGCCGCCGAATCTCAGCGCGGACGGCGTGCATCCTCTGCCGGCCGGCTACGCGATCATGGCGCCGCTGGCAGAGGCGGGAATCGAGAAAGCGCTGAAAGGCAGGGACTAGGGATTAGGGACTAGGGATCAGGGACTAGGGATTAGGATGCCGTGGCTCGATCAGTTTTGATGCGTCGTTGTTGCTGTTTTTCCGGCGTCTGAATCATCTTTGCGGAGTTGAAATCTGATGTTTCCGCGCCAGCCTTTAGCTAGTCCCTAGTCCCTAATCCCTGGTCCCTGTCTTCCGGCAATTGCTAAACTGCCCGAATCCCCCTACAATAGTGGAGAGAGATTGCAGGAAAGGTCTGTCCAGAGAGATGCCCAAGGAAAAGATTCATCCCAATTACGCCGCAGTGAAGGTTTTGTGCGCCTGCGGGAACAGCTTTGAGACCCGTTCGACCCACAAGGGCGACATTCACGTGGAAATCTGCTCGGTTTGCCACCCGTTCTATACCGGCAAACAGCGCCTGGTGGATACCGCCGGCCGCGTGGAGCGCTTCCGCCGCAAGTACGCCAAGTCCGACGGCGCAAAGGCCAAGGCAGCAGAAGCCGCGGCCAAGTAACCACGCACGGACAGCCGGCAAGTACGATTGGGCCTCCGCTTTGGCGGAGGCCTACCTGTGTTGGGGCCCACGCAAGAATGCTCCGATGCGAATGATCGCAGCGACTGAAAGATGTGATTATCCATGCCACGCGCAAAACGTTCGATTGAGGCCGCAGTCACGATCGACGGTTTCTCCCTGATCTGGCATCTGCATCGCGAACAGCAATTCAGCGAGGAAGACGGCTGGAGAGGCCTTGCGATCCACGTCAAGGTGGCAGAGGGCGTGCGCCGCGAGCTTCACTTGGAGTATCCGGCCTGGGTCAAGGAAACGCAGAGCATCAAGTACACTGAACCGGCCCGGCCCAATGTTTCGCCGGCCAGGGTGGAAGCCCACATCCGGCAAGCCATGGCGGCAGGATGGGATCCGGAGTCGCGGGGCAAGCCGTTTGTCCATGAATTGGATGAACTGCCGAGCTGAAGTTCCCGCGCGGTGGGTCTTTTGGGGGCTGTTTTTATGCGAGAATGGCTGCATGGCCGTTGTGCAAGTCCAAACCTATCTCGGTCGAGCCAGAGACTTTTTGGAAGGATTCAACCTCCTGAAGGATGATCTGGATGAGTTCAGGTTTTCCTCTGCGTTGCTTGGCATTCACTGCGCGATTTCCTATAGCGATGCTTTGAGAACGGGCATGGGATGTGAAAACGTGTCGTCGGACGATCATCGCAGCGCCGCAGATGATTTGAAAAAACGTCTTAATGAAGATCGAAGCATCAACAACCTGCGCGGAGTTGAGCATCTCAAAAATCTCCTCTCCAAGAAGAGCAGGATTGAATATGCGTCTGAGACCGTACGAAGAGAAGAGATTGAGATAATTGTGAAGCAAGCCGTACGTTTTGCCTTCTGGGCCGAAGAAACAGGCGGGGCTTTGAAGATTGAGGGGTGGTGAGATGATTGAAGTTCAGAATCAACAACTCGGTAGAGCCATGAACGCCGTGCAGGAATTCCTGGTTCACAAGCTGCTCTTTCCAAAGGTCTACCTAGATGCTGAATGGAATGGCAATAAAGTTGATGTACTTGCCATCGACCGCTCAGGTTCAGGAGATGTTCATGCAGTACATATTTATCCTCTCCCTCCAAACACCACTATAGGAGCTGCATGCATCCTGTTTTCTAGCGCTAGTAACTTAGGCATTTCTTTAATCGACGAAATCATGTCGCTTCAGAGCCACTATCGTTATATCGCTATAACAAGCGAGGATCCCAACGCACGCAAATTCAATTCGGCGGAGTTAGCATCTCAGTGGGCGCTTGCCGAGGATGGCGTAGGCCGGATTGGGATTCTATATTTGGATTTGACCGAAGACGATCCTAAATTTCAGGTCCGGGTCATTCTAAGGGCCGAGCGATTCCGCAACTCAAAAGAGATTGTCGAAATGGCGGATCAATTTGTTGCCTCGCACACGGCCAACTGGGAGTACCGCGAGGAACTGTGAATCATTGACAATTCAAATAGACAGTTGACCGTATCGTCGGTGAACTGTTTGCTGTCAACTGCCTGCTGACAGCTCAAAGGCATTCATGGCGGGCAAGGGCTTTACGGTAAGGAAGAACTGGGACAATCCCGCAAAGCACGCGATGCCCGCAGAGGCGCGCGTGCCGGCAGAGATGCGCGTGGGGCCGGTGGTGGTGGCTCCGGCCACGGTGCTCGCGCCCATGGCCGGCGTCACTGACACGGTCTTCCGTCGCTTTATTCGCCACGCCAGCCTGTTCAACAGAGATCAGGCGTCAGAGATCAGAGATCAAGGGTCAGAGATCAAGGATCAGGCGTCGGTTGACGCCGCCGTGACGAATGCGCAGTCGGGTTGCGGGCTGCTGATGACCGAGTTCACCTCGGCCGACGGCCTGGCGCGGATGCGGGAAAGCAAGCGCCGGCGCTATCTGACCTTCTACGATGACGAGCACCCCATCGGGGCGCAAATCTTCGGGGCCAACCCCGACACACTGGCCGAGGCAGCGCGGATTGTGGAAGAGAGCGGCTTCGATCTGGTGGACCTGAACCTGGGCTGCCCGGCCAAGAAGGTCGTGGGCTCCAACGGCGGCTCAGGCCTTCTGCGCGACCTGCCGCGCATTGGCGAGATCTTCCGCGCCGTGCGCAAGGCGGTGACGATTCCCTTTACGGTGAAGTTCCGGCTGGGCTGGAACGACGCCGATATTGTTTGCCTGGAGCTGGCGCGGATGGCCGAGGCTGAGGGGCTGGACGCCGTGGCGCTGCACGCCCGCACACGCGAGCAGGGTTACAGCGGCCAGGCGCGCTGGGAGTGGATTGCGCGGGTCAAGCAGGCCGTGGCGATTCCGGTCATCGGCAACGGCGACATTAGAACTCCAGAAGATGCGGCGGCCATGGTGGCGCAGACCGCGTGCGACGCGGTGATGATCGGCCGGGCCGCGGCGTTCAACCCGTGGATTTTCCGCCAGATCGCGCAGTACACGGCCACGGGCCGCTACGAGCCGCCCACGGTGGATGACCGTTATCGCATGATTCGCGCCTATTATGAGGCACTGCTGGCCGAAGAGGCAGCGACCAGCGATTTGCCCCGCGCCGAGCGGCTGGGCGATCCGGCTGGCAAGATGAAACAGTTCGCCACCTGGTTTACCCACGGCCTGACCGGCGGGGCAAAGCTCAGAGGCCTCATCTACCACGCGCGGACCGGGGCCGATGTGCTGGCCGAGGTGGACGCCTTCTTTGCGGCCCAACTTGCCGGCGGCGCGGAGTCCGAAGACGATGCAGGGGCGGACTCTCCCGATGACCTGCAGGTCTGCGATTAGCTTATTGATCCGTCAAGAAAACAGTGACATCGCTTTCCCACCCTTTTCCGCAAAAGGCGCGGAAAAGGATGGGGCACCCGGCCGCGGGAACAGCGGCGAATGCCTGATCTCTCCTGGTAAAACGAGGAATCTGGCCAAACCCTGCCCTGGCCTTATAAAGTTTCTCTTGGCTGCCTTTCGCTTCCCGCCCGGCAAATACCTGCTGGATGAATAAGCACGACCGGGAGACAGGCTGGCCCGGCTGCGCGCCGATTGGCCCGCGGCCTCAACCTCTGGAGGAATGCTCTCATGCTGTTTGGCCGCTGGCTCGCTTTTTCGCTCGCCCTCGCCGCCCTTGCTTCCGTTGCACAGGCGCAAGAGGCTTCGTATCTGAATCCCAAACTTTCACCGGCCGAGCGCGCACACGACCTGGTGGGCCGCATGACGCTCGACGAAAAGGCCAGCCAGCTTGAAGACTGGGCCACGGCGATTCCCCGCCTCGGCATTCCCGACTACCAGACCTGGAACGAGGCCCTGCACGGCGTGGCCAACTCCGGTTACGCGACTGTCTTCCCCCAGGCCATCGGCATGGGCGCCACCTGGGACCCCGCCCTGGTGCAGAGCATGGGCAATGTCATCTCCACCGAGGCGCGCGGCAAGTACAACCAGGCGCAGCGCGAGGGCAACCACCGCATCTTCTTTGGACTGACCTTCTGGTCACCCAACATCAACATCGAGCGCGATCCCCGCTGGGGACGCGGCCAGGAGACCTATGGCGAGGACCCGTTCCTGACCTCCAGGATGGGCGTGGCCTTTGTCAGCGGCGTGCAGGGCGGCGATCTGAACCACCTGCGGGCCGTGTCGACGAGCAAGCACTTTGCCGTGCATAGCGGCCCCGAGCCGTTGCGCCACGGCTTCAACGTCGACCCGACTCCGCGCGACCTGGAAGAGACGTATCTGCCCGCCTTCCGCGCCACCGTCACCGAAGGCCATGTGCAGTCGGTCATGTGCGCATACAACTCCATCGACGATTGGCCGGCCTGCACCAGCAAGATGCTGCTCAAGGAGCACTTGCGCGACGCCTGGGGCTTCAAGGGCTTCGTCGTTTCCGACTGCGCCGCCATTGTGGACGTGAGTCAGGGCCACAAGAAGGCTCCCGACATCATGCACGCCGCCGCCCTCGCCGTTCAGGCCGGGACCGATCTGTCTTGCAGCACCTGGGCGCCCGGCTTCAACACGCTGGCCGAGGCCGTTCGTCAGAAACTGGTTTCCGAGGACTTGATCACACAGGCAGCCGAGCGGCTTTATACGGCTCGCTTCCAGCTTGGTCTCTTCGACCCGCAAGGCTCCAGCCCGCTGGATAGGATTCCCTTTTCTGTCGTTGCATCCGCCGCCAATCGCCAAACCTCCCTCAAGGCCGCCGAGGAGAGCATTGTCCTGCTGAAGAACTCCGGCATTCTGCCTCTGAAAAATGCGCCAGGGCACATTGCCGTCATCGGCCCCACAGCCGACCTGCTGCCCTCGATTCTGGGCAACTACGTCGGCACGCCCCTGCAGCCGGTCACGCCGCTTGACGGCATGATGCGGCACTTCCGCAGCTCGACCATTCTTTATGCTCAGGGTTCCACACTGGCCTCCGGCATGAGCGTTCCCGTGCCGCGCACGGCCTTCGGCCTCAACCAAGGCCTCAAGACCGAGTTTTTCGCCACGCCCGACTGGACCGGCCGGCCGGTCGCCACGCTGACGCAGCCTGAAGTGCAGGCCGACTGGGAGAATGCGCGGCCTGTGCCTCAGCTCGCCACGTATAACTACTCGGTCCGATGGAGCGGCTCGCTCACCGCTCCCGCCCCCGGCCACTACGTCTTTTCCCTGGAACTCGCCGGCAGCTTCCCTTATTCGCCAGTCGAAAACTACCGCTTTATTCTCGATGGCAAGGTGATCTCCGAAGGCAGCCTGCGCAGAGAGGCCGACATTTCCCGGATGGGCAACTTCAAGGCCGCGCCCGGCGCTTCGCCCACCGCGCCGCCTGTCGAAAACTTCTCAAAGACCCCCGTCATCCCGGTCGACTTTGCCGATACCAAGCCCCACGACTTCCGCATCGAGTATTCGCACACAGGCGATCAGGCTGGCGGCGGAATCACCCTGGAATGGGAAGCGCCCGCCCAGGCGCAGCTTGACGAAGCCGTGGCCCGCGCCAATGAGGCAGATGTCGTGGTTGCCTTCGTAGGGCTCTCGCCGCAGCTTGAAGGCGAGGAACTGCCGATCAAGATTGACGGCTTCACCGGCGGAGACCGTACCAGCCTCGATCTGCCCGCGCCTCAGCAGAAGCTGCTGGAAGCCGTGGCCGCCACCGGCAAGCCGCTCATCGTGGTTTTGCAGAGCGGCAGCGCGGTTGCGCTCAACTGGGCCAGCCAGCACGCCGCCGCCGTTCTCGCGGCGTGGTATCCCGGCGTCGAGGGCGGCACGGCCATTGCGCGCACCCTGGCAGGATTCAGCAATCCCGCCGGCCGTCTGCCCGTCACCTTTTACGCCTCGCTCGACGGCTTGCCCGCCTTCACCGACTACAGCGTCAAGAGCGCGACCGGGGGACGCACCTACCGCTATTTCACCGGCAAGCCGCTCTGGGGCTTCGGCTACGGGCTGAGCTACTCCACCTTCAAGTACGGCCCCATCAAGCTCTCGGCGGAGACGCTGAAGGCCGGCGACCCGCTTACCGCTACCGTTTCTGTCACCAATTCCGGCACGGTCAGCGGCGACGAAGTGGTGGAAGCCTACCTGAAGACGCCACAGACGGATGGGCCCATCCATTCGCTGGCCGGTTTCCAGCGCATCGCGATCGGCGCCGGAGCCAGCAGGGATGTCACCCTCACCCTCGATCCCCGCACGCTGTCGAGCGTCGACGACAAGGGCGACCGAGCGATTCTGGAGGGCAAATACACATTGACGCTGGGCGGCGCGCAGCCAGAGGAAACTGAATCCAAATCCGAAGCCAGCTTCACCGTCACCGGCTCCATGCCACTCTCCAAATAGGATATTTTCACCGTTTCCGCAGCGCCGGCCTTTATCCCACCCTAGCCGCAAAAACAAAGACGCGGCGAGGGTGGGGCACCCAGGACCGTAATGATGACCAGAAACACCGCGGGCAGACTCGGAAGAGCCTGCCCGCTTTTTTAGTGCATTTTCACGGTTCCTGAAGGGTTGAATTTGTGGTTTCCCACCCATTTCACAAAGAACGTGAAATGGATGAGGCACGGAGCTTCCTTACTCCATCCGTGAAAATGCTCGAGTGCTTCACTGTTCCTTGTGCGCTGTTACCGCAGCAGCACGCCTGAGGAATGGTAGCTCACGCCATCAACCACATTCACAACCTTCGGGAACTTGATCGATTCGGTCAGCAGCTCGATGGCTCCGTCCCGCAGCAGGACTGTATCTTCCACCTTGCCGCCACGCACCGAGGGGTTCCATGCGAAGGCTTGAGGGTCCACAACGACTGCCTTTCCCTCCGGCGCTGCCAGCCATTCTCTTTCCCCATAGCCGGTGGCACCGCCCAGTGGATGCAGCAGTTCTTCTCCGGGGTAACCCGCGGCGGCGTAGGCGTTCTTTCCAACCTCGTACAATTGCTTCGCCGTGGCTCCGGCGCGCGTCGAGTGCAGCAGAGCGGCATTGACCTTGGCCGCCGCTTCAAATCCCGCGGCAAGCGCCTGCGGCATGGGGCCAAAATGAACAAAGCGCGTCATGGAGATGCATAGCCCCCACTTGCGTGTGCACAGGTTCACCATTCCAAATTGTTCGAGGCGTGCGCCCCTCGGCAGAGCGTGCTTGTACTTCAGAATCCGATCGTCCACTGCCATCAGCAGCACGGAAGGAAGAATGGCCCTCTGAATGAGGTGCGAGGAGGTGATGGCGCTGATTTCGTATTCCGTCATGCCGGGCTCAAGATGCAGAACCACATCTTCGACGACGCTCGACGTCATGCTGCCCAGCAGGCGATAGCGCTCGATCTCGGTCGGCTGCAACTGGCTGCGCAGCTCGGCTATATCGATGAACTCGCTGCTTTCATCGCAAGTGTCAACTCCCAGAAGGCCGTCTGCCGCCAGAAGATGACGCGCCGCCCGGGCGAAGTCCCCGTCGCTCCAGGGCACGACAACCGGCTCAAACGGCAACTCGCCGAACTCTTCATCGTGCATTCTGGGCGCTTCGTTGAACGTCGTGATGTAAAAGCCGCGGCCGTCGCTGCGCACCAGGACCGAGGCGCTGCCGCCGGCCTCGGATGGGATGTTGACGCGCATATCCACCTGGCCGGCCGTGATCCACGCAACATCCTGATGCTTGTTCAGCAGAACGCCGGCCAGGTTGTGCTTTGCCATGAACTCGACGAGCTGCTGCTTCTTGAACTTGATCTCATCCTGAACGGGCTGTGAGGCCCGCATTTCCCGAGCCTGCTGTAATTGGTTCATTTCCATTTCTCCACTCTGCCGGGGTTGAAGTGCTCCGGCGACAGCGAAACCAGAGTAAATGTATCCCGAAAGCACGTCGGCCAAGTGGCTTTTTTCTCAAGAAAAAGCCACATTGAAGACTTTCAACAAGGGCGCGCTTACTCTGGTTCCGCTCTAAACTGCTTCCCGAATCTGTTTAAGCGCCGGATAAATCGCACGGTAAACGGCGTATTGCTTCTGCAGCGTGGCCGAGGACGCAGCGTCGGGCTTGACGGACAACGCGACATGCACGAAGCGGGAGCAGGCTTCATCGACCGAGGGCCACAGGCCCGCGCCGACTCCGGCCAGAATCGCCGCGCCGTGCGCGCCGCCCTGCTCCGCGGCAAGTTTCGAAACAGGCTGCGCGTAAACGTCGGCCTGGATCTGACGCCAGAGCGGCGAAATCGCGCCGCCTCCGCCCAGGCGAATATCGTTCACGGGCACGCCGATCTCCGCGAAGATGGTCAGCGAATCTTTCAGGCTGAAGGCCACGCCTTCGAGAATGGCGCGGATGATATGGCCGCGGCCATGACTGGCAGCCAGGCCAATCAGCGCGCCGCGCACCTCCGAGTCGAGATGCGGCGTGCGCTCTCCCATCAGGTAAGGCGCCCAGAGAACGCCGTCGGCTCCCGGGGGAATCGCGGCGGCTTCCTGCGTCAGGCTGTCGTATGGGTCGCCGGTTGAGCCGGGAAGGGTGCCAAAATTATCGCGGAACCAGCGGAAAGAAAGGCCCGCCGCCTGGGTCACGCCCATCACATGCCAGCGGTTGGGAATGGCGTGGCAGAAGGTGTGCAGACGTCCGCGCGGATCAAGAAACGGCTGGTCGGTCGCGGCAAAGACAACGCCGGAGGTTCCAATCGTCGCGCTTACGTCGCCGGCCTTCACAATGCCCATGCCAATTGCGCCCGCCGCCTGATCGCCGGCGCCGGCCACAACCGGGGTGCCTTCGGCCAGGCCGGTCTCAGCGGCCGCGCTGGCGGTGATTTTGCCCGTGATCTCGGGCGATTCAAATAGCTGCGGCAGGCAGCTCGCATCCAGATGCGTGGCCTTCAGCATCTCCTGCGACCAGCGGCGATGCGCCACATCCAGCAGCAGCGTGCCCGAGGCATCCGACACGTCCGTCGCCCGCACGCCCGTCATCCGCATCCGGATGTAGTCCTTGGGCAGAAGGAAAGAGCGGAAGCGCTTCCAGATCTCCGGCTCATGGGTGCGAACCCACATCAATTTGGTCAGCGTGAAGTTGGTCAGAGCCGGATTCGAAGTCAGCTCCACAAGCCGCTCTGCTCCGACGGTCTCGTTCAGTACGTCGCACTCTTCCTGCGTACGCTGATCGCACCAGATCAGGGCGGGGCGCAGGACTTCGTTGTTCTCGTCGAGCAGCACAGCGCCGTGCATTTGCCCCGTCAGGCCAACGGCGGCAATCTCCATAGCGGATACATTGTTCTCCCGCATGAGCTTCACAAGCGCTTGCTTGCAGGCCTTCCACCAGTCGTGCGGATCCTGCTCGGCCCATCCATTGCGGGGCGATGCAAAATGCGCATGTTCACCTGTCGCGGAGGCGAGGACTTCGCCCTTGTCGTCGACCAGAACTGCCCGCGTTCCACCCGTGCCTACGTCGATGCCAATTACATATCGTGCCGAACTATTGCCAGCTTCTGAAACTCCCATGGTCCATTTTCCTCTTAGTCTCTGAACGTTTGAAACTGTACCAAGGCTGGGTGCCCAGCTCCGGGGTCCCCACGGACATTGTCTTCGTCCGTGGGGTGGAGGTCCCGATTTTGGGACCTGGGAAGCCGGAAACCCTGTGCGAGCGGGTAGCGAGCGATTGGCCGCACCAGAAGTGCTACTCTTCCGCTTTCTCGTGGCAATAGGATTCCCAGCCCAGATAGCGCGTCGCGGCCTCATCGACGGCGGTGGAAACGTCGCTGAAGTTGGCGGCCACATGGTGTTCGAAACCCTCGCGGCAAATGTACTTCAGCAGCTTTTGCAGCTTCGGAATCTCAACCACGCCCGCGCCGCCGAAGGTTTCCAGCGGATCGTCGGTAAACTTGCCCGCGCCGGTGTAGCCGCGAATCACGCCGCGGCGGTCGTCGGTCGAAAAGCGCGCATAGCTCATGGCGCCGGCCTTCACGCGGCCCACGCATGTGCCGAAGGTGTTCTCCTTGCCCACCGTGCCGGCAATGATCGCCTGATAGTCCATCGTTGGGGCCTTGGCGAAGAAGCTCTTGGGCAGGTTCGAGCAGTGGAAGCAGACGCACTTGTTGGGGTCGCTGCCGTAGTTGTTGTTCCAGTCCAGCAGCGCCGAGGGCGTCTGGCTGGCCAGGGCCAGCATGTGCATGCTGATTGCGCCGCACACATCCACTTCGCAGGCCGAGGGGATCAGGTTGTTGCTCATCATGCTCATCAGGGTGCAGGGCACCACGCCGAAGTTCTCTTCCAGCGAGTTCCAGCACTGCACGGTCGTGATGTTGACAGCGGTTTCCTTCATCCAGGCGTCGATGACCGCGCCCAGCTTGGCCATCTTCAACAGCGCTTCGGCGGTAACTCCGGCGGTGCTGACGTAGTTTTTGATGGCGGCCAGCTTGGCCTGCGCGGCGTCGTCCGTGTCTTTCATGCGGCCGATGCGGCCCAGAATTTCCGACAGGTCAACCGGCTCGATGGAGATGCCGTTGGTTTCCAGAATGCGCTCGGAGTAGCGGACCGTGTTGAAGGCCGCCGGACGCGCGCCAATCGAGCCGATGCGCAGATTCTTCAGCCCCTTCACGATGCGGCAAACCGCCGAGAACCACTCCAGATCCGCCTTGAATTCCGGAGAAGTCAGCGCCTCGGTATGCAGCGTGGTCAGCGAATACTGAATGCCGTACTGCATCATGTTGTTACAACAGCTTGTCTTGCCGCAGAAGCTGTCGCGGCGGTCGGCAATGGTCATGTCGCCGGAGCGGTCAGGCGTGGCCTGCACCAGCACCGGGACCTTCAGCCCGGAAAGCCGGATGGCGTCCACAATTCCGCGCTCTTCGCCGAAGTTGGGCAGCGTGACGATGATGCCGTCGATCTCGTCGGCGTGCTTCTTGAACAGATCGGCGCAAAGCTGCGACTCAGCGTAGGTCTGCACCGCGCCATGCTTGGATTCCTGCGGGCTCAGCACGATGGCCTCAGCTCCCGCCGCCTCCAGAACGGAGATGATCTCTTCGCGGCCGGTCTTGGCCAGATGGCCGGGGAAGAAGCCGCGAGTGCCTACGATTACGCCAAATGTCATTTTTCGTTGTGCTGCCATTTTTTCCTGCTCCTTAATACCAATACCGTGAATTCATCAATCGATGTTGCGGCTCGGGCGAAAGCGCAGCAGGTAGAAAAGGCCAACCGCCAGCATGAAACCACCCCACCAGATCGGGGCGTGCAGGTTGGCCAGAACCACGTTTGCCGTCTGCCCGGTCACCAGTTCCGATAGCCCATAGACAACGATCATCGTGCCGTAGACGGTGAGCATAACGCCGATGAAAAACCAGATCGAGATTTCCTTGAATTGCATATGCGGCCTCATTAGAAGAAGTAGATGTTGAGAGCGAGGAAGACGACAATCGCAAGCGCCGTCCAGTACCACTCGTTCTTGTAAAAGGGCACCGGCTCTTCCACCGGCAGCTTGGTGGCGCCGTAGACGACGCCGTTCAATTCAGCCATCGTCTTCGGCTCGGTGAAGAGGCTGACGATGAAGGTGACCAGAATCGAAGTGCAAACCGACCATAGCGCGCGGTACATATCCTCGGCCATCGGCTTGGCGTCGGGCGAAAGGGCCACATAATGCAGCGCCGCGGGGTAAAAGTGGACCCAGGCCCACAGGCTGACCGAGGTCAGCGTGCCAATCAGCAGGCCCCAGAATCCGCCCGCCTTGGTGGCGCGCTTCCAGAACATGCCCATCAGCACCACGCCCAGCAGCGGCGAAATGAAGAAGCTGAACAGAGCCTGCACGTAATCCATGATGCCCGCCGCGTGCATCACCAGGTAGGCCGCAAAGATGGAGATGATCACGCCCAGAATCGTTGCCCAGCGTCCCACCGCGACATAGTGCTTGTCCGTGGCCTTCTTGTTGATCAGCGGCTGATAGATGTCGTAGGTCCAGATGGCGGAGAAGGCGCTGACATTGCCCGCCATGCCGCTCATGAAGCCGGCAATCAGCGCGGTAATGCCGAGGCCGAGCAAGCCAGGCCCCAGGTAGCGCACCATCATCAGCGGCAGCACCTCGTTGTAACTGTGCAAGTTGGCGCCCGGGCTGGCCTTGACGATGTTCTCGCCCACCAGATGCATCAGGCTGCCGTCGGCGTTTTGCAGCACCACCAGGCCCAGCAGGCCGGGAAGAATCACGATGAAGGGAACAGCCATTTTGAAGAACGAACCGATCACCGGAGCCATGCGCGCCGAGCGCAGGTTCTTGGCGGCCAGCACGCGCTGCACGACCAGGAAGTCCGTGGTCCAGTAGCCAAAACTGATGGCGAAGCCGAGGCCGAAGACGATGCCGGTCCAGTGAATGCCCATCGGATTATCGGCAAAGTGGCCCATGCTGCGCCACATATGCGTATAGTCGCCGCCTGGAGTGATGCTGGCGGCGATATTGTGCGCGAGCTTGGCTTTGAATCCGTTCCATCCGCCGGCCTCGACCAGGCCCAGAATCGGCACCAGCAGCGCGCCGCCCCAAATGAGCACAAACTGCAAAACCTCATTGAAGATGGCCGAGCGCAAGCCGCCCAGGGCCACATACGCAGCCACGGCCAGCGAAGAGACAATGATGGAGAAGTTCATGTCCCAGCCCAGAACGACCTTCATCACTTCCGCCATGGCGAACATGTTCACGCCGCTCATCAGAACGGTCATGAAGGCGAAGGAAAAGGCGGACACGGTGCGCGCGCCCTCGCCGTAACGCAGTTTGAGGTATCCAGGCACGGAGTGCGTCTTGCAGACGTAGTAGAACGGCATCATCACCATGCCCAGGAAGAGCATGGCGGGGATGGCGCCCACCCAGTACCAGTGCGCCGCCAGAATGCCGTACTGGTAGGCCGAACCCGCCCAGCCCATCAGCTCGAGCGAGCCGAGGTTGGCCGAGACAAAGCTCAAACCAGCAATCCAGGCGGTCATCTCGCGGCCGGCCATGAAAAACTCTTCGCTGGTGTTGGCCTTGCTCTTGAGGTAGAAGCCGATCCAGATCACCATCACGAAGTAGATGGCGATTATGGCCATGTCCAGCAGACTCAAGTGAGCCAGTGAAGGGACGCCGAGCGCAAGGCAGCTTGGTAAAGCTGACGCTCCAAGAAGGTTCATACAGTTTGCGATCACGATTTGTAACCTCGAACGCTACTGAATTTTATCGCTACCAGCCCGGTCTCCCGGCCGTTGTCTTTTGGGTTGCCCAGGGTGTTCAGCGCCGGTCCGCCGCGGGCGATCCAGAGTTTGGCTTCAGGAAGCTCAGCCGGCAGACGCAGCAGCTCCACGAAGTCACACTAGAAAGCGTACGCTTGATCGCTGCCCGGCTCAGAAAAAAATGAGATTGTTCACCCTGAACTACCCTGCAAACAGCCGGAGTAAACCTTTTCTCAAAACACGAAATTAAATTCTATTGCCCACGCTATTGATCCGGCAACTAGATATTGTCTGGTCGCCCCATCCTTTTCCGCGCCTTTTGCGGAAAAGGGTGGGAAAGCGATGTCACTGTTTTCTTGCCGGATCAATAGGCTCGCGGCAAGCGAATCTCTCAAATCTTCGCTGGCCGCCGGGGAAAGGCCGGCCGCCGCGTTGAACAGGAAGCGGCGGGGCGCGGTTTACGGTTTCCGGCGGAGGACGGCTCGGGCTTTTCCGGCTGCCCGCCCCGGTGCATTTACCATTTGGGCATGGCGCTGGTTGAAGTGGACGCGGTCTGGAAGAGCTACCCCCGGCGTGTGGGGATGCGCACCGAGCAGCACGCCGTCGTCGAGGACGTTTCGCTCTGCATCGAGGCCGGAGAGACGCTGGGCCTGGTGGGCGAGTCGGGCTCCGGCAAGACGACGGTGGCGCGGATGATTCTGGGGCTGACCGAGCCCAGCCGTGGCGCCGTGCGCGTGGACGGCATCGATGTAGCGCGGGCCTCGCACGCCGAGTTGCACCGCCTGCGCCGCCAGATGCAGCCCGTCTTCCAGGACCCCTATGGCGCTCTGAATCCGCGCATGAAGGTGCTGGATATTGTGACCGAGCCGTGGGCGATTCACGGCAGCGCCTGCGGTGCGGCTGATCTTTCGGCGTCCATTGCCAGCGAAAACAACGCTCCGTGCCCCATCCTTGCGCCTTCTTTCTGGCGCAAGGGTGGGAAGGCTGGATTGCGCGCCCGCGCCGCCGCGCTGCTCCGCGAGGTCGGCCTGGACGAATCGGCCCTCAACCGCTACCCGCACGAGTTCAGCGGCGGCCAGCGGCAGCGCATCAATATCGCCCGCGCGCTGGCACTCAGGCCAAAGCTGTTGATTCTGGATGAGCCGGTTTCGGCCCTGGATGTGAGCGTGGGAGCGCAGATTATCAATCTGCTGAGGCATTTGCAGAGCGCGTACGGGCTGACCTACCTGTTCATTTCGCACGCCATGCCGCTGGTGCGCTATCTCTCGACGCGGATCGCGGTGATGGAACACGGGCGCCTGGTGGAAACCGGCGAGGCAGTGGCTCTCTGCGTCAACCCGCGCGAGGCTTACACGCGGCAGCTTCTGGCCGCCACGCCGGAACTGCCTGCAGGCGTCGCCTGAAAAAAATCGCAGAAATCGCGCAAAAACGAAGATACCTTCTGGCCCAGCAGCCATCTTCGCGAAGAAAATGGCTGCTGAACCTGAAGGCCTCCTGATAAACGCAGTGTTACTTGGACTGCGGCGCAGCCGGAGCTGCGGTTGTAGCTGGCGTAGGAGCCAGAGCCTCTGGCGCTGCGGGCTTGGGCGCTGTTGCCGGAGCCGCGGTCGCAGCCGGGGCAGCCGTCTTTGGCGCAGCTCCCTGACCCCAGGATGTTGAAGACCCAGACCCACTGGCCGGTGCTCCAGGTTTCGCCGCGGCGCCAGGCATCGGATGGCTTCCGGGCGTCATCATGGGACGAGTGGGCTGCTTGGGCAAGTCGCTCACGTCAACCAGTTCGATGTCGAAGATCAGGTCGGCCTTCTCCGGAATAATGGGGTGGGCGGCATCGGGGCCCGGACGCCCTTTCTCGCCATAAGCCAGCCGCCAGGGGATGAACAGGCGGCGCTGGCCGCCGATCTTCATGCCTTCAAAGCCCTGATCCCAGCCTGGAATCACGCGGCCGAAGCCTTGCGGAAAGACGATGGGCTGCGCTTCGCCCTGCTGAGGCTTGCCGTCAGGACCCAGCACGGGTTTGCCGTCCTTGTCTTTCAGAGGAGGGCGGGGATGGTCGTAGGATGAGTCGAACTTGCGCCCATCCGCAGCCAGCCAGCCGGTGTAGTGAACCTTGTACATCTTGTTGGGTTCAGCCACGGCGCCGGTGCCGATCTTGATGTCCTGGTAGCGCAGGGTGGCCGTGAAGAGAATCTTCTTCGGCGTCTTGACCGCTGGAATTCCGGGGGCCGGAACTCCAAAAGGCAGCTTGGCTGCGGTTGCCGCCGGTTTAGCTGCGCCGGCAGTTGCCGGCTTGGCGGTCGTCGTGACTGGCTTGGCAGCCGGTGTCGCAGGGGTTTGGGCGTTCGCGGCAATAGCGCTGGCCGCCAACAACAGAATCAGAACATTGCGTTTCATGGTTTTGTCTAACTCCAGATGTTTCTTGTGGGGAGTGTATCAAATGCCCCGGTAATCCTGCATCCGCCCCGCAATCCAGCCGGCAGCGAAGACGGTGAACTGGCGCCGCTGCCAATTTTTCGGTAAGGCCCTTGTTGACTGAAAGGAAAGAAATGCCGCCCTGCTCCATCAACGCTGTCACGCGACAACTCCGAACCGGCTCCTGCAAGGGAGGTGAAGCGGGTTTCCGGCCGAAAGGGTGTCCCGGCTGATGCAAAGTGTGGCAAAAATGCCACAGTGCCGAGATCGTTAATTGCGTCTAATCTAACGATTGCACGAAGCTTTCTTGTCGTGGAAGAAGGGGTCTTTGGCCAATCCGGTTCATTTGGAACAGACGATTGTAGCGCCGCTGGAGTTCAGCGGGGTTGGTCTGCACTCAGGCGCGCCGGTGACTTTGCGCCTGCTTCCCGCGCCGGCCGGCTCGGGCATCGTCTTCCGCCGCACGGATCTGGACGACTTTGAGATTTCCGCTGTCGGCCGCAATATCGCCAAGGTCAGCTACGCCACGAGTCTTATGCGGCAAGGCGTGCTGATTTCGACGACCGAGCATCTGCTTTCGGCGCTGGTCGGCATGGGCGTCGACAACGTGATTGCCGAGTTGGACAACCTGGAGTTGCCCATCCTGGACGGCAGCGCCCTGCCGTACGTGCAGGCCTTTCAGAGCGTGGGAATCCGCGCCCAGCGCCGCCGCCGCGAGACCGTCCGCGTGTTGCGCCCGGTCGAGGTGCGCGAGGGGAACAAATTCATCGGCGTCTATCCCGGCTCTGGCTACAGCATCCGCTACGCCATCGATTTTCCCGCGCCCATTGGCTACCAGACCGCCTGCGTGGACCTCGCGGCTGAAACCTATGGAAAGACCATCGCTCCGGCGCGCACCTTCGGCTACAAGGCCGACGAGATCAAGCTGCGCGACATGGGCCTCATCCGCGGCGCCAGCCCGGAGAGCACCATTGTTCTGACCCCGGAGGGCCCGGAGAACGGCCCGCTGCGCTTTCCCGACGAGTATGTGCGCCACAAGATTCTTGATCTGATTGGCGACCTGGCGTTGACCGGACGGCGCATCGAGGGACACGTCGTGGCCGAGCGCGCCGGCCACGCCATGCACACAGCGCTGGTTTCGCGGCTCATGAAAGACCGCTCGGCCTGGGAGATGGCCCACGTGCCGGTGGGGAAGATACCCTTCGAGGAGATGCAGCCGCTGGGGGTGAATGCAGAAGTGGGCAGCCCGGTTCTGATCGGCGCTTGACGCTGCGAAGAACACAGGAACAGAAAGCCTATTCAGCCGACCAAGCTCACAGCAACAGGCAACAGAAAGCCGGAGCTGCCGGCCAACTTCCGTGCCCCATCCTTTCCGCTTTTTTCTGCGGAAAGGGTGGGAAGCCACACAAACCTGATTCGCCGTCTACACGTCTCCACAAGGCTGGCGCGAGAACGCAGCCTCCCGCAGCCTTGTTTCCCGCCGTGCCGCGGCCATCTCTGATTCAACCTCGACAATGTGGATCTCGCCCAACGCCCAGGCGCAAAAACTGGACCAAGGCCAATCCTCCGGCCGAAGGCAAAGCCCGCGTTTCACCGGATTGCGGTGAATGTAACGAAGTTGCGTGATAAAACCCGCCGAATTCCTGACATTGTGATCGTAATAGCGAGTCTGCCAGAAGGGCATCTCTCCCGCGACTCTCTTGCCCTCCTTCCGGGCTTGAAGAGAGACCTTGCTCTTGAGCATTTGCACGGCCTTGAAGAGTGCTCGTCCGTCCGGTCCGCTCAGCAGCAGGTGAACGTGTTCCGGCATGACGACATAGCCGAAAATATGCATCTGAAAGCGCCGCCGCGTTTGTTCAAGGGCAACGAGAAATGCTTCCTGCATCTGCATTTGAGCTAACAAGGGCAAGCTATGATAACAACTGAAAGTCAGAAAGTGGGATTGCGCGGAGTGATGGAGCCGATAGAGTCCGCCGGGCATGGAAGACCACCATTCTATGAAGGATTGATGGAATCATACTAATGCGGATTCTTGTGGCCTCCCACCCTTGCGACAGAAAAAAATCGCGAGGATGGGGCACGGAACTTTGTGGGTTGGTCAACTCTCTCTTTGCTTTCCTTTAGCTAAACGAAATGCACATCGGCGCGGCCGCCGCGAAGCTCTTGCCCTCTTTGGCCAGCGCGCCGTTCTCGGCGTTCCGCCGGAAAACGCTGATCTGGTTCGAGTCCTGGTTGGCCACCAGCATCCAGCGCTCCGTCGGGTCCAGCACAAAGTTGCGCGGAGTCTTCCCTCCGCAGTCGAAGCGCCCGCCCGGCGTCAGCGCGCCTGTCTTCTCGTCGGCATGGAAAAGATAGATGGAGTTATTGCCGCGATTCGCAAAGTAGACCGACCTGCCGTCCTTTGAAATCACCGTGTCGCAGGCGTGCGTGTCGCCCGTGTAACCAGCAGGCAGCAACTCGATTCGGGCAGCCAGCACAAGGCTGCCGTCCGCAGGACTCCACTCCAGCACGTCCACGGTCGAGTCCAGTTCATTGATGGAGTAAGCCGTGTGGCCGTTGGTGTGGAAGTGCAGCGTCCGCGGACCTGCGCCGGGTTTGGCGTGATAGGCCCCGGCGGGCGTCAACATGGCCGTGGCCGCGTTCAGTTTGTATATATGGATGCAATCCAGCCCCAGGTCGTTGATGTAAGCGAAACGGTTGTCCGGCGAGAAGGAAGCGAAGTGCGCGTGTGCGCTTTGCTGGCGGTCCTTGTTGGAGCCGTGGCCGGCGTAGTGCTCGGTCCACACTGCGGGGCTCAGCTTGCCCTCGGACACCAGAAAACTGGCCGCGCTGCCGCCTCCGTAGTCGGCGCTGAGCAGCACGCGCCCCGTATGATCCAGAGCCACGTGGCAGGTGCCTGTGCTGGCTGAGTTCTGCGCGGCAACCGGCTGCAGCTTGCCGTCCTCCACGCTGAAACTGGCCACCTCTCCGGTCGATCTGCCGTTGAAGCTGTCCACCTCCGAGGCGGCGTACAGAAACTCGCGTTTGGGCGAGAAGGTGATCCAGTCCACATTGGCCAGCCTGGTGGCCACGCCTGCGGGCGTCAATTCGCCTGTGGCCGGCTCCCAGTCGTAGGCCAGAATGCCGTCCGGCGTGTTGGAGCCGACGAAGACCCGCCGCCCATCCGGCGCGGCAAACAAGGGTTTGGCCAGCGAGGGCGCGGCGGCGGCGGCCAGCGTGGCGGCGGAGAGTATCTGCAAAAAATTGCGGCGAGAAAGTTTTTCCATGACAGAGGAGATTCTCGCCGATAGGGCCTGAGCTGCGCCAGAGCGGAACAGTATCGCAAGTTTTCTACAGCATTCTACGCGATGGAATCGATGGTCGTTCTGTCGATTCGATGCAGCAAGATTGTGCGCGAAGGTGGGCGCCCAAGCTGTTGCGAGCGAATAGCGACCGGATGGCCCCCCGCGCAGGTGGCTACGTCTTCCACGGATTCAACAGCTTCACCGGAAGGCCCTGAACATCGCGCAGATTCCGGGTCACAAGCGTCAACGCATGCGCCGCGGCGGTGGCCGCCAGCAGAGTATCCACGACCGGCCGGGGGCGCTCTGCGGACCAATCTCCCCAAAGGCGAGCCACGTTTGCGTCGATCGCCAGAATGCGGTCGGCAAAGCTCAGTTCCAGCCCCTCCACCCATTCGGCCAGTTGCCGCGCCATCTCGGGGTCTTCCCGCATCTTTTTGGCGACGCCCTTGCGCAGTTCGCCGAGCGTGAGAACGCTGATGTAGAGCGACAGCGCTTCAGAGTGCTGCAAAAACGCAATCACCCCGGCGTCAGCCTTCTTCCTGCGCGTCTCGCTCAGGACGTTGGTGTCCAGCATATATGCGAGCCGTCCGCTCACAACTCGATCTCTCGGCCCATGTCGCGGTCGCGTTCGATCACAAAGCTGTCCACTTTCGGGCCGCCCAGCAGATACGCTTTCAGGTCTGGCTTGTGGGCGGTAAGAGCGCGGTAATCCTCCATGGACAAGACGACCGCCCGCTCCGCGCCGTGCCGCGTAATGATCTGCGGACCTCTGCCATGCGCCTGCTCGATCACTTCGCTCAACCGGGTTTTGGCTTCCTGCACCTGCCAGATGGCCATAAAGTACCATGTCCTTTTCAACTATTATTCTAGTTGTTCTAGTCTTAATATGTCCACTCGAATCTGAATCCACTTCGCGACGCGCCGCAGGTGTATGGTCCCAGCGCCGCGAGCGGATGGCCCCACCGCAGGTGGCGCGCTCAGTAACATGACGTTCACACTCCGCGTGTGATAGCATCCGGTTTTCAGCAATAGACGCTAGGCGGATACATCCTCCCTTGATTCGCACGGCGCCGGTCCGAGACCCTCCAGATGGACGAGGAAGACGGCAGACCGGGACACGTGGCCGATGAATCCGGCCACCTGAACGCCTCCAGCGGCGTTCCCGCGGTTTCCTTGTGCCGCGCATTTCCCACAAAATCAGGCTTTTGCTCCCGGAGATTGAGCCGGGAGACTTCCGTGATTCCCCACGCGCATAATTCTGTGCGAACCAATCCCGCCCCAGGGGGGCAAGTCTGCAATTCCAAGGAGAAACACCATGAAAACCTACCAGGGAAGTGAGATCCGCAACGTAGCTGTAGTGGGGCATGCGCACAGTGGCAAGACCACTTTGATCGCCGCTCTGCTGCATGCCTCGAAAATGACCCCAACCCAGGGCCGTGTGGCCGACGGCACGGCTGTAACCGCCTATGACGAGGAAGAGATTGCCCGCGGCGCAACCATGCAGAACGCGGTTGCCTTTGCCGAGTGGCAGGGCGTGAAAATCAACTTTGTCGACACTCCCGGCTTCCATATGTTCAGCCACGAGGCCCGTGCGGCTATGTTGCCCGTGGAATCGGCGGTTGTGCTGGTGAACTCCCAGAATGGCGCCGAGCCGGTGACCGAGCGTGTCTGGAGATATGCCGACGAGGCCAAACTCCCCCGCATCGTCGTGATTAACCAGATGGACCATCCCAAGGCCGGCGGAAAAGAAGGGCTCAGCGCCCTGGTCGACGACCTGGCCGAACGCTGGGGCCGCGGCTGTCTGCCCATTCAGCTTCCCATCTCCGACGCCGAGGGCTTTCACGGCGTGGTGGACCTGGTGACCATGGAAGCCTGCTATTACAACGCCGGCGGCGATGGCCGCGGCAAGGTCTCCACAGAGATTCCCGCCAGCCTGACCGCCGACGCCAAGACCCGCCACGAGGCGCTGGTCGAGCTGGTGGCCGAGGGTAAGGACGACCTGATGGAGGAGTATTTCGACAAGGGCACCATCGCCCTCGACCACCTGACCGCCGCGCTGCATGAAGCCGTCGACGAGGGACGCATCTTTCCTATCCTGTTCACCAGCGGCCTGGCCAACATGGCCACCGACCGACTGCTCGACTTCATCAAGACCTATGCCCCCGCGCCCACCGAACGCGAGCCCTTCGCCACCCACACCCCGGCCATTGATGCCGTGGCGCCCAATGCGGGCGAGGAAGCCGATGCCGGAAATTCCTTCCGCAAGGTCGCCGACAGCGAGCCGATGGCGATGCTGGTCTTCAAGACCATGTCCGATCCCTTCGCCGGCCGCATCAGCTTCTTCAAGGTGATCAGCGGCGTGGTCAAGAACGACGCCACGGTGGAGAACTATACCCGCCGCGGCCAGGAGCGCCTGACTCATCTTTCCATCATGCAGGGCCGCAAGGCTGTCGAGGTTCCCGAGCTGCACGCCGGCGACCTGGGCGCCGTGGCCAAGCTGCGCGAGACCCTCACCGGCAACACGCTGGGCCAGAAGGGCGGCGAAATTCAGATCGATCTCTACCCCGTGCCAGAGCCGGCCATGACCTACGCCATCGAGCCCAAAACCCGCGCCGACGAAGACAAGCTCGCCCCGGCCATTCACAAGCTCATGGAAGAGGATCTGCTCATCCGCTTCTTCCGCGATCCGCAGACCAATGAATTCCTCATCGCCGGCGCAGGCCAGCCGCATATCGAGGCCATCGTCAACCGCCTCAAGAAGCGCTATCACGCTGAAGTCACACTCAAGTCGCCCAAGGTGCCCTACCTCGAAACCATCCGCGCCAAGGGCGAAGCCCAGGGCCGCCACAAGAAGCAGTCCGGCGGCCACGGCCAGTTCGGCGACTGCAAAATCCGCATGGAGCCCCTGCCCCGCGGCGGCGGCTTCGAGTTCGGCAACGAAGTCTTCGGCGGAGCCATCCCGCGCAACTTCATCCCTGCTATCGAGAAAGGTATCGTTGAGTCGGCCGCCCGCGGCTTCCTTGCCGGCTATCCCGTCGTCGATTTCAAGGCCACCGTCTTCGACGGCAGCTATCACGACGTTGACTCCAACGAAATGTCCTTCAAGACCGCAGGCCGCCTCGCCTTCAAAAAGGCCATGGAGCTCTGCAAGCCCTGCCTCCTCGAGCCCGTCATGAAGGTCGAAATCGAAGCTCCCGACGAGTTTGCCGGCGCTCTGATGGGCGACCTCAACTCGCGCCGTGGCCGCGTCGGCGGAATGGACTCCAAAGGCCGGACAACAATCATCAACGCCCAGGTTCCCATGGCCGAAATGCTGACTTATGGAACCCAGCTAACTTCCATGACTCAGGGCAAAGGCAGTTACCGCATGGAAGTTGACCACTACGACATCGTCCCGCAGTTAGTCGCCGAAAAGATCCTCGCCAACGCCAAACGCCCCGTGGACGAAGAGGAGGAGTAAGTACTTGCTACGCGGACAACTTATTCTGCTGCGCTCCGCTTATTTCCGATGTCATCCTGAGCGGAGCGCAGCGAAGTCGAAGGACCTGCGGTTGATTGGTTTGTGAGCGTTCCATATTGTGGAAGATTTTGCGGGAGGAAGTTTTGCAACAAATTGATTCTAGGCTACTTGAAATTATCTGCAAGATTTTGAAAATATAGGAGGGGGGAGGGGGTAGGCCTCAGTGGTCAGAGATCATCAGAGGTCAAGGGTTAGTAAGTCCCGCTCTCCAGACTCCTTCCATTGTGCGCCGCAGAGCGTTAATCTTCCGCATCAAGCTGAGAAAAGGTTCGTGCAATCCCAGGTCCGAAAATCCGGACCTGGGGCACCCAGTTTTGTTAGTTTGCCGGTATGGGGACATGGGCCACCCGCCCGGAGCACGTTCATCTTCTGGTTTCCGAACCGAAGCGGGGAACGCTTGAGCGCGCCATACAAGCATTGAAGACCTCCGTCTCCAAGCAATCCAGTTAACGCCCATTCAGGCTACCACGCTATTACGACTTCAATGTTCACTCCGAAGACAAGCGCCGGGAGAAACTCCGCTATATGCACCGTAATCCGGTAGTACGAGGGTTGGCATCCCATCCGGAGGATTGGCGCAGGTCCAGTTATCGGCATTATCTGACCGGGGAAGCAGGCGTCGTCGAGATTGAGTCGACGTGGACGACCGGAAGACGAGCGGGTCTGAAACTTCCGGAAGGATATGAATCGCCCGTTCTGTCAACCCCACCTTAGCCACAAAAACAAAAACGTGGCGAGGGTGGGGCACCCGGAATCATGGGGTGAACCCCTTGAGTGAGACAGTTTGCGAGTGCCCCACTTGCCGTTCAATGAAATTGTCTACTCATCCTGCCCTTGCTCCTTCAGAATAATCCTGGTTGGTGAAGCGGAGGTGGGCCCTGGTG
>Ga0302275_10000079_pt1 | contig 98429 bp, 74 predicted proteins | sample III_Bog_N2_2_FD_200229 | JGI IMG/M metagenome (GOLD analysis project Ga0302275, IMG submission 200229) | Peat permafrost microbial communities from Stordalen Mire near Abisko, Sweden - III_Bog_N2_2 | ecosystem: Environmental > Terrestrial > Soil > Wetlands > Peat | place: Sweden: Abisko... | reverse complement strand
CCGGGACGGTTGCGCCACTGTAACGGCTACAAACTCCCAAGGCCACCGACGAAAGTCGGGAAGGCGGGAGTGAGGTTTGAAGCCGAAGTCAGGATACCGGTTTGATTGTGCTCGTCGCGGCCGGAGCTTGCTCCGGCCAACTTCTCCGCAAAGAGAAGGATGAGGCCAGCCCGCCGACCCAATGTCGTCAGGATTCGCTGAATGCCTTCATTCCCCGTTTTGCCGGAGTCTGGAGGTTTTTTTATTTCCCAAAAACTTCAGGCTCCGCGCTGGTCTCTCAACTAAAAACCGTTCCGTGATTTTCGTCACGAAACAAAATTGAAAGATCAGCCCGATGCAAAAAATCCGCCTGCTGGCCCTCGCCAGTCTGTTCGTTCTGTCCGCCGCCCACGCCACCTTGATTCGGGAACAATTCGTCACCGATCCCGCGCGGGACGGCTGGCAGAGTTTTGGCCAGACCAATTTATTCCAATGGAATGCCGCCGGCCACGCACTGAACGTGACGTGGGATTCGACGCAGCCGAACAGCTATTATTATCATCCGCTCGGCCAGACGCTCACGACCAACGACAGTTTCTGCGTCCAGTTTGATTTGACGCTGACCAATGCCACGGCATCCGGTTACGGTTTTGAGCTGGCCATTGGACTGCTGCATTTTGCCGATGCGACGAACGCCACTTTTTCGCGCGCCAACAGCCCGTTGCCGAACCTGTTCGAGTTTGATTATTTTCCGGCGGATATCTTTGACGACCCGGCCTCGGTTGACGCCACCCTCAAAGATTCACAGCTCGGTTACACCGGATTTTATTTTGCCTACGACAACTTGACGCTGGATCCGGACGTCACCTATCGCGTGGTGCTCATCCATCGCGCCGGCGCGACCGCCACCGAAGGCCGGATTTATAATAATGGCCAAGTGCTGACGACATTTCCGAAATTTTACGGCAACGGCCCGACCAATTTTCAACTCGACACGCTTTCCATCAGCAGTTACGCCGACGACGGCTATGGCGATTCCATTTTGGCACAGGGTACCGTGGCCAACCTTGCGTTTGCCACGCCGCTGCCGGTGGACAAAATCACCACCCCTGCCGCCGGTAATATCCAGTTTGCCAGCGACACCAACTGGCTTTACACGCTGCAACAATCCGGCGACTTCAAAACCTGGACCACCGCCGCGTCGATCACCGCCGGCAACGGCACCAATCTGGTATTAACCGCCACGAACGCGCCCGCCGGCAAAAGCTTTTATCGGGTGCGCGCCGACCTGCCATGAGCCCGCTGGATTTTCTTAACCCCGGCCAGTGCCCGTTGTGCCGTGAGGCTAACGAGTGCCAGCTCTGCTCACCCGCCGCTTTCAAGGGCCAGTGCTGGTGCGCGCGCATGAAAATCCCGGAAGCGCTCGTCGCCCGGGTGCCGGAGCCGTTGCGCGACCGCGCGTGTATCTGCCAGAATTGCGTGGAAAAATTTAATCAGGAACGTCAATGGTTCAGCCTGCGCCCGTCGCACGCGCCGCGCCGCGCGCCGGGATTCACGCTCATCGAACTGCTCGTGGTCATCGCCATCGTCACGATTCTCGCGGCGATGCTCCTGCCCGCGCTCGCCCGCGCCAAGGCCGCCGCGCAACGCGCCGATTGCGTTGGCAATATGCGCCAGCTTGGTCTTGCCACGGAACTGTATCTCGACGACAACGCGAATTTGTATTTCAACCGCTGCGCCGCGCCGACCGCCGCCGGCCAGCAATGGTGGTTTGGCTGGCTCGCCGCCGGCGCGGAAGGCCAGCGCGCGTTTGATTTGTCTTCCGGCAGTTTATTTCCTTACCTCCGCGGCAGCAATGTGCGGCTGTGTCCGTCGCCCGCCTGGAGTTCCGCCCAGTTCAAGCCCAAGGGCACGAACGTGATTTTCAGCTATGGCTGTAATTCATTTTTGTTTGCCGCGCCGAGTCGCAACCCGGTCAGCGCCGAAAAAATGTTGCACCCGGCCGGCACCACCCTTTATGCCGACGCCGCGCAGGTGAACACGTTTCAAGCGCCCGCCTCCGCAAGCCATCCGATGTTCGAGGAATTCTATAACGTGGATCTGGAAACTAACTACGCCAACCCGAACAACACGCCCAACGGCCATTTCCGCCACGCGCAAACGGCCAACGTGACGTTTGCCGACGGCCACGTGGATCTCGAAAAACCGGTGGCGGGTTCCATTGACCGGCGGCTACCGGTCCAATGCATCGGTCAGTTGCGTCCGGAGATTTTGACGGTGCCGTAGTTTAGACGCCGATCTGCCGCTGGATGGCGCCGCAGATCTTTTTGGACCAGCCGGCAAGGGCTTTCGCGTCGCGGCCCTCCACCAGCAGTCGCGCCTTTGGCTCCGTGCCGGAGTAGCGCAGCAGGAGGCGTCCCCCTTGCGCGGCCAGTACTTTTTCCGCGCCGGCCACGAGCGCGGTCAGGCCGGCGAGTTGGGCGAAGGGGGTTTTCTCGCGCACTTTCACGTTGGTCACAAGCTGGGGGAAGCGGGTCCAGCATTTCGCGAGCTGGGACAGCGGCACCTGGCGGGTCTTGAGGATACGGAGAATCTGCAGCGCGGCCACGAGGCCGTCGCCAGTGGTGCCGTGGTCGCGGAAAATCAGATGGCCACTCTGCTCGCCGCCGAAGTTGAAGCCCCCGCGCAGCATTTCGTCGATGACATTCTTGTCGCCGACGGCGGTGCGGAGCATTTTGCCGCCGGCTTGTTTGATGGCGGCTTCCAGGCCGGCATTGCTCATCACGGTGCTGACGAGGGTTTTTTTGGCGAGGGATTTTTCCGCGAGCATCTCCAGGGCGGCGATGGCCATGATGTCGTCGCCGTCAATCAGGTTGCCCTTTTCATCACATAGCAAAACGCGGTCGGCGTCGCCGTCGTGGGCGATGCCCAGGTGCGCGCTGTGTTCGATGACCTGTTTGCACATCGCCTCCGGGTGCATGGAGCCGCAGTTCTCGTTGATGTTTTTGCCGTCCGGGTGACTGCCGTAGAGGATGACTTCAGCGCCGAGTTCGCGGAGGACGCAGGGCGAGGATTTGTAGGCCGCGCCATGGCCGCAGTCCAGGACAACCTTCAGGCCTTCGAGGGTCAGGCCTTTCGGAAACGAAGACTTGGCGAATTCGATGTAACGGCCCAAGGCGTCGTCGATACGGACGGCCTTGCCGATGTGCTCGGCGCTCGGTCGGACATTTTCGATGCCGCCGGTGAAGACGAGGTTTTCGATTTCGCCCTCGATCAGGTCATCGAGCTTGTAGCCGTCAGCGCGGAAAAACTTGATGCCGTTGTCAGTGTAGGGATTGTGCGAGGCGGTGATGACGATGCCGGCGTCGGCGCGTAAACTGCGCGTGACGTAGGCCACGCCGGGCGTGGGCAGCGGTCCGATGAACAGGACGTCCACACCCATCGACAGGATGCCGGAGGAAATGGCGTTCTCGATCATGTAACCGGAGAGACGGGTGTCTTTGCCGATGACGATCTTGTGCTTGCCGCGTCCGCGGGACTGGCGCTCGAGATTTTTGAAGACGTGCGCGGCGGCGCGGCCGAGTTTCAGGGCGGTTTCGGCCGTGACGGGTTCGACGTTGGCCGTGCCCCGAACGCCGTCGGTGCCAAAGATTTTCTGGGGAGAACTCATAAAGGTACCGGCATTTCAACGCGGCGGCGGGATGACGCGGATGGATTCCGGTCGCACGCTGACGACGGTCACGCCCGGCGGCACGGCGACGATGACGGGTTGCTTCGCGGTGTTGACGGTCCGGGGATCAGTCAGATCGACGGTGGCGTGGATCTGGTTGGCCTGCAGCGTGCCGATGACATTTGGCGGGCCGCTGACGGTAACGGAAACATTGGTTTGGATGAGGCGGTAATCACGCACGTCGCCGGTCGCCGATACGAGCAAGACCGGCAGGTCGCCATAGGCGACTGGAATACCGGCGGTGTCCTCGACCGGCAGGGCGGATTCGATCAAAAGCCGGTGGACGGTCAGCCAGATGGCGACCGCGAGCACCAAGGAAAAAAATTTCCAGCCGAAGTCATTGACCAGCCAGCCGCGGGATATGGAGAGGAAATTCATTTGCCGCTGGGTTTGGGTGCCGGGCGCGGTTCGCTGCGGGTGACGACGGCCGGACCGGCGGGTTTGTGGTGTTCGCTGAACCGTGCGCGGATCCACTTGACGAAGTTATTCGTTCGGGCCGGCCGCAGGAGGATGGAGGTTAGAAAAGCGCGGAGTTCTTCCAGCGTCACCCCGCGCACGAGCTGGCCCTTGTAGGCGTGGGAGATCATGCCGTTCTCCTCAGAAACGACGATGATGACGGCGTCGGTCTCCTCGCTCAGGCCGATGGCCGCGCGGTGGCGAGTCCCGAGGGACTTGTTCAGGTCGGCGCGCTGCGTCAGCGGGAAAATACACGCGGCGTAGGCGATGCGGTCGCCCTTAATGATGACACCGCCGTCGTGCACGGCGTTGTTGGGGAAGAAAATGGTTTCGAGCATTTCCGGCGTGGCGTCACAATCCACCTTGATGCCGGACTCGACGGCCTCCTGCAACTGGATGGACTGCTCGATAGCGATGAGCGCGCCGATCTTGACCTCCGCCAGGCGCTCGACGGTCTGGATGATGACTTCGATGCTTTCACGCTGTTCGCTGGTGCTGGCGAAGAGCGGGAGGTTGCCGAGTTCGGCCAGCATCCGGCGCAGTTCCGGCTGGAAAATCACCAGCGCACCGACGGCGATGAACACCGAGGCGCTGTCGAGCAGCCAGCTCAACACCTTCAGATCCAAAATACTGGTGACCGCCTTCAACGCCAGCAGCACCACCACAAAGCCGATGACCACCGGCCAGCCGCGCGTGCCGCGCACGAACCGGAAGACAAAATAGATCAGCACCGCGAGGATTAAAATCTCCACGGCGGGCTGCCAGCCTTTTTCGAGGTCAATCCACATTTTTTCTCCGGGCATAGATTGCTTCCGCCATCCGCACCGCCTGCACCGTCTCCGCGACGTCGTGGGTGCGGATGATGCACGCGCCGTCGCCCACCGCCAGCACCGCGCCGGCCAGCGCCGCCGGGAGCCGGTCCGGCACGTCCGCGCCCACCAGCTCCCCGATGAGCGACTTGCGCGAGAGGCCGAGCAGCAGCGGGCGACGCCATTTGGTAAAATTTTTTAGGCCGGCTAGCAATGTTAGATTATGTTCCAGCGTCTTGCCAAAGCCGATGCCGACATCCAGCACCACCTGCTCCATCGGCACGCCCACCTCGTTCATCATCAGCCCCAGACGTTCGGAAAACTGTCCGTTGATCTCGCGCACGACGTCACGATAAGTCGGATGATTCTGCATCGCGGGCGGCGAACCCTGCGCGTGCATCATAACGTAGCCGGCGTGGTGTTCGGCCACAATTTTCCACATCGTAAAATCCGTACGCGTGGTCGCGGCGATGTCATTGACGATGCTCGCGCCCGCCTCCAGCGCCGCGCGGGCGACGCCGGGCTTGGCCGTGTCGATTGAGACCGGCACCTGGATCTGCCCGCAAAGCTTCTGGAGGACGGGCATGACGCGGTGGAGCTCCTCGGTCTCGCTGACCGGGGCGGCACCGGGTCGCGAGGACTCGCCGCCAATGTCGATCAGCTCTGCCCCCTGCGCGACCAGCTCCAGTGCGCGGGCCACCGCGGCGGCCGGCTCCAGATGTTTGCCGCCGTCGGAAAATGAATCTGGGGTCACGTTGACGACGCCCATTAAGAGCGCCGGTCGCGGAAAACGGAATTCAAATTGGCGCGCGGTGAAAATCATTCCAGCTCCGCGATGATTGCCGAATCAAACCGTTTGCGCAAGAAGCGCGGCGGGCCGGGCGCAAAAAAACGCCGCCGGTCAAACTTTCGTGCGAAAATACGCGATGGTGTCGGTCAGGCCGTCGGCGAGCTTCACCTTCGGCTCCCACTTGAGAAGTCTTTTTGCCTTGGTGATGTCCGGCTTGCGCTGTTTCGGATCGTCCTGCGGCAGCGGCTTGAAGACGATTTTGCTCTTGGAGCGGGTGGCCTTGATAATTTGATCGGCGAACTGGAGCATGGTCAGTTCGGTCGGGTTGCCGATGTTCACCGGCAAATTATAGTCGCTCATCATCAGCCGGTAGATGCCCTCGATCAAATCGGAGACGTAGCAGAAGCTGCGCGTCTGCGTGCCCTTGCCGAAGACGGTGATGGGCTGGTTTTTCAGCGCCTGGCTCACAAACGCGGGCACCACGCGGCCGTCCTTGAGCCGCATGCGCGGGCCATAGGTATTGAAGATGCGGACGATACGTGTCTCGACTTTATGCTCGCGGTGATAAGCCATCGTCAAGGCTTCCGCGAACCGCTTGGCCTCGTCGTAGCAGCCGCGCGGGCCGATGGTGTTGACATTGCCCCAGTATTCCTCCGGCTGCGGGTGGAGCAACGGATCGCCGTAAATCTCCGAGGTCGAGGCGACGAGGAAGCGCGCCTTTTTGTGCATCGCCAAGCCGAGCGCCTTGTGCGTGCCGAGCGAGCCGACCTTCATGGTTTGGATCGGGATTTGCAGGTAATCAATCGGGCTGGCGGGCGAGGCGAAATGCCAGACGAAATCCACCGGCCAGTCGAGGAAAATAAATTCGGTCACGTCCTGCTGGATGAACTTGAAATTCGGGTTGCCGCCCAGGTGCGAAATATTGTCCACGCTGCCGGTGACAAAATTGTCAATGCCGATGACCTTATGGCCGCGCGAGATCAGGAGGTCCGTCAGGTGCGAGCCGAGAAAGCCAGCGGCCCCCGTGACGACGGAAGTGGGCCGGTTTTTTTTCAATGCGTTGAAAGGTTTCATGGTTGAATCGCTAATTCACTTGGCAGAGAGGTTATGAAATCAGGGCCGGCATTCAACGATTAAACGGTTCCCGGATTTACTTGGCCCCGGTGCCGCGTAGCACGGCGGGCGGTGTAAGCAGGAGGATTTTCACGTCCAGCCAGATGGACCAGTTGTCAATATATTCGAGGTCGAGGCGCACCCATTCTTTAAAGTCGGCGATCTGGTTGCGGCCCTTGATCTGCCATAGGCAGGTGAGGCCGGGCTTGACGCTTAGGCGGCGCCGGTGCGCCAGGTCACTGAAGCGCTTGACCTCGTCGACAGGCAGCGGGCGCGGGCCGACCAGACTCATCTCGCCGCGCAGGACGTTGAAGAGCTGCGGCAGTTCGTCGAGACTCCATTTGCGGAGCCATTTGCCGAAGGGCGTGATGCGCGGGTCGTTGGTGACCTTGAAGACTGGGCCGGACATTTCGTTCATCGCGGCCAGCTCGTGTTTGAGCTGCTCGGCATTTGTCATCATGGTCCGGAATTTGAAAATGGTAAAAGGCGCTCCGTTCAAGCCGGAACGTTTTTGCCGGAACACGGCCGGGCCGGGTGAGGTCAACTTGATCCAGAGCGCGATAATGAGCATCGGAAGCCCGGTTAGAATAATCAATGCGAGCGCACCGAAAAAATCCAGCAGCAGCTTGGTGATGCTCTGCCAGGAAGCCTCCGGCGTGGTTCGAAACACCAGCAGCGGCTTACCGAACATCTCGTCGAAGCTGGCGCGCGCGATTTGCGTGGCAAAAAAATCCGCAACCAGCCAAGCCTCAACGCCTTCGATCTCGCAGAGCTGGATGACGCTTTCGACGCGGTCGAGGTGTGCGTGGCGGGCGGTCACGAAGACCCCGCTGACGGAATGTTCGTGCAGCAGTTCAATGAGTTCTCGTACGGGCGCACCGGCCAGGTCGAATTCGGCCGCCACCACCACACCGGCACCGGCGTCGGCCGTGATTTCGTGCCGCAGTCGGGCGGTTTCCTCCGGGACCCCGGCGAGAATGATGCGGCGTTGATATTGCGCCTTGGCCAAGCGGCTGCGCAGGGCGATCGCCACCAGTTCCTCCTTGGCCCAGACGAGAATAAAACTGATCACACCGAACAGGACCATCACACCGCGCGGCGCGAATTCGGATTTCCGGAAAATAAAGACCAGCAGGATCAGGCCGATGGTCACGAAGAAACAGGCCCGGAGCAGCGGCCAGAAGATGGTTGCGCGGCCGCCGAGCACCGGACGGTTATAAAATCCCTGTGATTCAAGCACCAGCGGCGCCGCCGGTACGAGGGCGAAGTAGAGCCAGACGCTTTGGGTGAACGAGTCCGGCGTGACGATTTCGAGGCCGAGCGTATCGGGGAAAAACGGTAATTCCCGAAGGCAAAACGCCAGCCAGAAGCTCATGGCAAACAGGCTCGCGTCGGCGAGTTGTTGAACCTGGGTGCGGATGAGTCGGTCGCGTTGCAGCATGAAAACGTCTTCTGAAATTACCTCAGCATAAACCTCACTGAGGCAAATTCAATTCTTTTGCGGGCACCGGCGGCAGTTGAAATTCCGGCACCGACGCGGTGATCAATTGTTTCATCCGCGCAAACGCGGCGTCCTCTTGGCCGGGCCGGCAGACGGTGAAATAAGAAATGTAAGCCCAACGTTGCAGTTCGCCGCTGGTCAGCTGGTGGAACAACATGGACTTGAGCATCACCGGAAAATCGCCCGTGGACTGATTTTTGGTGACGAACCAGAAGACATAAATCCCGCTGACGGGTTGTTTCCGGCCCTCAGCGTCGGTAAAGGAGTTGCTCACCAGCCATTTCTTCACTGGCAGCTCATATGCCGGCACGCTAGCAATCGGCAGTTTCACCTCAGTCTTGTCTCGGATCTGCCAGCCCTGGCCGGGCAGGCAATAATCCGGCCGGTGGATACTCGTCCGGTCCGCGCCCATGAGAATGATATTGGCCATCGCCCAGGCACCGTCCGGGGCGGTGTAATGGCGCTGGGCAAAACTCGTGTCCTTCGGAAGATAATCCAAAACCACCTGCGCCTCGGGCATGTTGGAGGAGGTAAAGTCCAGGACATGCTCCGGCAGCTCGATGTGCATCGTGACGCTCTCCGGCACCGGGGTGGCAATAAGCCCCGGCGCGCCGAGCCGCTGATGCGTCTGCAACCACGTCAACGCGCCCGCCGTCCCGGCGATCAAGGCCAGCGTGACGGCGAACCAAACCACCTTTTGTCGGGTGCTGTTCATTTGGTTTCGGGCCCGGAAATTTTCTCCAGCCAGCGGCCGACCAGCAGCAGTCCCGCGATGGCCGGCACATAGGGAATCAGGCTGCAAAAGGTGTTTTCATGGACAAAGTTTCCGGCGGATTGGCCGCCAAACTCCGCCGCAAAGATGACGAACATCAGCCGCGTGAAATTGCCCAATATCGAAAGCGGCAAAGCCAGCGACATCAGCAGCAGGCGTTTGCCGGGTGAACGAAACACCACGAAACCGTAAACCGTTGCCAGTAGAAAAATGGCCACCAGGCTGTGCATGCCGCTGCACGCCGCCGCCACCTCGTATTGGTAGCGGTGGCCGGGCCCGAACAGCAGTGTACCCTGCCGTTCCACGTTGACCGTCAGCAGATTCGCCGCCGTCGCCACCAGCCACGTTACCAGCAGGCGCAACGGGAACGTCACGGCCGTCAGCAGCGCCGCCATCGGCACGGAAAAAATGAACAGCCAGAATGGAAAAAAACTTTGCTTCAGCCACGCCCGGCCCCAGGCCAGCCCCATCAGACCAAATATGCCCACGAATAGGGCCAGGACTGAAAACCGGGGTTGTTGGACGACATAGCCGATGAGGTGCAGCCCAATGGCCGCGAGCAAAAAAAAGATTCCCGGCCACCACAATTGCAGAGGCAGCGCCAACAGGGTTTTTCGTTTCCACCAATAAAGTCCGATCACTAGGAATGGGATCAAGCCGGCGGGGCCGTCATCGGCCGCCGGGTTCGGGTTGTTGTAATCTCCATATAGCCAGACGAACAGCGACCGCGTGTGGACGTAGCCCAAAATGGAATTGCCCAGAAACTGGAACAACGCCAGCCACGCCGCCAGCAGGCCGAAGAAAAACAGCTTATTGGGCAGCCGTTGCCAGCACGTCACGGCGTCCGGCCAGAAGCCGGGCGACGCTTCGTCGTTCAGGGTTTGATTCATGAATGCGCGGTACCAGTCTTCTGATAACCAAACGCGCTGCTTTGCTCAAACAAATTTCCGTTAAATCACGGTGACGGATATTTTGTCAGGCCGGTCCACTGGCCCAAAAACTTCAGGACAAACCGCGGGTTGTTCCGAAAATAGCGCTTTGCCAGCCGGCGCGGCTCGCTGCCCAGCCGGTACAGCCATTCCAACCCGCCGTGTTGCATCCAGCGCGGTGCCTGCCGCACGCGTCCGCTGTGGAAATCAAACGCCGCCCCCACCCCGATCATCAGCGTCGCATCCAGCTTCGGCAGAAATTCCGCCATGAACTTTTCCTGCTTCGGCGTGCTCAAACCGACCCAAAAAATGTCCGGCTGGGCGACGCGAACCTGTTCGCGCAATTGATTTACTTCATTCGCATTCAATGGGCGGAACGGAGGACTGAAAGTACCGACGATTGCGAGTCCCGGAAATTTTCGCTTTAGTTTATGCGCCAGCAATTCCGCCACGCCGTCAGCGCCGCCGTAAAAAAAATGTCGGACGCCGCTGGTCTCGCTCCAAGCGCAGAGGTCCAGCATCAGATCCGGCCCATAGACGCGGCGCATGTCGCGGTGGCCGGCCAGTTTGCCGGCCCAAACCATCGGCATCCCGTCCGGTGTGCAGAGAAATGCGCCGTTCAGAATGCGCTTGAACTCATCGTCGGCCTGCGCCTCCATCACGCCGTGGACGCCGGTCACGCAGACGTAGCCTTGTCGCCGTTCGCTTACAGCGGCGGCGATGGCGTCCCGCGCCGTTGCCAAGTTGAGGACGCTGAGGCCGACGCCAAGGACATTGACGCGCTTCGTCATTTACGATTCAGGGTTTACAAACTAGGATTTCAGGGCTCATGCGGCGCGTAAATCGTATATCGTAAATCGCAATTGATAAAATGAAATTGCTCGTTTTCGCCCACACGCCGCCGCCGCACCACGGTCAGAGCTACATGGTGCAGCTGCTGCTGGCCGGTTTCGGCGGCGACGTTCGGAAAAGACCATCCAGCGCTCGCCACCCGCTTGGCATCGATTGCTACCACGTCAATGCGCAATTCTCCCGCAGTCTGGAGGACGTGGGGGAATTCCAGGGCGCCAAAATTTTCCTCATCTTCTGGTTCTGTTTTCAAGCCCTCTGGATCCGGTTCCGTCACGGCGTGGATAATTTTTACTACATTCCCGCGCCCGGCAAACGCGTCGCGCTTTATCGCGACTGGTTGGTGATGTTCCTCTGCCGGCCTTTTTTCAAAAAGGTTATCCTGCACTGGCACGCCGCCGGACTGGCTAAATGGTTGGAAACCGAGACGATCATTGCCTACCGCTCGGCGACCTACCGGCTGTTCCGGCCGGTGGACTTGAGTCTGGTCCTCTCCCACTACAACCTAGCCGATGCAGAAAAGCTCCTTTCGCACCGAGTCCGCATCGTCAACAACGGAATCCCCGAACCTTGCCCCGATTTCGAGGCCGTCATCCGCCCGCGCCGCCGCGAGCGCTTTGAGCAGCGCCGCAAAGTTTTCGCCGGTGAATTTTCCGGCACGCCCGTCACGGTGAACATACTGTTTCTCGCGCACTGCACGCGAGAAAAGGGATTATTTGCCGCGCTGGCCGGCGTTTTGGCCGCCAACCGTGAACTAGCGGCGCGCAAGCTGCCGATGCGTTTGAAACTCACCACCGCCGGCAACTTCGTCACCGACGACGAACAGGCCGATTTTGAGGCCCGGCGAAAGGATCCCGAGGTCGCTAACATGATTACTTACGCCGGCTTCGTCTCGGGCAAACGCAAAGCCGAACTGTTGCGTGAGGCCGACTTGTTTTTGTTTCCCACGCGCTACCTCGGCGAAAACCAGCCGGTCAATCTCATTGAGGCGATGGCTTATGGACTGCCCATTGTCACGACACGCTGGCGTTCACTGCCCGAAATGCTGCCGCCGGGACACCCCGGTCTTGTCAGCGGGCAGGATGCCGGTGAAATCGCCCGGGCGCTGCTGAATGTGCTCGCCTTGAAAAGCGGCGAACTGGCTCGCTCCCATTTCACCACCCATTTCACAATGGAACGCCATCTTGAAAGTCTCGCCGAAGCGCTCCGCAGCGTGGAAAATCCCTGATTTACGATTTATGATTTACGCCGTACGATTCCGGTTCCGGTCCGCCCGCGCCGCGGAATCACCATTCATCCATCGACAATGATCATCGGCCTGCTCCAGCTCAACCCGACCATCGGTGCCTTCGCGGTCAATCGCGAAAAACTCCTCGTCGCCTACGGCGACGCGGTCCGGCGCGGCGCGGAATTCGTCCTAGCGCCGGAGCTTTTTCTGTGCGGTTATCCGCCGCGCGACCTGCTGCTGCGCGACGATTTTGTGGCGGCGAGCCTCGCTGCGCTGGAAGCAACCGCATCTCAAATTGGTTCCGTGCCGCTTTGTGTCGGCTGCATTGAGAAGAATGTCGAACGTCCCGGCCGCGCGCTGCAGAATTGCGCCGCCGTGTTGCAGCATGGAAAAATCGTCTGGCGCACGGCGAAAAGCCTGTTGCCGACCTACGACGTGTTTGACGAGGACCGCTATTTTGAACCGGCCAAACAAATCCAGCCGTTTGTTTTTAACGGCCAAAAAATCGGCATCACCATCTGCGAGGACATCTGGAACGACGAGGATTTCTGGCCGGAACGGCTGTACCGCCGGGACCCGGTACAGGAACTCGTCGCGCAGGGCGCGGAACTGATTTTGAACCTGTCCGCCTCGCCGTGGCACGATGGCAAGGAGCGCACCCGGCTGGAAATGCTCCGGCGCGTGGCGCGCGACGAACGAATCCCGCTTGCGCAGGTCAACGCCGTCGGCGCGAACGACGAACTGATCTTCGACGGTCACAGTGTGGCGCTTGACGCGCGCGGTGAGGTGCTCGCGCTGGGCAAAGGGTTTGCCGAGGAAGTTTTGGTGGTGGATTTGGGAACCGATGCCAAAAGTCCAAAGTCCAAAGTCCAAAGCGGCGAAACATTCCCGCCGCGTGAGGAGTCGCTGTTTGCCGCATTGTCGCTAGGCGTACGGGATTATGTCCGCAAATGCGGTTTCCAATCGGTGATTCTTGGCCTGTCCGGCGGCATTGATTCGGCGCTCATCGCGGTCATCGCCGCTGACGCGCTCGGCGCGGAAAACGTTTGGGGCGTTTCATTGCCGGCGCGATATTCGAGCGCTGGAAGCTTGACCGATGCCGGTCAGCTCGCGAAAAATCTCGGCCTGCGCTACGACGTGCTGTCGATCGAGCCCGTGTTCAACGCGGTTGAGGCGCAGTTGCAAGCCGTGTTTGCGGGCACGAAGCCAAACGAGGCTGAGGAAAACATCCAGTCACGGCTGCGCGGCGTGACGTTGATGGCGCTCGCAAACAAGTTCGGTACGCTGGTGCTCACGACCGGCAATAAGTCCGAGATGGCCGTCGGCTATTGCACGCTTTACGGCGACATGAACGGCGCGCTTGCACCCATTGCCGACGTCCTCAAGACGGACGTGTATCAAATGGCACGGTGGGTGAACCGCGAACGCGAAATCATCCCGGCGGATTCGATCCACAAGCCGCCGAGCGCGGAACTGCGGCCCGGCCAGAAAGACCAGGACTCGCTGCCGCCTTATGAAATTCTGGACGCGATCCTGGATCTTTATGTCGTGAAAAATCTGAGCCAGGGCGAGATTGTTTCGCGTGGGTTTGCCGCCGCCGTCGTGAACGAGGTTGTGAACAAGATCAATTTTAGCGAATACAAACGGCGGCAGGCGGCACCGGGATTAAAAGTGTCGCCGCGGGCATTCGGCATGGGCCGGCGGATTCCGGTGGCGCAGAAATTTCGGACACCGGCGTGATTCGGCTAAATGGCAAAGTCATTGAGGTGGTTTTTCGCCACCTCGAGAATGTCTTGATAACACTCGTCAATCCCCAGGATGGACGTGTCAATATAGTTGCCGGCTTCCTGCGGCCGCGGCGCCTCGAAGGGATAATCGATCAGCAGCTTTAACTGGCCTTCGCGAGCGCGCTTGTAAATGCCCTTGGGATCGCGCTCAATGCAGACGGACAACGGCGCGTGGATGTGAAACCACACCAGCTTCTGGCCCAAAATGTGACTCACCAGATCGCGGTGCGCATGTTCAGGGGCCATGGTGGAGACGACGACATTCAGCCCTTGCTCGGTCACCAGTCGGGCAATTTCGGCGATGCGCCGGTGGTTTTCCAAACGCGCCTCAGATTTAAAGCCAAGGTCGGAACACAGCGTGGCGCGCATTTCGTCCCCATCGAGATAGATCACGGGCACTTCCCGATTGGCCAGACCCGTGCGAAGCCGTTGCGCCAGCGTGGTTTTGCCCGCACCGGAACGGCCGAAGAGCCAGAATACTTTGGCGATAGTTTTCATGTGGCAGGCTCTAACATCTGGAAATGAGCCATCAGCCTAACTGTTGATTTTGCGCTAACAAGAATTTTTCGCTGCGGGGTCAAACCAGGTGGCCTTTCGCTCTGAACGAGGCCGCGGTCGCGCGAACATTTTGAAGGTTGCATTGAGCGGTGTTGTCCTTAATCTCTGCCCATTAATTTCTGCCGATGATCAATCCGAACCCAGTTATTATTATCGGTGTCTTTCGTTCCGGCACGTCGCTTCTCTGCTCGCTGCTCAATCAGAATCCGAAAATCGCCCTGATGTATGAGTTTGACATCTGGAACTTTCCGCGTCCCTTGCTGGCGACCCGTTTCCGGCGCAACTGGGCGGAACGGATTGAATTTTACAACCAGGCACTATCGCGGCACCGGATGATCCCTGATTACGATTTCCGGGGGCTGGGCGAGATCCGTACGCCAATGGACATGTATCGTTTGTTTGGTGAACGGAAGGGCGCGGAAGTCAGCGGTGAAAAATCGCCGTTCTACTGCGACCGCCTGGAACAGCTCCACCAACAGTTTCCGGGTGCGTATTTTGTCATCGTCTGGCGCGATCCGGTGGAGATCTACCGCAGTGTGCTCAAGGCCGGCCAGACGTCGCGGTTCTTTGGCAAGCCCGGCATGTTAAGCCGGATGCTCTACCAGAAGGAACAACTGCTCCGTCAGGCCGGCCGTATCGAAAAAAAAGGCGCCCGGATCTTCCGGTTGGATTACGCCAGCCTCGTGGATCACACCGAACCGCTTTGCCGGGATCTCAGCGAGTTTTTGGGCGTCCCGTTTGACAAGCGGATGTTGGAATTGAACAAGGCTGATTTGTCTGCCATTTACCAGGCGCCCCATCATGCCTATCTGCGGCGCGGCATCATTGAGCGGCAAAAATACTCCAGCGAACTGGTCCCGCCCGCCATCGTCGAAAAGCTGGAACGCTACCGCCACCGCTGGCAGCAGCCGCCCACCAAATGGCTCCATCCCCTGGCGGGGACTTCGCCCGCCAGTCCGGGAATGATAGAATTTGCCTTTCACACGGTGGTGGGCAAAACCCTGAGCCATTACGATTCTTTGGTCCGGGCCGGATTTGAATTCCTGCCGTTGCCGTGGCTTCGCGCCTATCGGCTGTTAAAAAACTGGGTGGTCAATCCGCCATCCGGCGCACAGGATGAGAAGACCTCCGTTCTCAAGGACTTTCAGGAACATTGGATAACCATTTTGACGGCCACCGTCCTGCTCGGACTCGTTGCCCTGATCCAGATCTATTCCAACCCGCATTTGATGTTTCTGCTGTTTTATTCGGTGCCCTGTATCCTGATGGCCCTGGTGGTAAACACGCGCTGGGCCACGCTGTTCGTGCTGTTGAGCGGACTGCTCATGCCGATGATTCAATACGATGGCGATATTGATTATCGTCCCCTGGCGGTCATTGTTTGGAACTTCGTCAGCCGTTTCATCCTCATGGAAGCCTTGGTTCTGACCTTGGGCCGGATCCGTCTGGAATATAAACGGCTGGAAGTCCAAAAATACGCGGTTCCGGGAGCCGCCCCGGGAATTGCCATCGACCGGCTCTTGAGATTTTCCATCATCACGCCGAGCTTCCGTAATTCGGAGTGGCTCAAGCTCTGCATCGCCTCGGTGGCTGACCAGCGGGGGGTGGAGCTTGAACACCTTGTGCAGGATTCTTGCTCCGATGACGGCACGCAGGATTGGCTTCCGCATGATCCGCGCGTGCGGGCGTTCATCGAAAAAGATGGCGGCATGTATGATGCCGTGAACCGCGGCTTCCGACGCGCGACGGGCGACATCCTAGCATATCTGAACTGCGACGAACAATATTTGCCCGGCGCGCTTGCGGCCGTGGAGGAATTTTTCCGGCAACATCCGCGCGTGGAAGTGCTGCTCGCCGGCAGCATTGTCACCGACAGGGACGGCAACTACCTTTGCCACCGGCACGGTATGGTGCCCAACCCGAGCCATATCTGGTACCGGTTCCCCGCGCTGACCAGCTCCATCTTCATCCGCCGGAGCGTCATCGAAAAACGCGGCATCTTTTTTGATACCCAATGGCGCGACCTTGGCGATTTTCATTGGATGCTGGCGCTCCTGAAACAGCGCGTGCCGATGGTGGACGACCCGATGTTCACCTCCGTCTTTGCCGACACCGGCGACAACATGAATCTCAAACCGAATGCCATCCGCGAAAAGATCGCGACCAATGCCATGATTCCCAATGCCACACGGTTCGGCAAGCCGCTGTGGATCTTGAGCCACCGGCTGCGCCGGCTGGCGCACGGCCATTTTTCGCTGCGGCCCACCAGCTACGCCTTCTACACCAAGGCCAACCCCGAACGGCGTGTGACCATTGACGTACCGCATCCGACGCCCATCTGGTGGAACCGGCTGTGAAAGCGCGCGCTGGGGAATAAGGATTGAACCGGCACCAGTGGGTCCGGCAACATTGACCAATCGATCGATGAATAAACTGTCTAACCTGATCCAAAACCACTCACGGGCGTTTTGGTATGCCTTGACAGTCATCTTGCCGGTCATTCTTCGCCGACGGCGGAGACCGGTTATTTTTTCCCGCTTCACCGGCATGGGCGACATCATCTGTACCCTTCCGGCCGTTAAGGAATTGATGAAACGTCATCCCGGTGCGACGTTCATTTACAACTGCCATGCAGATTTTGCCGACGTCCCCAAGTTGGCCGGCGTGGCCGGTCGTATCACCTCGCTTCAGCCCATCGGCTTGGTCGGACACTGGTATGGTTGCTTGGTTGGCGGATTTTATCATTTTGCCCATGGCGATGACACGCCCGGCAAAGTGGCGCAGGAGCCGATGGTGGCGGAATTCTGCCGACAATTCAATTTGCCGGTCACGAACGAGCATCCCCGGCTGGTGGCTACGCCGGCAACCCAGGAAAAAGTAGGTAAGCTGCTCACCGCCAAACAGCTCGACGTGAACGCGCTGGTTTTGATCCATCCCGGCCCCAGCTGGCCGGTTAAGGAATGGCCGCGGGAAAATTGGTCGCAGCTGGTCGCCGCCCTGCAAGCCCGTGGTTTCACCAGCATTGCGGTGCTGGGTGTCGGGCGCTACCTGAATTTCGACCCGGTCGCCGCCGGGCCGATTCCCGGCACGGTTTCGCTGGTGGACCAACTGTGCATCGAAGAGTGCGTGGCGGTGATCGCCCAGGCAAAATTGTTCATCGGCATCGACTCCGGGCTGCTGCACATCGCGGCGGCGACGCGCACCCCCGCCGTGGGAATTTTTGGATCCACGCTGCCGCAGTTTTTCTACCCCGCCGCCGTGCGGCGGAATTTCCTCCACAGCGACCTTCCTTGCGCCGGCTGTTTCCACCGCAAGCCGCGGTTGTGTTGGCTGACGGGCTGTCCTTATGATATCCAGTGCATGAAAACCATTGGCGTGCCGGAAGTGCTGGCGGCCTGTCTGGCCGGGTTGAAACCCGCCGCGGGACAATAATATATTTGCAGTTCCGCAATCAGTGCATAAATTTCAGCGCACCAATTTGAAGGCCGAATTAATAATATGTCCCTGAAGCATTGCCTGTCTGAAAAAACCCGCACCTGGCTCTACTGGCGGCGCGCTAAATCCCTGGCGGTCCTCAAGAAAATCGGCCACCAGCTGGGGTTGGGAAAATTCATCTGGAAACTGAGCCTGCCATCTGAAGTCAGGTTTTGGGACGATTATCTGACCAGTGGCGGCAAATCCTGCGATGCCGCTGCGGAATATCAGTTCCGCATCGCGCCGGATTCCGAATTTCAGTCGTGGCTGCAGGAATGGCTGCCTTGTCCCGAGGGCTCCGTGGTACGGGTGCTGGATGTAGGCGCCGGTCCGCTGACCTGGTTGGGGAAAAAATGGCCTGGGCGGAAGGTGGTCATTGATGCAATCGACCCGTTGGCCGAAATGTATGCGGACATCATGCGCCGACGGGGTATCCAGCCGCCGGTGCAAACCAGGTTGGGCAACGGCGAGGAGGTAGTGAAGATTTTCGGGATAAAGGCCTTTGATCTGACTTTCGCCCGAAATTGTCTCGACCACGCCTACGATGCCATCCAGGCCGTGACGAATATGATCGAGGCGACCCGATCCGGCGGCGTCATTTTCCTCTGGCATAATCAGGATGAGGCGGAACACCAGTGTTACCAGGGGCTCCACCAATGGAATTTCCGCCTGGAGCAGGGCGAACTTTGGGTCTGGAAAGGCGACCGGAAACTGAATGTGAACCGGAAATTTGCCGGTCAATTGCTGGTGTTACGCTGCGAACTGCGCGACGGCATGATCCAAGCCATCTACCGCAAATTATAAAACCGCCTGTACCGGCCGGGCCATTGAGTAAAAATATGATGCAAAATCTGTCCATAATGAAGCCCGGATCTGCGTTGGAGAATTTGGTATTATGGGCGCCCGCGCTGCTCCCGTGGCCGCTCCCGTCATGAAACGCGCACTGATCGCCACCCTGTTCAACGAGGCGGACAACGTATCCCGCTGGTGGGACTGCCTGATGCTGCAGACGGTCTTGCCGGATGAAATCGTCATCGTGGATGGTGGTTCAAAGGACGGAACCTGGGAAATTTTGCAAACCCTGGCCCGGCAGTCGCCGGTGCCGGTGCAACTAAAACAACACCCTTGCAATATCGCGGCCGGGCGGAACCTCGCCATCCAGATGACCGACGCCCCCATCATTGCCACCAGCGATGCCGGCAGTTTTCCCGCCCCGGACTGGATTCAGGAGATCACCCGCCCATTGTTGGAAAATCCAGCCATTGACATCGTCGGCGGAAAGAATGTGCCACTGCTGGAAAATGATTTTCAGAAATATGTGACCCAGATTGAAGCCGCCCCCGCCGAGCCTCAGGAAGGCGAAATGAACGGTTCCGCGCGCAACACGGCCTACCGCCGCACGACTTGGGCGGACGTCGGGGGTTACCCCGAATGGCTGACGTTGACCGGGGAGGATGCGTTGTTCAATTTTCAGCTTTTCCGGATTGGCAAACGGTTTTCTTATAATCCGCGGGCGGTGGTGCGCTGGGAAATCCGGAAAAATGCCGCCGCTTACCTTAAAATGCTCCACTCTTATGGTTATGGCTCCGCTGAGGCGCAATTGGATCCGGCATATTTCCGGCGGCGGATGCTGATGGCGCTGCTGCCTCCGCTGCTGCTGCTATCGCGACATCGTTGCCATTTTTTTGGCTTTCGCTACCGCAAAAACGCCGCGAGCGCGCGGGGCTGGTTGGCTGGGCGGCTTAAAGGACATCGCCCGCCGGCTGGCTGGAAAAAAGTGGCAGGAGTGCTGTTGAGTCCAGAATCACAAAAATATCTGGCTCGCGTCGATAGCACCCAACTCTCAAGATAACATGAACATCCTGGTCACCGGCGGCGCAGGTTTTATCGGCAGCCACCTTGTGGAGCAGCTCCACACGCGGGCCGAAGTGCGCGTGCTGGACAACTTGCGTTCTGGGTTCCGGAACAACCTCGACGGCCTGCGCTGCGAGTTTATCGCCGGCAACATCCTTGACCGTGATGTCGTACGGCAGGCGCTGTTCGGCATCGATTATGTCTTTCACCTCGCGGCGATGGTGAGCGTGCCGGAATCCGTGCAGCAGCCGACGGAATGCGCAGAGATCAATTCCCGGGGCACCTTGATCGTGCTGGAGGAAGCCGCCCGCGCCGGGGTGAAAAAACTGGCTTTCAGCAGCTCCGCCGCCGTCTATGGCAACAACCCGGTTGCGACCAAGGTGGAAACGCTGCCGCCGGAACCGGCCAGCCCCTACGCGGCGTCTAAGCTCGAAGGCGAATGGCTTTGTGACCGATTCACCCGTGAAGGCCGGCTGGACACAGTGAGCCTGCGTTACTTCAACGTTTTCGGCCCGCGCCAGAATCCGCGCAGCGCTTATGCGGCGGCGGTGCCGGCGTTCATCGAGCACGCGCTCCTCAACGAGCCGCTCACCATTTACGGCGACGGCGAACAGACCCGGGATTTTGTGTCGGTGTCGACCGTGGCGGCAGCGAACATTTTTCTCGCAACCCAGGCGGCGGTGACCGGCGTATTCAACGTCGCCGGTGGCCGGGCCATCACCATCAATCAGCTGGCCCGGCAGATCTGCGAACTGGCCGGTTCCCGTTCAACAATCCGGCACGCCGCTGGCCGCGCCGGCGATATAAAACATTCCCGGGCGGACATCGGCCGGCTGACGGCGACCGGTTTTAAAGGGCAAACGGATTTTGTCCCGGCCTTGCGCGAGACGGTGGACCACTTCAAAACCAATCTCAGCCCGAAGCCTGTAACTTCAAATTAATTCTGAGAGGCACCGTCAGATCATCGGTAACCAGATTGGTTCCCAACCTGGGTAGCACATTTTGGGTTACTGTTTACTACTTGAACTTGATCAGTTTTAAGGTGCTCCGGCCGCGGCTGGTGCGCCGACGAATTACGGGCTGGAGTCGATTGACTTGGCCGCCAAAGCTACCGACTCCATGACCTGTCCCAGCAAATCATGAAGTTTTCCACCCCGCCTGTTACCTGAGAAGTCATCTGGTTTTCCAACCTATTGACGATTCAAGCCGCCGTTGAGAGCCCGAGCTATTTAGAAATTAACCGCCGAGCGAACTTGCGTCGGTTACGTCACCCTTGTTGAAGTCCACATATTCCTCGGTTAAATCGGCGGCATACATCACCGCATTGGCCCGGCCGAGATTTAAATTGATGTGCAGATCAAATTCCTCCGGTGCAACGGCGGCGCATAGTTCCTTGAAAGTCGCCTTCGTCGGCTGACCGTGCTTGAGGCTCCAAAGAATTTTCTTTCCGCCCGCCGCGCTGTAGCCGATGTCAATTTTCTCTTCCACCACCGTCGCGGGCGAGTAACCGATGGCGTCAATGATGCGGCCCCAGTTCGGGTCGCCGCCGTGCCAGCTCGTCTTCACCAGCGCGCTGTTGGCCACCGCGCGCGCGGCGGCGTCGGCATCCTGAATCGTCCGGGCCCCCTGCACGCGCACCGTCACGACCCGATGAACGCCCTCACCATCCCGGACGATCATTTTGGCCAGTTCGAGACAGACGTGATTTAGCGCGGCCTGGAATATTCTGAACGCTGGACTCCGGTTGCCGAATTTCTGGTTCCCGGCCAGACCGTTGGCCAGCACCAAAACCGTGTCGTTCGTACTCATGTCGCCGTCCACGGTGATGCGATTAAAACTATGCGCCACCGCTTCGTTTAGCGCTTTCTGCAGAATCTTCGCATCGATCGCTGCATCGGTCGTGATAAAGCTCAGCATCGTCGCATGCAGGCCGCCGTGCGGCAGGGTTGCCGGACGTGCGCCCGTCGGACTCATGCCGGGTTGAATCATGCCTGCGCCTTTGCAAAGGCCGCCGATGCGAACCGTCTTGCCGCCCAGTTTGAATTCCACCGCGATTTGCTTGGAACGTGAATCGCTCGTCATGATGGCTTCGGCGGCTTGGTCGGCGTGCCCGACCGTTGCCCCGAGCAAAGTCGCGGCTTCAATGATGCCGGCGCGGACATTTTCCATCGGCATCGTTACGCCGATGCGGCCGGTTGAGCCGACGAGGGCCGAGCCTTTTGGCAAACGCAAGGCGCGTTCTGTGAACGAAACCATTTCGCCGGCGTCGGCCAGACCTTGCCGGCCGGTGCAGGCGTTGGCGTTGCCGGAATTAACGACGACCACTTGCGCCTTCCCCTTCTTCACACGCTCGACGCAGATTTTCACCGGTGCGGCACAAACTTGGTTCGTCGTGAACAGGCCGGCAACGGTGGCCGGCGTTTCGGAAACGATCAGGGCAAGATCGCGCTTGGGGCCTTTGTTGGAACCTTTACCGGTGCCGAGTTTCTTGATGTCGCAAAAAACGCCGCTGGTACGAAAGCCTTTCGGCGCGACCACGGATCCGGCGATGGGTTTGAATGCTTTAGGGCTCATCAATGAAAATCAATTTGCGCAAGTCGCGGTTGGATTTCAAATCTTAACCGCATCAATTTCCAGCCGCACCATGCGGACGTGAACCTGACCGGCTTCCGGCGGATGTTTGGCAAGATATCGCCGGGTGACCGCTGTGATAAATTCCTCGCGCAGGCTTTCCGGCACCCGTTGCACATAGGGAATCCACGTGCTGCGCAACCAGGTCGCAAAACCTTCGGGGCCGTCGTAGGCGGCAGCTTTTGCCGCCAGCTTGAGGCTTTGAATCTGGAAGCCGGATTTGGGCAGCCATTTCTCGTAGTCAGTCGGTGCGTAAAAAAAATAGGGTTTCGGCATCTGGCGGAAAAAATGGCGCCAGCGTTTCAGTCGCATTTCCGGCCGCAGCGCGAGAAACACGTCGTGGGCATTACCCTTGCCGCCGCAGGAAATCACCAGTCGGCCTCCCGGTTTCAACGCGGCGGCGGCCCCGCGCAAAATCGCTTCATGATCATCCACCCAATGCAGGGCGGCGTTCGAAAAAACCAAGTCAAACGAACGCGGAAAGCTTATCTGCCGCGCATCCATGACGTGGAATTCCAGATTGGAAAATCTCCGGGTTGGGAAAGTTTTTTTTGCGAACTCGATCATCTGTGGCGAAGCGTCCACGCCGGTCGCCGAGCCGCGCGGCAAAGCCTGCGCAATTTCCGCTGTCACTTTGCCGTCGCCACACCCCAGGTCGAGGAGATGTTCCCCGCCGCGCAAGGCCAGCTTGGCCATGAGTTCCCGCGCCCAGGCTTGTTGCACGCTGGAATGCGCGGCATAGTCTGCCGCATTCCATTTCACAGGTTGAACCGTAACTTTTGGCATGGTTCAAACCAAACCGGCGGTTTCCGGAAAACCGCAGCGGATGTTCATGCTTTGCACCGCCTGGCCGCTGGCGCCTTTGACCAGATTGTCCTCGGCGCTCATGACAATGAGCCGGCCGGTGCGCGGGTCAAGCCGCCAGGCAATTTCGCAGACGTTCGTGCCGACGACGTTTTTCGTATCGGGCAAAGCTTTGCCTTCGAGCAGCCGCACGAATGGTTCCTGCGCGTAAGCTTGGGCATAAACTCCGGAAACCTTTCCCGCCAACGCCTGCATCTCCGCCGCCGTGGAAAAATGGTTTTCCGGCGCAAGATACAGCGTGGTCAAAATCCCGCGATTCACCGGAATCAAATGCGGCGTAAATTGGATCGTCATGGGGGTTTTGGCGGCGAAGGCAAGCTGTTCCTCGATCTCCGACAAATGCCGGTGCTTCGGCACGCCGTAAGGCCGGACGCTTTCGTTGCACTCGCAAAAAAGATAGTCCACCTCGGCCTTGCGCCCCGCGCCACTGACGCCGCTCAGGGAATCGGCGATGATGCCGGCCGTCTTGATGAGTCCGGCCTTGAGCAGCGGGATCAACGGCAGCAGAATGCTTGTCGGGTAACATCCGGGTGAGGCGATGAGCAAAGATGCTTTGATTTCGTCGCGATAGACTTCCGGCAGACCATAAACCGATTTACCCAGCAAGTCCGGCGCGGGATGGTCGTGCGCGTAAAATTCTTTGTAAATTTCCGCGCTCTTGAGCCGGAAGTCCGCGCTCAAATCTATGACCACGCAGCCGGCCGCGATGAGCGGCACGGCGTATTCGGCGGCGACGCCGTGCGGCAGTGCGAGAAAAACCACCTCGGCCTGCTTGGCGAGCAATTCGGCGCACGGCTCGACGAAGCGGAGTGTCTTGGATTTCGGATGGCTGGCAAACTTGGGGAAAACCTGCGCCAGCGTCTGTCCGGCGTTCTGGCGCGAGGTGACGGCGACAAGTTCCGCGTGCGGATGGTTGAGCAGTAACTGCACGAGGACTTCGCCGGAATAACCGGACGCACCGACGATGGCGACTCTTTTCGATTTCATTTGGGCCTTTCTTTTACCGGATAAAACGAATTTCTTAAAACAAAAAACCCGCCGACTTGCGCCAGCGGGTTTTGGAAACTTTCCGTTGCGATCAACGCTTCGAGAACTGGAAGCGTTTGCGCGCGCCGGGCTGGCCGTATTTCTTGCGCTCGCGTTCCCGCGGGTCGCGCGTGAGGAAACCTTCCGCCTTCAGCGCGGGGCGCAGGGTGGCGTCGAATTTCAGGAGCGCGCGGGAGATGCCGTGGCGCGTCGCGCCGGCCTGGCCGAGCGGGCCGCCGCCGACCACGTTCACGCGCACGTCGAGCTTGTCAGCCGTGTTGGTGATGGTGAGCGGCGAGGAAACCGTGGCGCGCTGGGTGTCCAGCGGGAAATAGTTTTCAAACGCCCGGCCGTTGACGGTGATTTTGCCGCTGCCGGTCGCGAGGCGAACGCGGGCAATCGCTGTTTTGCGGCGGCCGGTGCCGAGGAATTCGTTGGAGGTTTTCGTGGCCATAACAAAAATTATTTAGCCGGCGCGAGCACGGCGGGCATTTGTGCCTGATGATCGTGCTTCGGACCTTTGAACACTTTCAGCTTGGTAAGCAGCACCCGGCCGAGGCGGTTCTTGGGAATCATGCCTTTGACGGCGTGTTCGATCAGAAACTCGGGATTCTTGGCCCGGACCTGCTGGACAGTGGCGTACTTCTCGCCGCCCTTCCAACCGGAATAGCTCATGTATTCCTTGGCAGTCTCTTTTTTGCCGGTGACGCGGACCTTCTCCGCGTTGACGACAATGACAAAGTCGCCGGCATCAAGGTGCGCGGTGTAAACGGGCTTGTTCTTCCCGCGCAGAATGTCAGCCACCTGCACGGCCAGTCGGCCAAGCACGGCGCCGTCGGCATCAATGACATGCCACTTGCGCTGGTCCAAATTAACTTTCGGCAAATGCGTTTTCATCTAAATTCCAATTCAAAGGGACGTCGAGACTAGCAAAGGGGCGTTTGAAGTCAACACGCGAATTCAATTTATTGGATTGGGCTTTACGGTTCACGATGGCCGGGCAAATGCTGATTCGCATGAGGAAAACCCGACTTCTGCTCGTGCTGACCGGGCTGCTTTGGCAGCGGGCTAAAATTAGCCGCCAAGATACGCGCTCCGCACCTGCGGATTCTGGCGTAGCGAAGCTGACTCGCCTTGCAACGTGATTTTGCCCGTTTCCAAAACGTAGCCGAAGTGGGAAATTTCCAAAGCTCGGTTGGCGTTTTGTTCCACCAGCAAAATCGTCAAGCCGCGCTCGCGGTTGATCTCCACAATTGTTTCAAAAATCGTCTTCACCAGCAATGGCGCGAGCCCGAGCGACGGCTCGTCGAGCATCAGAAATTTCGGCTGGCTCATCAGCGCGCGGCCAATCGCCAGCATCTGTTGCTCGCCGCCGCTCAAGGTGCCGGCGATTTGCTGTTCTCGCTCCTTGAGACGCGGAAATGTGGCGAACACGAATTCCAGTTCGTGGCGAATTTTTTTTTGGTCGCGCACGAGATATGCGCCCATTTGCAAATTTTCCAGCACGGTCAAATTCGCAAAGATCATCCGGCCTTCCGGCACGTGCGACAGCCCGGCCTTCACGATTTCATGCGGCGGCCATCCGGAAATGTTTTTTCCGGCGTAAACAATCTCGCCGGATTTTGGTTTGAGTAATCCGGAAATCGCTTTCAACGTCGTGGTCTTGCCCGCGCCGTTGCTGCCGATCAGCGTGACGATGCTGCCCGCCGCCACGGCCAAGGAAATCTCCTGTAGCGCGGAAATCGCGCCGTAGCTCACCGTTAGATTTTTTAGTTCCAACATTGTTTATTCGCCCAGGTAAGCGGCAATGACTTTCGGGTTCACGCGCACTTCGTCCGGTTTGCCCTCGGCGATTTTGATGCCGTAATCCAAAACCGTGATGCGCTCGCAGATTTCCATCACCAGTTTCATATCATGCTCCACCAGCAAAATGGAAATTTGAAATTTGTCCTTGATAAAACGGATGAGCCGCGTCAGTTCGACTTTCTCCGTCGCGTTCATGCCGGCGGCTGGTTCATCGAGTAAAAGCAGTTTTGGCTGGGTTGCGAGCGCACGGACAATTTCCAGACGGCGCTGGTCGCCGTAACTCAAACTTTTCGCCGGTGTGTCGCGGAATTTGCCGAGTTGGAATATTTCCAGCAGTTCCAGCACGCGGCCGGCAATTGATTTTTCCTCGGTGTGATAACCTTTGCCGCGCCAGAGTGCGTGGCGCATATCACCGGTTAGGTGCAAATGAAACACCGCGCGGACATTGTCGAAAACATTGAGCGATGGAAACAGCCGGATGTTCTGGAATGTCCGTGCAATGCCGCGCTTGGTGATTTGATGGGGCTTGCGGCCAACGGTGGATTGGCGGTCAAAAATGATTTCGCCGCTGGTCGGTTGATAGACGCCGGTGATGAGGTTGAACGCGGTCGTTTTGCCCGCACCGTTCGGCCCGATCAAGCCGACGAGTTCGCTGTGGCCAATCTGCAAATCCAATTCCGAAACCGCCGTCAATCCGCCGAAACGGATGGTGGCTTTTTCCAGTTGGAGCAATGCGGACATTTTTATTTTGGCGCGGAAGATTTCTTGAAACTGAAAAGGCCTTGGGGACGCGTCAGCATGAGCACAATCAGCAACAGCGAATAAATGATCATCCGCGTTTCGCCGATCCAGCCGAGCGGATGTTCGGCGGCAAAGCCGGGCAGATGTTCGATGCCGGACAACTTACGCAAAACTTCCGGCAGTAACGTCAATAAAATCGCGGCGAGGATGACGCCGACGGTGTTGCCCATGCCGCCGAGGATGACCATCACGACGAAGGTAATGGATTGCATGAAGCCAAAGCCGCCGGGGGTGAGAAATTGTTTTGAATGTGCATAAAGTCCGCCCGCAATGCCGGCGAAAAAGGCGCCAACGACGAAGGCGGTGACTTTGTATTTCGTCGGGTTGATGCCGATCGCCTCGGCGGCGACCTCGTCGTCGTGTACGGCAATGAAGCCGCGGCCATAAGTGGAATTGACCAGCGACGCTACGACATAAACCGTCACCGCCGCGAGGCCGAACCCCCAAAACAAATTCGTCCAGCCGTGCATGACGCTCAAGCCGCGCGCACCGCCGACCGTGTCCATGTTTTGCAAAAAGACGCGGATGATTTCGCCGAAGCCGAGGGTCGCGATGGCCAGATAATCACCGCGCAGCCGCAACGTGGGAATGCCGACGAGCAAACCGGCGAGCGCCGCGGCAAGTCCGCCCGCGAGCAGCGCGGCGGCGAAAATTCCGTTCGCGGCTAAAAAGTTCAAGTTGCCAAATTGATTGGTGATGACGGCGGAAGTGTAAGCGCCGACGGCCATGAAACCCGCGTGGCCGAGCGAAAATTGTCCGGTGTAGCCGTTGATTAAATTCAAGCTGACGGCCATCACAATGCTGATGCCGATGTCGTAAAAAATAAACAGCCAGTAGGGATTTATTTTGTCCGCAAACAGCGATGCCAAAAATCCCAGCGCAATCGCGCCAAGCAAAAAAGTTTTGGCGTGGCGGAATTTCATACTTTTTCAATTTCTTTTTTGCCGAGCAGTCCGGACGGTTTCACGAGCAGGATCAAAATCAAGACGGCGAAGGCGATGGCGTCCGCACATGTTGACCAGCGCGTGCCCTTAACAAAAGTTTCCACGACACCGATGATGAGGCCGCCGAGTGCCGCGCCGGGCAGGTTGCCGATGCCGCCGAGCACCGCCGCGACGAACGCCTTCAGACCCGGCAAAATGCCCATGAGCGGATCAATGGACGGATAATTGACGGCCCACAAAATGCCCGCCGCCGCCGCCAGCGCAGAGCCGAGCGCGAAGGTGAAGCTGATGATGATATCGGTGTTCACGCCCATGAGCGCGGCGGCTTCGGGATTGAATGAGACGGCGCGCATGGCGGTGCCGATCCTGGTTTTCATCACGATGAAACGCAGCGCGAGCAATAAAATCAAGGTGACGGCGAGCACGATGAGTTGGTTGCTGTTCAAACTGAGGCCGCCGATTTTCGTGATCGGCAAGCCGGGAAGAATGTCAGGAAATCTTTTGGGTGCCGCGCCAAAGCAGAATTGCCCGGCGTATTCCAGGAAAAGTGAAACCCCAATGGCCGTGATGAGCACAGTGAGCTTGGGCCGTTTACGCAGCGGACGATACGCAAGCCGTTCGATTACTACGCCCAACGCGGCGCAGATCAGCATGGCCAGAAATAAAACCGCGATGGCTCCCGCAATCGAAGGCAGCGGGATAACGACGGCTATTTTTGGCGCGAGATAGAAGCCGGCAAACGCGCCCAGCATGAAAATATCGCCATGCGCAAAATTGATGAATCGCAAAATGCCGTAGACCATCGTGTAGCCCAGGGCGATGAGCGCGAGGATGGAGCCGAACGCGAGGCCGTTGATGAGCTGCTGGAGAAATTCCGTCACGGCGCGACAGTCTCGACGTATTGGAACGCACCATTTTTGATTTCCAGAATCACCGCCGGCTTGGAGGCATTGCGGTTGGCGTCCATCGTGATGTTGCCGGTCACGCCGGCAAAGTCTTTTTCCGCCGCCAGCGCATCGCGTATTTTCGCGCCCTCCGTCGAGCCGGTTTTCTTGACCGCGTCGGCGAGCATCATCGCCGAGTCATAACCCAGCGCGGCCATGGCGTCGGGCGTTTCGTTGAATTTGGCCCGGTAGCTTTTCACGAAGTTTTGCACTGCGGGCGCGGTGTCTTGCGTTGAAAAATGCGTGGAGAAATAATCGCCTTCCAGCGCCGCGCCGCCGATGGGCACGAGCGAGGAGGATTCCCAGCCGTCACCGCCGAAAATCGGCACGGTAATGCCCAGCTGCTTCGCCTGCAAGGCGATCAAGCCGACTTCGGTGTAATAGCCCGGCACAAAAATGCCGTCGGGATTTGCGGCCTTGATGGCGGTGAGCTGCGCGTTAAAATCCTTGTCGCCGCCGCTGTAATTTTCTTCCGCGATGATTTTGCCGCCGTAGGCGAGCACGCCTTCCTTGAAAAATTTCGCCAGGCCCAGGCTGTAATCGCTTTTGACATCTTTAAGTACGGCGACGTTTTGCAGCTTGAGCGTCTTATGCGCGAAATTGGCCATGACCGTGCCTTGAAACGGATCAATGAAGCAGACGCGAAAAATATAATCGCCGGTCTCGGTGACTTTCGGGTTCGTTGAGGCCGGTGAAATCATTGGAATCTTGTTTTGTTGGCAAATGGGCGCGGCTTCGAGCGAGCGTGATGAGGCGACTTCGCCAAGAACGGCCACCACGCCGTCGCTGGAAATAAGTTTGCGCACGACCGTCGCCGATTGGCCGGCCTGCGATTGGTCGTCCTCCGTGAGCAACTGGACTTTCTTGCCGAGCAGTCCGCCGCTGGCATTGAGCTCGTCCACAGCCAGCTGGGTGCCGTGGTGGGACGATTGGCCAAACGTGGCCTCGCTGCCGGTGAGCGAGGCGAATTCGCCAATTTTAACCCTGTCGCTCTCGGCGCTGGCACTGGACGAGGACTGGTTGCAACCGGACAGGAAGCCGGCGGTGGCCAGGGCGGCCGCAAACATGAGTGGCGTGCGCAAAGTGTTCATAAAAGTTGCAACCGGATTCAAGTCCTCAATCCGCCGCCAGCGTAACGGATTGGCCGCCGGTTTCAAGCTTTGCCATCCGGCGAACAATGAACATTTGACAACGGCCGCGATATTACCTACCGTTCGGTAGGTTATGGCCAAAGAAACCACCGACACCCGCCAGTTGATTCTCCGCGCCGCCCTCAAGCGCTTCGCGGACGCCGGCTATGCGGCCACGTCGGTCCAGCATATTGTGGACGACGCCCAGGTGTCCAAGCCCGCGCTCTATTATCATTTCGCGGACAAGGCGGGTTTGTTCCAGGCGCTGGTGCATGAGGCGCATGACCAGCGGTATCGCATTTTGCGCGAGGCGGTGGAGACCAGCCTCGGCATCCGCGCGCAACTGGAAAACATGCTGGCCGCGTTGTTCGAGTATTTCCGCCAGAACCGCGAGCTGATGCGGATTTCTTTCGCCACCATGTTCGCCGCGCCGGGCGAGGTGCCCGAGGATCTTTCCTGCGCGGAAAAATGCGAGCGCAATTTTGAGTGCGTCCATTCGCTCATCAAGCGCGCGCAAAAGAACGGTGAGCTGGACAAAAGTTTCAAGAGCCGCGAACTGGCCTTCGGTTTTTATGGTCTGGCCAATTTCCACCTGGTCTCGCACCTCGTCGCGCCGGATTGCGAGCCGGACCGGTTGACGGCGAAAAAAACCGTGGAACTATTCCTCGCCGGCGCCGCGCCGAAACCGCCCAGCCGGAAAAAGTGATTTAATACCAAGAAGCAATATGAAGAAGTTTATCATCGGCCTGATCATCGTCGTTGTCGTTGCCAGCCTGCTGGGGCTCGTCAAGGCCTGGCAAATTCACCGGCTTATCGGCTCGGCCGCCCTGTTCTTGCCGCCGCCGGAAACGGTCTCGACGGCGGTGGCGCACGAAGAGCAATGGCCGGACACCCTGACCGCCATCGGCACGGTCAATGCGGCGCAAGGCGTGATGATTTCCCCGGAGATCGCCGGGAAAGTCGCCGAAATCGCCTTTGAATCCGGCGCGACGGTGCAACCAGGTGACCTGCTGGTGAAGCTCGACACCTCGTCCGAAGACGCGCAGCTGCGCGCGGCCGAAGCGCAGGTGCAACTGGCCAAATTAAATTTGGATCGCACGCTGAAATTGCATACTGACAATACGGTCTCGCAGTCCGAACTCGACCAGGCCGAGGCGACGTTGAAGCAAAACCAGGCGGACGCCGATGCCATCCGCGCGACGGTTGAGAAAAAAACCATCCGCGCGCCGTTCGCCGGCCGGCTCGGCATCCGGTTGATTAACCTCGGCGAACAACTCGACGTCGGCAAGACGATCGTGTCGCTCCAGTCGCCCGCGCCGCTATTCGTGGATTTTTCGCTGCCGCAGCAAAATCTGTCGCTGCTCTCGACCGGTCTGGTCGTGCAGGTGACGAGCGACAGTTATCCCGGCACGAATTTCACCGGCGAGCTGACCGCGATCAATCCCGACCTGAACGCGATCACCCGCAGCGTGCAATTACGGGCGAAATTTGAGAATGCGGATCAGCTCCTGCGGCCGGGCATGTTCGTCCGCGTGGCCGTCGTCCGGCCCGAATCCGAACCGGTGCTGGCCGTGCCGGCGACGGCCATTTTGAGCGCGCCCTACGGCGACGCCGTTTATGTGGTCGAGCCGCAAACGGCCAACGGGGCGACCAATTTGATTGCACAGCAGAAGTTCATCCGCACCGGCCGCGCCCGCGGCGATTTTGTGAGCGTGGAATCGGGCCTGAAGGCCGGCGACCGCGTGGTGACGGCGGGCATCGCCAAATTGCACAACGGTGCCAGCGTGCAGGAAAACAACACGGATGTGCCCAAGGCCTCCATGTCGCCGACGCCGGCGAACGGCTAAAACCCCTCGCGCATGAAATCTTTCACGGATCTCTTCATCCGCCGGCCGGTGTTGGCCACGGTGGTCAGCCTGGTCATTTTGATCGCGGGCTTGCAGGCCATCCGTTCGCTCAATGTCCGGCAATACCCGTTGAGCGAAAACGCGACGGTCACGGTGACGACCGTTTATGTCGGCGCGAGCGCGAACCTCGTGCGCGGCTTCGTGACGCAGCCGCTGGAGCGCGCCATCGCGGCGGCGGACGGGATTGACTACATGGAATCAGCCAGCAAGCTCGGCGTTTCCACCATCACCGTGCATCTGCGGTTGAACTACGATTCCAAAAAGGCGTTGGGCGAAATCAGCTCCAAAGTGGACCAGGTGCGGAACGACCTGCCGCCGGAGGCGGAAATTCCCACGCTCGCCATCGCCACCGCCGATTCGCAATTTGCCTCGGCCTACTTGAGTTTTTCTTCCGACATTTTGCAGGCGAACCAGATCACGGATTATCTCGTCCGCGTCGTCCAGCCGCGGCTGACGGCATTAGAGGGTGTGCAAAAGGCGGATATTCTCGGCGGCCGCACGTTTGCGATGCGGATCTGGCTGAAACCCGACCGGCTGGCGGCCTTCAACATCAGCCCAAGCGAAGTGCGTTCGGCGCTGGCGGCGAATAATTTTCTTTCTGCCGTTGGCCGCACCAAGGGCTCGCTCATCCAGGTCAACCTGACGGCGAACACGGATTTGCGTTCCGTGAGTGAATTCAAAAACCTGGTCGTTCGTCAAAGCGGCGACCAGCTCGTGCGCCTGAGCGACGTGGCCGATGTGGTGCTGGGCGCCGAGGATTACGATTCCGAGGTGCGGTTCAGCGGCGAACGCGCGGTGTTCATGGGCGTCTGGGTACTGCCCAACGCGAACTCGCTGGATGTCATCAAGCGCGTTCGCACCGAAATGGCCTCCATCCAGAAGGATTTGCCGACCGGTCTTACCGCGCGGGTGGCGTATGACGCGACCCAGTATATTTCCGACGCCCTCCACGAAGTGGTCAAGACCTTGGTCATCACGCTGCTCATCGTATCCGTCGTGATCTTTTTGTTCCTCGGCTCGCTGCGCTCGGTGTTGATCCCGCTGGTGGCGATTCCGTTGTCGCTCATCGGTGCAGTGTTCCTGATGCAGGTGTTCGGTTTTACACTGAACCTGCTGACGCTGCTGGCCATCGTGCTGGCGGTCGGCTTGGTTGTGGATGACGCCATCGTTATTGTCGAAAACGTGGAACGGCACATCCGCGAGGGCAAGACCCCGCTGGATTCCGCGCTGTTGGGCGCCCGCGAACTCATCGGGCCGGTCATCGCGATGACCATCACGCTGGCGGCGGTGTACGCGCCGATTGCGTTTCAGGGTGGGCTGACCGGTTCGCTGTTCCGCGAATTCGCCCTCACCTTGGCGGGCGCGGTGCTCATTTCCGGCATTGTGGCGCTGACGTTGTCGCCGGTGATGGCGTCGCGATTGTTGAACCACGATCGCGAAGATCGTGGCCTGGCCGGACACATCAACCGTTATTTTGACCGGCTGAAAAACTTTTACGGTCGCGTGCTGGACTGGACGATCGCGCGGCGCCCCCTGGTTTATACCGTTTGGATTGGGCTGTTTCTGCTGACCGTGCCCATGTTTCTGATGACCTGGCAGGGGAAAGAGCTGGCCCCGACGGAGGATCAAGGGGTTATATTTGGCGTCCTGGAGACCCCGTCGGACGCGACGATTGAACAGACGGCGTTTTACGCGGACGTGGCCGGGCGTTCGTTCGCCACGGTGCCGGAGCAGGAACAGGTGTTTCAACTGACCCAGCCGGATTTTGGGTTCGGCGGCCTGGTGCTCAAGCCGTGGGGCGAACGGAAGCGGACGGTTTTCGAGATCACGCCGGAAGTGCAGGCGATGGTGAACCGCGTTCCAGGCATTGCCCTCCACATGATCACGCCGCCGCCGCTGCCGACGGGCGGCGAAAATTTTCCGGTGAACCTCGTGCTTTCCGGCACCGGCGAGCCGGAGGAGATTTTGCAATACGCGCTGCGGCTGCAGGCGATCTGCGCGACCAACGGCATGTTCGCCTTCCCGCCGCTGGTGGATACCAAGGTGGACCAGCCGGAGGTTGAGCTGGTCATCGACCGGGACAAGGTCGCCGCGCTGGGCCTCGACCTGGCGACGATCGGTTCGGATCTGGGCGTACTGGTCGGCGGCAACTATGTGAACTGGTTTGATCTGGCGGGCCGCAGTTACAAAGTCATACCACAGATCGTCCGCGGCGCGCGGCTGAACGCGGAGCAGCTGGGCAACACCTACGTCAAGGGGCCGGGCGGCCAGCTCATCCCCGTCAGCACCTTCGCGCATTTGGAAAAGCACACCACGCCGCGCGCCTTGAACCGGTTCCAGCAGTTGAATTCCGTGAAGTTCAGCGGCGTGGCCATTGTGCCGCTGAACACCGCGCTGACCTTTCTGGAAAAGCAGTGCGCTGCGATGCTGCCGACCGGCTACAAGCTGGATTACACCGGTGATTCGCGTTATCTCCGCATGGAAGGCGATAAATTCCTGCCGGCGTTCCTGCTCGCCGTCGTGCTGATCATCCTGGTGCTGGCCGCGCAGTTCAACAGCTTCCGTGACCCGTTCATCATCATCTTTGGCTCGGTGCCGCTGGCGATTTTCGGGGCGCTGATCTTTTGCTTCCTGAAAATGCCCGGCATGGGCGTGCCGTTTTGGACGAACGGGTGGACGACCTCCATGAACATCTATTCCGAGGTCGGCCTCATCACGCTCGTCGGCCTGATCGCCAAGAACGGTATCCTCATCGTCGAATTTGCCAACCAGCTCCAGCGGCGCGGCCGCCCCAAGCCGCAGGCCATCCGCGAGGCGGCGATGCTGCGGCTGCGGCCGGTGCTGATGACCACCGTGGCCACCATCGCCGGCAACTTTCCGCTCACGTTCGTCACCGGCGCGGGCGCGGCGGCGCGCAATTCCATCGGCATCATTCTTGTCAGCGGCATGACCATCGGCACCCTCTTCACGTTGCTCGTGGTGCCGTCCATCTATATTTTAATCGCGAAGGACCACGGCGGGGAAACGCCCAACAACCCGGGGGAACTGGAACCAGCCCATGAATGAAAATCCATCCACCACACCGGCCCCGGCCACGGCATTAAGCCGTTCGTCGGCCAAACTTAGCCAGTCCATCTTCCTTTGGCCGGCCGCCCTCGTGCTGGCGGTGCTGCTCTATTTCGCCCTGAAGGCCACCGCCAACTTCTTCACGCATGAATCCACGGACGACGCGTTCATCGCCGGCCACGTCGTTTCCATCGCGCCCCGGATTGCCGGGCAGGTCACCGCCGTCCACATTCGCGACAACGAGCTGGTACGTTCGAACGAGCTGCTCATTGAGATCGACCCGGCGGATTACGCCATCACCGTCGGCCAGAAGCAATCGGCCGCCCTCTCGCAGGCTGCCAATCTGCGCACCATCATCGCCGGTATTGAGCTGATGCGCGCCAAGGTGACCACCGCCGCCGCGTCCGCGCGCAAAGCCCGGGACGACGCCGAGGCCGCCGAATCCACCGCCAAGCGGGCGCAGGCGGATTTCGACCGCGCGCAAAGTCTCGTGACGCAAAAGACCATTTCCTCGCAGGAGTTTGATGCCGCCGCCGCCGCGAACACCAAGGCGCAGGCGGACCTGAAGTCCGCGCAGGAGAATGCCGACGAGGAAACCTCCAAGGTGGATGAGGCGCAAAAGCAGCTCGACGCCACCTTTGCGGAAAAAGACGTGGTGTTTGCGCAGGTGAGCGAGGCGCAGACGAACGTGGCCGCCGCCAACCTGAACCTGTCCTATACGAAAATCTTCGCCCCCGCCACCGGCCGCATCACGCGCAAGTCGGTGGAGCCGGGCGATTATCTGGAAGTCGGCCAGCAGATTTTGTCCATCGTGCCGGAGGAGGTCTGGGTGACGGCGAACTTCAAGGAATCGCAGTTGGACGCGATGCGGCCGGGCCAGCCCGCGCTGGTGGAAATTGATGCGCTTGGCGGCCGCGCCTTTGCCGCGCACGTGGACAGCATCCAGGCCGGCAGCGGCGCGCAGTTCAGCCTTCTGCCGCCGGAAAACGCGACCGGCAACTTCGTGAAAGTGGTCCAGCGCGTGCCGGTGAAGATCGTCTTTGACGAGGCGTTGCCCGAGGGTTTTGTGGTCGGCCCCGGCCTGTCGGTCACCCCGAGCGTGCAGGTCAGCAAATTTACCGTGCCCGCCTGGCTCATTGCGCTCGCCGCCCTCGGGCTGGCCGGTCTGGCGGCGTGGCTGTTCCATTGGTTCGCCGGCCGCAAGGCGAGGGTATAGCATCGGCTGAAGGGCAAGCCGCCGTTCACCCCGAAATTCCGCAGCTCGCCCGCGCCGCTCCAACCGCCCGGCCTAGCCCGTTTATGACGTTCCATCCTTGAACAAGTCTCAATCAATGGTGGAAAATAAACTGTCGTATTTTGCCTCGTCCGGACATTACTGGATAGATGCACACGCTGGATGATGCCGGATTGATCACCGCCTACGCTTCGCAACACTCAGAAGAGGCATTTGCGGCGCTGGTGGAACGCCATTTGCCCCTGGTTTATTCCTCCGCCCTGAGGCAGGTGCGCGATCCGCATCTGGCCGAAGAGATCACCCAGGCAGTCTTCATCATCCTGGCCCGCAAAGCCGGGAGCTTGAAAAACGAAACCGTACTGGCCGGCTGGCTCTGCCGCACCGCTCGCTTCGCCGCGTGCAATGCTCTCCGGGCCGAGCGACGCCGCCAATACCACGAAACGGAGGCGCACATGGAGACCCTATCATCGCAAACCGAAACTGATGTCTGGCCACAAATTGCGCCCTTATTGGATGAAGCGGTCGCGCGGTTGAGCAGCGCCGATCGCAATGCCATCGTCTTGCGCTATTACCAACAGAAGTCGCTGGAAGAGACGAGCCAAGCCCTCGGCGTGAATCCCAAAGCGGCGCAGAAACGGGTGACCCGGGCCGTGGACAAACTCCGTCAATTCCTGCTAAAACGCGGCGTAACCCTGACGGCAGCGGTGATTGCCAGCGCGGTGGCGGCCAACTCCGTGCAGGCCGCGCCCGTGGGGCTGGTGGCGACAGTCAAAGCGTCGGCGCAAGGGACTTCAATTTCGGCAACAATAACAGCCCTTGTGAATGGAACTATGAAAACAATGACCTGGTTGAAGCTCAAATTTGCAATGAGTATCGGCATCGTCGCCCTGCTTGCGGGCGGAGTGGTGAAGGTGGCCATCTCACAAACCAGTCACAGCGGCCGTCTTGGAGCACCCGAAATCATCAAGCGATCACAGGCTGCTTACGCCGCATTGACCAGTTACAGCGATGAGGGAAAAACTGTCTTCTCCCTCGGCACTAACCCAACGACTTTTTCGATCAAGCTGGCGCGGCCCAATCTTTACCACATTGGATGGACGGGAGACCGTGGCTTTTTTACGGGCACAGGACTCGTTTGGTCTGCTGGTAGCGGTTACTTTTACAAGATGGATCAATTCAATACGCCAATAAAGAATGACAACATGGACATGAGTTTAATCAGTGCCATCGGAGTCTCCGGCGGCGCGGCTGCAAGTATTCCCGGAACATTTTTTAATCTTCATTGGGGCAACAAACTAGGCGCTGCCATGCAAACCGCCATAATCAAACCCGATGAAAAGATCGACGCCGTTGATTGCTATGTGTTGACTCAAAAGAATGCCGGAGGCACCCAAACCCTGTGGATTGGCAAACAGGATTTTCTCATCCGCCAGATTGAAGGCGACTGTAGCCTCGCCGATATAATAGCTTCAATGGAGGCTCTGGCAAAACAACATCCTGGAATAAAACTCCTGCCTAATATGGGTGGGTATATCAAAACTGTGGAAACCCACCGGAACATTGTCACCAACCCGCCCCTGACCGAATCCGATTTTGCCCCTTAGATTTTGCCCGCCATCAACCGACCAAAAGACTTCGCGTTACTTAAGAGATTTATTTGTTCGCGCCACTTTCCTGAATTATTGGGTGCTCAACAATGGCGAATCACCCGATAAACTCACGGTCTCCGTTCGCGAATGCCAATTCACGCACGCGGATGCCGGCGCTCAGCTCGTGGTGACGGCTGACCAAACACCTTCGGTGGCTGCTGGTCGTGGATGTCATCCAGATATTTCGCCGCCAGGGCTCGTAGAGCCGCGCGGCGCATCAACCCCATAACAATCGCCCGGTGCGCTGGCGCTGGTGACGTCATCCCTACCTTCAATTGGTTGGCAGCACCACGTCTTTCCATTCCACCGTGCGGATGGGGCGCGTGCCGATGATGAATTTGGCCACGTCGGAGAGCGGGACATTAAAAGTGAACCCCGCCATGCTCGCGCCGGTGCCGTCGGCAAAGCCGCTTTCGCTCGGCGAGACCGCTAATTCCCGCCCCGACTTCGTGACGGCCACGACCCCGAATTTGCGCGATTTCATTTTGCCGGTGTTCACCGCGATGGAAACGAAAGCATTACCAGCCGCATTTTGGCCGGCCCCGCTGAACATGCTTTCGCCCTCCAGCGTCATCGCGCCCCGAAAATCGGGCGCGACCTCCTGCTGATTTTCCAGCGGGCCGACCGTATAGCGCAACCGCACAGTGACCCGGCCAGAGATGATGGCCGCCTGCCCGGGGCTGAAAGTTTTTGTCTGCCAGCCGAGATTTCCATTGGAGGCATCCGGCTCCTGTTCAGACCCGCAGATCAAGCCATCCGCCCACGGGGGAATGACCTTGCCCGCATCGTCCAACAGGGTCACATCATTGAAGCTGCTGGCGTCAAATTGAGGATGTGAAAACCACAAATGCAAAAAGCGAGGTGCTGGCTCGTGTCCGCTGTTGGCGTTGATAGCGCCGATGCTGCGCAGCCATTTCAATTCGGCGTTGGTCACCGGCGAACCGTCGGCATGCCGCGTTGCGCCATGCCAGTTGGTCTGCCATTCATCCTGCCACGCGAGAAATTGCAGTTTGGGTGGCTCGGCCAGCATCTGCTCATTCACCGGGCCGAAGGCAAGATTGGACGCGGCGGCTTTTTCCGGAAGCACCCTCCACACGTCGTTCGTGAAGGTGAAAGCGACGTGGCTGTCGGCATAGCCGAGGCATTGACGGTCGTCCGGGCGGAGGGGATTTTTTTCAAACAGCACCGCCGTCATCGCTGTGGCAGTGGCGTCCATATTTGCTGGCGGCCGTTGGTAGCGGTAGTCATCGGCTTTTGCCTCTAACTGCGCTTTAACCTTGGTATTCAGATAGGGAAATGCCTGGGCCAAAGTGTCCGGCCATTGCTCGGCGTTGGCATCCCGGTACAGGATAATGGCGATGAGGAATTGCTTCATCTGGTTCATCTCGATCACGCGGGCGTTGATCTGTTCCTGATGCTGGTCGGCAGCGCCGGGAGCATTTTGTACCAGCTTATAGCGAAGCTTCACGCCGCGCGGGTTGTCGGTGAAGCCGGTGATTTGCAGAATGCCTTTGAGTCCATCACGGGTTTCAAACCAGTAAGGCGGGGCCGGGGCCAGTGTGGGCAGTGTCAACATATACAGACAGTAGCGGTTGGAGGATTCCAGCCGGCCGGCCAGCGACTGATAGGCAACCTGCGGGTTCCAAGTTGCAGGGGCGATTTTGACATCCAATCCATAAAGAGCCCGCCCGTCGTCGGTGAAGAGGTCAACGTCATTTGCCGCGAGGAACTTTTCCTTGTCCATGCCGGAGGAGCGGCCCACCCCTTTACCATCCGCCCACGCAACCTTGGTTTGCGCCCCGGAGCTGAAGGTGAAGGCGTTGGTCACCACCGCTTCCAAGACCACGCCCAAGACGGGCACGGCCTCGGTGGCGCCGACCCAAGGCTCGATGGTGGCAATGGGCTGGACAAGGTTTTCCACCACGGCCACGGTGGTGCGGTGGCGCGGCTCAACCGAGACGTTGCGGAACGTGACCCACTGGTAGGGGCGGCGCTGTGACTCGAAGGCGACGATTTCCGCGGCCTCGGCTGGCGTGAAGGTGGCCAGGCCTTTCATCAAGCCGCCGGTGCCGTCGAGCGGCCCGCTGTTGAATTTTTTTTTGGTTCCGTCCACCCGCACCGCCACCATGCGTGACTGGTAATCTTCCTTTGCCGAATAGCGGAAAGAGACGGTCATGCCGCCATCCTTGGTTACGATACAGTCCACGCCGGATTCCCAGTCGCCAATCACTTCCGTGGCAGATTTCTGTTTGGCATCGTCGGAGAGTATGGCGTTGACGGTAGGCTTGAGGGTACTGACGGCTTCCCAAGGGCCGTCGGCCACGCCAATCTGGCAGTTCACCGCCTGAGTGCCGGGGACAATCATCAGGCGTTCGACGGTTTGGGCATACTCGGGATGGTTATAATCGCAGGAATAACCCATCGAGCCGTTGGGGGAGTTGGTGGCGAATCTGAGAATGGCCGGCGAAGGTTCCTTGTCTTTGTCCCGGCTGCGAACCTGCACGACCAGTAGGCGCAGGTCCTTCCCCTGCGCCCAGAAGCTGCCGCTCTCGGGCGGGAAGGGTACTTGCGAGACGGAGCCATCCGGCAACCAGCATGGCTCGTTGGTTTCGGGAAACTTCGCAAGGGCGACCAACTCAATCGTACCCCCAGGGTAGTTGGCGATGAAGGGCGGGCCATTCAATGCACGCGCCCTAGCATCACCCAGCGGGTTGGCAACGATTTGATCAATCGTTGAAAACTGATGATGAACATTCACGCCCATTAAAACCGCGTATAAAACTAGGAAAGCAATTGAAAATATGGCAGTAAGCTTCCACCCGAGGGACGTTTTCTTTTCAGATTGAGCCTCCTCACTCCGGCTCCTACTAGCATCGGACGGACGGACGGCGGTGCTGTCCTTGTTCACCGCGCGCCAGACGCGGCGAATGATGAAAATGTCCATCAATGCGATTGAGGCGAGCGCCAGAAAAACCCAAATGGTGAGATCCCACGGATTAAGGAATAGCGAGTCCTGGAGGCTGAGAACTTGCCTGGCAAAAAGCTTCGCCAGCACCAGCCAAAAACAAGCCATCGCTCCGTCCAGCACCAGCAGTGGGAAAAACAAGCCATCAAACACCGCCAGCCACATTCCATAAAGTTTTCCCCCCGAGCGGCGGATTTGCGCGACGGCCACCCAGCCTAAAAGTGTGGTGCCACCCGCTCCCCACAGTCCACCGAAACCCATCAGGAGGAAGAAAATAATTTGCCGCGCACCAATCGGCGCATTCCCACTAGATTTGCCTAGGCTCAACACAACCGAATACCACAGCGGCCACGACAGAAACAGGAATAGAAAAGCATTGCAAGCACCCGCGAACGCCGTGCGCGATAAGCGCGGGACAATTTCCGCACTCTGCTTTCCGCTTTCCGCTTTTTCAGTTTTAGACTCGTTACCTCGTCGCCTACTCGCATCGGGCGTGGCCACAATCGTCTCCACCATCGTCTTCACCTCGCTTACCTGCTGGTAGCGGAGTTCGGGTTTCTTTTCCAGGGCACGCAGCACTACTTCATCCAGCCGCACGTCAATCGACACTTTTGTGGAGGGCGGCGCGATGGTTTTGCCGGGCAGTTCACCGGTGAGCATCTGGTAAAACACCACACCCAGCGCGTAGATGTCCGCGCGATGATCCACCTCACCCGGTGCCTTGATCTGCTCCGGCGACATGTATTGCGGCGTCCCCATGATTTTGCCAGACTCCGTGAGCGTCGGTGAATCGACAGTTGAACCCCCAGCTGCTGCCTCGCTCTCGCTGCCAATCAGTTTGGCCAGTCCAAAATCCGCCACCTTCACCCGGCCCCGGCGGTCGAGCAGGATGTTCTCCGGCTTGATGTCACGATGGACGATGCCCTGGTCGTGCGCGAATTGTAGCGCGTCGCAGATCTGCGGCACGATGGCCAGCGCCTCGCGCGTGGAGACGCGGCTGGTGGCCAGCAACTGGCGGAGGTTGACGCCGTCCACGTATTCCATGAGGAAGAAATACAGCCCATCCGCACGGCCGAAGTCGTAGATGGTGACGATGCCGGGATGGTTCAGCTTAGCGAGGGCCTTGGCTTCACGGGTGAAACGTTCCGCGAACGCCGCATCCTGACCGACATCGGGCGGGAGGATTTTGAGGGCGACGATGCGGTCCAGTTCCTTCTGGCGGGCTTTATAGACGGCGCCCATGCCGCCCTGGCCGATGAAATCGAGAATCTCAAGCTGGGGAAATTTAGGGGCCAGCTCCGCGACGGTGGGCGGCGTGAACCGCGGGGTTTTGCCGCCGGCATCGGTGCCGGTCGGAAAAGCCGCCAGCATCAGGCAGGCGGGGCATAAGCCCTTGGGAGCGCCCAGCGGAAGCGGTTTGCCGCAGTTGGGGCAGAGTGGCGTTGTATCCATGCTGATTACTACCCAAATTAACGGCCAAGATTACACGGCAAGTGAACCGGCCCGCAATATTCATTCCGCCAGCACGCGCAGCAGATGCCCCATCTCGGCCTCGATTTCCTCCGGGGAATCGAGGGTATTGGCAATTTCGTCGCGAATCAGTTCCCGATAGCGCTTGCGCAGCCGGTGCACGGCAACGTTCACAGCGCTTTCATTCATACCCAACTGCGTCGCGAGGGTGGCATAAGGCTAGGACTCGCGCAGTCCCAGGAGCGTGGGCTTGAGGGTGGCGAACCAAGCCGCTTTGCCGGCATTTTGAAATTCGAGCTCAAGCCGGTTGAGCACGGCTTCAAGCAGGGTCATGGCCCATTGCTTTTCAAAGATTTTGTCGGGCGAGGAATGAATGGCGGGTTCGAGATCAAACCGTTGTTCGGCGGCCGCCCATTCCAGCGAAAGCACCGCCCAACCGCCGCCCCGTTTTTGGGCCATGCCCCGCTGCCATTCGCTGGCCAGAAAGTGATTCATGGCCGTGAGCATGAAACAGCGAAACCGGCCACGATCCGGATCGGCTTTGGCCAGTGACTGTTGGGCCAGCAACCGTGCGAAAAACGCCTGCGTCAAGTCTTGGGCGTCATGCGCGGAATAGCCCCGGCGGCGCACATAGGCATAGAGAGGATACCAATACGTCCGGCACAGGTGCTCCAGCGCCTGCCGCGACTGCGTGGTATCGATGCCGCCCGCCGCCAACACGACCGTCCAGCGGGTCGTGACAAAGACCGGTTGTTTTCTCAGCCCGGCGGCGTTTCCGGCGGTGGTTGACATCATCCACTCTGAAATTACCAAAAAGGCGGGGTAACGTTACAGGAATGTTTTCGCCGCGATCGAAGGCAATCTGGCTGTCCCTGGTTATCTGCATATGAAGGTCCGTCCAACCCCGTTGATGGGCGTACCGCAAAATAATTGAAAATTTTGTGCCTGAATTCGCGTCCGTCGGCCATAAATGAACAGATGCACGCAATGAAAGACCTGGAACTGGTGCAGGCATACCACCGGCAGGGCTCCGAAACCGCCTTTGCCGAGTTGGCCCGGCGGCACGTCAATTTGGTTTATTCGGCGGCCCTGCGTCACGTTGGCACGGCCGCCCACGCCGAGGAGATCACGCAGGCGGTCTTCATCATTCTGGCGCGCAAAGCCGGCCAACTGCGTTCGGACGCCGTTCTGGAAAGCTGGCTTTACGAAACCGCCCGGCTCACCTCGTCCAGTTTTCTGCGCGGGGAACGGCGCCGGCAAATTCGCGAACAGGAGGCTTATATGCAATCCACCTTGAATCCGTCGGAACCGCCCGTATGGGACCAAATCCAGCCGCTGCTGGATGACGCCCTGTCACACCTCGGGAAAAAGGATCGTGACGCCGTCATCCTGCGCTATTTCGGCGAGAAATCTTTGGGCGAAGTGGCCGCGGCCTTGAACGTGACCGAAGCCGCCGCCCAAAGCCGGGTCCACCGCGCCTTGGAAAAACTGCGCAAAATCTTCGCCAAACGGGGCGTCACACTGACCGCCACGGTCATAGCCGGCGCGGTTTCCGCCAACTCCGTCCAAGCCGCGCCGGCGGCGTTGATAAAAAATGTAACTGCCGTGGCGATTGTAAAAGGGTCAATTGCGACAGCGTCAACCTTAACCCTGGTGAAAGGAGTGTTGAATCTTATGGCATGGGCAAAAGCGAAAAGTGCGACGCTAATTGGTACCGGCATTTTGGTTTCCTGCGGTTTGTTTTATTATTCATGGCAAGTTCCGGAAGCCAATTCTGCCGTCCTGAGTGATACAAACCCGCAAGTAAAGATTGTGCCAACCCGGTTTCCGGATGGACTTGGTAGTGGCGTGGGTGTAAATGACAAGAATCTGGGAATATCACTGCATTTTCTAACGATTATCGAGAGAGCTTACGGACTGTTTGATGACCTTAAAATCGTCATAAAAACCAAACTACCAGACGGAAAATATGACTATATCGCAAATCTTCCTTCAGGATCAGGAAAAGCCTTGCAGCAGGAAATAACAAGGCAGTTCGGTATTATCGGAAGGTATGAGGCGCAACCGAAAGATGTGCTCGTCCTAAAATTATCTAATGCAACCGCTTTGAAGCTTACTCCTAGGATCCACGGTTCGGATAAAGCTGGAAATTGGACAGAAGGTCATTTATGGAGGTGGTCCGGCCAACCATCCTATATGCTGGCAGATTCGCTGGAAGGATTTTTTCAAATTCCTATTATCGACGAAACGGGTTTGACCAACCTCCAAGATTTCAATTTTGACATAAATTGGGATTTTAAAAGCCGCGATCCAGAAAAAATGAAACAAGCTCTCAACGAGATCGGCCTCGAACTCGTAACGACGAATATGCCGATTGAAATGCTGGTGGTGGAAAAGGTCAAATAATCAGAAATAAATTGTCCCGTTTTGCATTCGGCGGGCGTTTATGGGTGAATGTTGCGCATGGAAGACACCGCCCTGCTTCAGGCCTACGCCCGCACCGCCAGTGAACCGGCCTTTGCCGCGCTGGTGGAACGTCATGTCGGCCTGGTTTATTCCGCCGCCCGCCGGCAGGTGCGCGACCCGCAACTGGCCGAGGACGTGACCCAGGCGGTCTTCATCATCCTGGCCCGCAAAGCCGGCGGACTGGTGCGTCATCCGGGCCTGGCCGGCTGGCTGCTGCAAACCACCCGCTACGCCGCCAATGCCCAAATCCGCGCGATGATCCGCCGGACCCACCGCGAACAGGAGGCCGTCATGCAATCCGAACTGAATGAATCCTCACCCGCCGTCTGGGCGCAACTGGAACCATTGCTGGATCAGGCCATTGCCGGGCTGGGCGAAAAGGACCGGCACGCCATTGTGCTCCGTTTTTTTCAGGATAAAAGCCTGGGCGAAATTGGCGTGGCCCTGGGCGCGAGCGAGGCGGCGGCCAAGAAACGGGTCAGCCGCGCCTTGGAGAAATTACAGAAGTATTTCTCGAAACGCGGCGTCAGTTCCACAGCGGCCATGCTGGCCGGGGCGATTTCCACCAACGCCGTGTCGGCCGCGCCGGTCGGTTTGGCGCTCAAAATTTCTGCCGTCGCAGTGGCGAAGGGGGCGGCGGCAGGAACTTCAACTTTAGCCCTGGTCAAAGGAGCATTGAAAATTATGGCGTGGACCAAAATGAAAACGGCGGTTGTGATCGGCGTGGGTATTTTATTGGTGGCGGGAACAACCGAAGTCGTGTTGGCCTTCAACGATCATCAAGATCGTGTGGCGAAGCAAATATTGGAGCGAACCGTGCAGAAATATTCTTCGTTATCCAGTTACAGCAGCTCCGGTGTGACGGTTTATGAGATTAACGATGGGGCGCACAAACCCATCAAAGCCACTTTCACCATGCGTTTGGGGCGGCCTGACCGTTATTTTGTCGAATATGAACAGCATGCGTATGTTTTCACGAACAAAGCCGCGCTGTGGTCGTCCGGAAGTGGAAACTATTTCACGAATGAAATGGCCATCCCTGAAGGTCCGACACCGTCTGGCACGGGTCAGGTGAAAAACGCCATGAAAGAACCATACGATGGATTGGATGGGGCGGCCCGGAATCTGGGCGGTATCGCCGATATTTCAGGCGGTGTTTCATTGGTGATTCCGTCTCTGTTCTTTGGGATTCAAATACCGGACAAATCGGATGGACACCAAATTCCCGTGATTCTTGATGGTATGCATGGGGCAAGGAAACGGGTTATGAAAATGCCCGATGAAAATGTAGGTAATATTGACTGCTACGTTTTGCAATCCGAAACAATTGATGGGAAGGCGATGCTATGGATTGGCAAGCAAGATTACCTCGTGCACCAGAGCCAGCAGATGTGGAAGTCGAAAGAAGCAGACGACACGGATGAGGATACGCGGCGTTATTTTGCCGATTTGCTTCCGAAATCAGCTAATCAGGGATGGAACCTATTAACGAGCCAATTTAAAATACAGTTTTATACCAACGGCGTTGAATCGCTGTCGCTGCCGATTCAGGAAGTGACCCGGCGGATAAATGATGCGAAGAAAAAAGCATACGCCACAATGAAGCCCGTAACGATAGTTTTCTCGGAAGCCACAAACACTTCGGGAATTAAGTCCATCCAGATTAATCCTCCAATCATCGCACAATACACGCAAACCCATGAGAACATTGTCGTGAACCAAGTATTGTCGCCGTCGGAATTTAAAAAATAACGCAAACCCTTCTAAAAACTGATTGCAGAAAAAGCCCTGGCCTTAGGGTGAGCGTCCGCGAAGGCAGCGGCCCTCTGTCGCTTTTCAATAAAATCGGAAGATAATTGTCCAATTTCCACGTCCGTCGGCCATTATTTATAAATGCCTGACAACAACGACATGGATTTGCTTCAGGAATTTGCCCGCCACAATTCCGAGGCTGCCTTTGCCGAACTGGTGCGTCGCCATCTCAACCTCGTCTATTCCGTGGCGCTGCGCTACACCACCAGCCCCGGCGACGCGGAAGATGTGGCCCAGGCGGTGTTCATCATTCTGGCCCGGAAAGCCGCCCGGTTGAGCGATCGGACGGTGCTGACGGGCTGGCTCTACGAAACCACCCGGCTTACCGCCGCCGGATGGTTACGCACCCAAAAGCGGCGGCTGGCGCACGAGCTGGAGGCCTATATGCAATCCACCCTGGACCAAGCTGGCACCGATAACCTGTGGCGGCAGCTCGCGCCGCATCTGGAGGCGGCGATGTCGCGGCTGGGTGAACGCGATCGCGCCTTGCTGGCGCTGCGTTTTTACGAGAACAAGACCGGCGCTGAAGCCGCCGCATTGCTGGGCATCCGGGCGGAAGCGGCCCACAAGCGCACCGCACGGGCCTTGGAGAAGCTCCGCCAATCATTCGTAAAATGCGGCGTCAGTTCCACAGCGGCCATGCTGGCCGGGGCGATTTCCGCGAATTCCGTCCAAGCCGCGCCGGCGGGGCTAGCCGCCACCATTTCCGCCGCTGCCACTAACATTGCCGGAACTGCCGTCACCACCACCATAATTATGACCACTCTCCAAAAAATTGCCGTGACCGCCGCGCTGACCGTGACCATTGGCGCGGGAGCTTATGCCATTAAACAAGCGCACGACGCCCGCGCCGAGGCGCAAAAGCTCCAAGCCCAGCAAGCGCCGTTGGCCGAACAAGTCCAGCAGTTGCAAGCAGAACGCGACAAAGCCACGAACCAGATTGCTTGGTTGAATGAAGAACTGGCGAGGAATGAGAAAAATAATTTGGAGCTGTTGAAATTGCGCGGGGAGATTGGCGTTTTGCGGCAACAGGCTGATGACGCCAATCATAAAGCGCTGATTTCCGAACAAAAACTCGCCGAGACATTGTCTTACAAAGCCCAATTTGCCAAAGAAGAAAGCAAAACCGTGTCTGATATAAAGGTGCTTCGTCTCGCCATGTGTATGTATGCCTCTGATAACAATGGGATATTTACGAACGACCTTGTTAAAATGACCAACTATCTTGGATACAGTTTTGAAGAAATTCGGCAGACTTCATCTGCATTTGATTATATTAATGTCGGGGCAGTAAAGTTTAATACTAAAGATGGCACGATCATTGGGCCTGGCAACATGGTTCAACTTCGTGAACGCATGGCGCGACAAGCTCCTGATGGCACTTGGCACCGCACCTATGTTTTGGCCGATGGGAGTACGATTGTGGCGGACACAATTGACGGTAATTTTGATGCTTGGGAAAAGGCGAACACATATATCCCACCAACAAATCAATAGTTCGTCGAAGAATTATTGTTTCATAGGAACAGCAATTCCACACCATGAAAAAGCGCCAGAGGACTGGCGCACTTCAAGACGCTTCGCGCACACGGGAGCCGTAGCTGCCCGGGCCTTCTCGCCGTCCCGATGTCGGGGCCTCAAAAAAATATAAATTAATTGTCCCGTTTTGCATTCGGCGGGCGTTTATGGGTGAATGTTGCGCATGGAAGACACCGCCCTACTTCAGGCCTACGCCCGCACCGCCAGTGAACCGGCCTTTGCCGCGCTGGTGGAACGCCATATCAGCCCATTGATTTTCTCAATTGCCAAACTTTTTTTTCGATTCACGCGCGGCCGTCAGCTTCAGTTAAAGTCGCCGCATGACATTATTCAACTCGCGCAACAAACTGAACCGCTCGGTCGGCACCCCGCCCGACAGCAGGCGGATTCCGCTGACAATCAAACTGGCATTCACGGCTTTCATGGCGGTGCTCGTGCCGGTTTACTGGAGCAAATATGGGCCAAAGAATTTTTTGTATTTCTGCGATTTGGCGTTGTTCATCACGCTCGCCGCAATTTGGCTGGAAAGCCGCTTGCTCGCCAGCATGGCCGCAGTGGGCATTTTGCTTCCGCAATTGATTCTTTGGTGCGGTGATTTTGCCGCGCATTTGATCGGTTTCAAGTTTATCGGCATGACCGACTACATGTTCGATGCCCATCGTTCGCGGTTTCTGCGCGGGCTCTCGTTGTTCCATGGCTGGCTACCGTTTCTACTGCTATTCCTGGTTTTCCGGCTGGGTTATGATCGCCGCGCATTGTTCGCGTGGACCGCGCTGGCTTGGGCCGCCATGCTTACCAGCTATTGGTTTTTGCCGGCGCCCGGTGCGATCCTCGCCAACCCGCTGGCACCGGTAAACATTGACTATGTCTATGGTTTCAGCGACACCGCGGCGCAAACCTGGATGCCCGGCTGGGCCTGGCTCACTTTTTTAATCGTGGGAATGCCGGTACTGATCTTTATTCCAACCCATTGGCTATTGAACAAATTCTTCAATCCTTTGCCTTATCCCGGCAAAACCAACCCAAACCATCAGGAGGTAAGCGAAGAGAATCATTTCACCATGGATGCGGCAAAATGATAAAATCTTCAAACCTACAACTTCCTAAATTGCCGCCTAAGAGCCTGTCTGAAAATTGCAAAGGGTACTGCGGCTGGGAATTTTGGCTTTGGCCAAGGCGGCGAGGGCGGAGCATCCCCGCAGCGGGCTATAACGACCGAGCCAACGCTGGACAAAGACAAAAGGGCCGCCGCCCGGAGGGTTTTTGGGGTAAAAGCCGTCTGGCTTCGTTACTCCTCAGTCGAAGACCCACCTAGGGTATTCTCCTTCGTCGCGTCTCGCCAGCAAGCCTTTTCCCCAAAAACAGCACCTTTTGGAATTTTAAGACAGGCTCTAAGTCGCCGGAGTCAACGTAGTTGGAGGCATTAGTTTTACGCTTGAGCGTTTCGATTCGCCACGGCAAAGTCCTCACGTGGCTCAGTTCTCTACGTTCCGTGACACTTCGCTATGGATATTCGCCAAAAGCTTCAAGGAACGATGAACGCAGCAGAGAAAGCGTTGATTGAAAGGGGAATTAAAAATGATGGGCCTCGTCACCTCGTCGGCCACGGTTGTTTTGGCAGCCGCGTACTTCAGTCCGTTCATTATTCCGGCGGGGAGGAGTAGTTTGAGCCGGCGCATGCCGGCTGCTACCATCAAATTGACGGGTGCCGTCGCGTCAAAATATTCGCTTCCAAGCCAGCACAAACGACGTGCCGGCTCGACCACGCTCCAAACAAGAATGGCGACGAAGCAGCCTTTGCCACGACACTTCCCGCGCAACGAGGTGTTTGGTCGTTTTTGACGTGGCTAAAGTTTTTCGTCTCGCGGCGAGAACGGGTTGGCGTATCTTTTTGAAAACACAAACCCCTGAAATCTATGAGACCTTACGTGATCTGCCACATGTGCACGTCGCTCGACGGCAAAATCATCGGCCACCGGTGGGGCAAGTTGCCGGGCTACCACCACGAAAGTGAATTATTCGAAACAACCGCGGCCAGTTTCGGCATCGGCGCGTGGCTGGTGGGCACCACCACGATGGACGAATTCGACGGTCCCAAAATCAAACTACCGCGCGCGAAAACCCGCATTCCGCGCCGCGATTTCATCGGAAACCAGAGCGCTAGAAGCTTCGGCATCGGCGCAGATGCCAAAGGGGTCTTGCGTTTTCAGAAAAACGAGGTCGGTGGCGATCATATTGTTCTGCTCGTGACGGACCGCGTCAGCAATGACTACCTCGCCCAGCTTCAAGCCGCCGGCGTGTCCTATCTGTTCTGCGGCAGGAGCAAAATCAATCTAAAAAGGGCACTGCAAAAGCTGGGCCGCGCTTTTAAACTGCGCAAGCTGATGCTGCAAGGCGGTGGCAAATTTAATGGCGCCATGCTGGCCGCCGGGCTCGTGGACGAAATTAGCCATCTCACCGTGCCGGTGGCCGACGGCGGAGCGGGAGTTGCCAGCATGTTTGATATTCCGGGAAAGGCTCCTGCCCGGGCCGCGGCGAAATTGCGCCGGTTATCCCACCAGTTGCTGCCGGGCGGCGTTATCTGGGCGCGCTATCGGGTCGTAGCCTGAGATGTCGACCGGGCTAAAAGGTAGCCCGCCAGTGGAACCCGGCCCAGACTTCGGCCGCAAACGGAATCAACGCGAGGGCATACTTGAACTTGAATATCCATTTGGCGGTCTTGTGCCTGAAAACAAGCATTCCGAATAATCCGCCAAGCCAGCCGCCGAGCGCGCCCAGCAGCACCAGAGAAAATTCTGGAACCCGGCTGCCGGAACGTGATGCGCGCCATTTATCAAAGCCGAACGCAAGAAACGTCACCGCGCTGAATGCGGCGAACCAGACCAAGGCAACTTTGTCGGCGATGCTCACGCGGTAGGTTCAGCAATATTTCCGATCAGTGCGAGTTCGATTGCGCCGGGATTGGGGAACCCAACCCCAAGAACCCGAAAACCCGCCCGACTAATTCCAAGGTAAACGGCGAAGAACCTTTCAAGCTCACGCCTTCGGCGCGGGCAGGCCGAGGTAGTCCATGCCGACGAGACAGACGTCGTCGTCGAATTCGCCGTTGACGGCAAAGTTGCGGATGACTTCCAGCAGTTCGTCGAAGAGGATGCCCGGGGGATGGGTCAGCAGGCTTTTCACGTCGAGCGTGAGCCGTTCCTGCGAATAGAGCTCCTCGTTCTGACCCTGCACCTCGTAGAGGCCGTCGGTGAAGAGCATCAGGAAATCGCCGGGGGTCAGGGTGGTCTCGGTGGTGGCGTAGGCCGGGTCTTCAAACAGGCCGAGCGCGGGCTGGCTGCGGCCGGCGGCATTGGCGAGGGGTTCCACCTGGCCGGTGGAGCGGCGCACGAGCAGCGGCTTGGGATGGCCGGCGTTGGCAAAGCGCAGCCGGCCGGTCCGGCTGTCGGCCACGGCGTAAAACCCGGTGGTGAGCATGGGGGAACCGGTGTTTTTCAGGATGCTGCAAAGGTCGCCGTTGAGCTTGCGGAGAAAATTGCCGGGGTCGCGCGCCAGCGGCTTCAGCTCCTCCGCCAGCGCGCGGATCATGGCGGTGACCAGCGCGGCACGGACGCCGTGGCCGGTGACGTCGCAAATGAACACGCCTACCTCGGTGTCGGAGATGGCGGAGATGCTGAAGAAGTCGCCGCTGACGGATTCGGTCGGCTCGTAGCGGTGGACGAACTGGAAGGCGCTCTGGTCCGCCGCTGCTTCGTGGGGAAAGGTCGGGTACTGCTGCGGCAGCATGGTGAGCTGGATTTCGCGGGCGGTGCGGAGGTTTTCCTCCATGAGCGAGTTCTTGGTGCGCAATTCCTCGCGGCTGCGGGAGAGTTCCCCGGTGGCGCGGCGGATCTGCTCCTCGGCGCGCTTGCGTTCGCTGATGTCCTCGACGGTGCCTTCGTAATATTGCAGCCGGCCCTGGCCGTCGCGGACGGCCCGGCAGTTCTCGGAAATCCAGATGATGGTGCCGTCCTTGCGGTAAATCTTGGATTCAAAGCCGCTCAGGGTATCGTTTTCCTGCATGAGGCGGACAAATTCCTCGCGCCGGCCGTGCTCGACATAGAGGCGTTCGGCGATGTCCTTGATGCTGGCCATCAGCTCCACCGGCGAGTCGTAGCCGTAAATGCGGGCCAGCGCGACGTTCGCCAGCAGGTAATGGCCGCCGGGCGTCGTGCGGAAGATGCCTTCCACGAGATGGTCGAACAGGCCGTAGTAATTCTCCTTCTCCTCGATGAGGGCGTTGCGTTCCTGCTGCCGCGCCATGGAACAATGGATGGCGTGCCGCAGGGCGGACGCCGTGAGCTGCTCTCGTCCTAGGTAATCCTGCGCGCCGCTGTACACGGCTTCGGCGAGGAACTGCTCATTCTCGCCCGGCCCGACGACGATGACCGGCTGGTTCGGCGCCTTGGTGGTGAGCGAGGTGATCTGGAACAGCGCCGCCGTGTTGGCCGGCCCGATCTCGAAGAGGATGACGTGAAAGGCGTTGGTCGTCGCCATGGACAGCCCCGCGTCGGCGGAAGGTTCCACCGTCACCTGCACTTCGGTGGCGGCGCATAGCAGCAATTCGTTGACGCGACGCGTCATCTCCGCATCGCTGCTGATGAGCAGAATCTTTAAAGGGTTGTTTTCCATGGCTGAACCGCCCGCTGAAAATACCCTTTCCCCGGCGGCCTGCAAGCGTGTTACGCGCCCGCCCAGACAATTCAACTTTTCAACGCCCCCGGCCGTGTTATCCTTACCACCCGAATAATGCCGAGCGTTTACATCAAAACCTACGGTTGCCAGATGAACGAGCGCGACAGCGAAGCCGTCGCCGCCCAGCTCGTGGCCAAGGGCTATGCGCTCGCCAAATCCGAGGCCGCCGCCGACGTCGTGCTGCTGAACACCTGCAGCGTCCGCGATTTCGCCGAGCAAAAGGCCATCAACAAGATGCGTAACCTCGTCGGCACCGCGCGCAGCGAGAAGCGCGACCAGGTCGTCGGCTTCATGGGCTGCATGGCGCAGAGCCGCGGGCAGGAACTGATCGACCAGTTGCCGGACGTGGATCTCGTCCTCGGCACCCAGAAATTTCATCGGGCGGCGGAATACTTGGACGAACTGCTCGCCGGCCGGCGCACCAAAATCGTGGATGTCGCCGCGGAGGCCAAGAGCGAGGCCACCATTCGCGAGCATTTGCTCAATGGCAGCGCCAAGACGTCCGTCTCCGCCTTTGTCAGCATCATGCAGGGCTGCAACCAGCATTGCACCTTCTGCATCGTGCCCAGCACGCGCGGCGAGGAACGCAGCCGCACCATTCCCGACATCGTGGCCGAATGCCGCGAACTCGTGGCGCGCGGCGTGCGGGAAATCACCTTGCTGGGCCAGATCGTCACCAGCTTTGGCAAACGCGACTATCCCTTGCTCGACGGCAAATCCGGCTTTGTCCAACTGCTCGACGCGGTGCACGCGATCGACGGCCTCGAACGCATCCGCTTCACCTCCCCGCATCCGAAGGGCTACGGCGACGACCTGGTGGCGGCCTACGCGCGGCTGCCGAAGTTGTGCGAGAGCGCACACATCCCGCTCCAAAGCGGCAGCGACGAGATCCTGAAACGAATGCACCGCGGCTACACCCGCGAGAAGTTCCTCGGCATTGTCGAGAAATTGCGCCGCGCCAAGCCGGGCATTGGCATCACCACGGACATTATCGTCGGCTTTCCGGGCGAGACGGAGGAAGATTTTGAACTGACGCTCTCGCTCTGCCGCGAAGTGCAATTCGACAACGCCTACATCTTTAAGTACTCGCCGCGCCGCGACACGCCCGCCGCCGAGATGCCCGACCAGGTGCCGCAGGAAATCCGTGAGGAACGGAACGAACGGCTGTTGAACCTCGTCAACGAAATCGCCGCGCGCAAATACGACGCCTTCATCGGCCGGCAGGTGGAGATTCTCGTCGAGGGGCCCAGCAAGAAGAACGCCGCGCGCTACACCGGCCGCACGCGCTGCAACCGCATCGTCCTGTTCGACGGCAGCGCCCGGCACCAGAGCCAGCTCATGGAGGTGAAGATTGAGCGCACCGGCTCGTTCACCCTCTACGGCGACCCGGCGGTGGTGAATCTGTAGTTGGTGCCAAGGATCCCGGTAAATTCGCGTGCCGCCGCTCCCAAATTCCCCAGGCCTGATTCAGATTGATGGGATCCGACGAAGTTAAAACCCCGGCGCCGGGCCAGCCCTCCGGGACAAGGTTTCGGAGTTGCCAGCCCCGACGCCGGGGCAAAAGGTAAAAGTAGATCACTCCGGCGGAACCGGCCGGGGAAAACCGAACCACTGTTTACCCTCGTGAGACTCACGATGACTCCACCGTGACAGAAGCCAGCCTACCGTACTCTCCCGTTTTTGCCTATAACTAAACCAATATTGTCCACCCGTCCGTTCCGGCCCGGCGGGGTGCTGCGACGGAGCGCCCGCGGAACCCGCCGGACCGGCCGCAAAGGGGCCGTTTCCGCGGCGGTTTGGCTTTGACGCTGCGCGGTTCGTCGCGTAGCGTATCTGTTCATTTTAACCAATGTAATGGAAGAATCATGGTGAACTTTTTCAGGAAAATTTTCCCGACCAAACACGACCGGGACGTCCGGAAGATCGCGCCGGTGGTGGACCGCATCAACGTGCTCGAGGCCGGCCTGCAGGGGTTGTCCGATGATGATTTGCGCGCCAAAACGGCGGCGTGGAAGGCGGAGCTGGCCCAGATCGCAGACGATGCGGAGCTCGCCCGCAAGCTGGAGGAAATCCTGCCGGAAGCTTTTGCCGTGGTGAAGAACGCCTGCCGCCGCCTGTGCGGCCAGGACGTGATCGTCCGCGAACGCCCGCTGCGCTGGGAGATGGTGCCGTTCGACGTGCAGTTGGTCGGCGGCTATTCGCTGCACACCGGGCACATCGCGGAAATGGCCACCGGCGAAGGCAAGACGCTGGTCGGCACCCTGCCGGTTTATCTCAATGCCCTGTCCGGCCGCGGCGTCCATGTGGTGACGGTCAATGATTACCTCGCCGCCCGCGACGCGGAATGGATGGGGGCCATCTACAAATTTCTGGGTCTCTCCGTCGGCGTCATCCTGCATGACCAGCCGCCGAAAGTGCGCCGCGAGCAGTATCTCTGCGACATCACCTACGGGACAAACTCCGAATTCGGCTTTGACTACCTGCGCGACAACGGCATGGCCACCCGCAAGGAGGAGCAGGTGCAGCGCGGCCATTATTTCGCCATCGTGGACGAGGTGGATTCCATTCTCATCGACGAGGCGCGCACCCCGCTCATCATTAGCGGCCCCGCCGTCCACACCTTTGACGAGCAATACGCGCAGTGGAAGCCCACCGTGGACGGCTTGGTCCGCGCGCAACAGCAGTTGTGCGGCCGGTTCCTCAAGGAAGCCGAGGACCTCATCCGGCAGTTGCATCCGGCCGACGGGAAGAATGTCCCCAACGCCGATGAGTTGGAACGGCGGATCGGCCTGCTGCTCTTCCGCGTCAAGACGGGCCAGCCGCGGTCCGCGGCGTTGCTGAAAATTCTGGAAGTGCCCGCCCACGCCGGCCTGATGAACCGCGCGGAACTGGAGCTGCACAAGGATCAGAAGAAGGTGGACCTCTATCGCGAGAAAGAGGAGCTGCTCTTCGCGATGGACGAGAAAAGCCACGAGGCCGACCTGACCGAGAAAGGCCGCAAATACATCAGCCCCGACGATCCGGACGCCTTCGTGCTGCCGGATTTGACCACGCTGCTCCATGACGTGGACGCCGGCGCGGAAACGGACGCCCGGAAACGGCTCGAAGCGAAGGCCAAGCTCCAGTCGGACTTCGAGGGCAAGGCCCAGAAGATCCACGCCATCTCGCAATTGCTCAAGGCCTACAGCCTCTACCAGCTCGACGTGGAATACGTGGTGCAGGACAACAAGGTCATCATCGTGGACCAGCACACGGGCCGCCTCATGTCCGGCCGCCGGTGGAGCGACGGGTTGCACCAGGCCGTTGAAGCCAAGGAGGGCGTCGCCATCGAGCGCGAGACGCAGACGCTGGCGACCATCACGATCCAGAATTATTTCCGTCTTTATAAAAAGCTGGCCGGCATGACCGGCACGGCCGAGACGGAGGCGTCGGAATTTTTCGACATCTACAAGCTCGGCGTCATGACCATCCCGACCAACCGGCCGAACATCCGGCAGGATTCGGACGATTCGGTCTATAAGACGCGCCGGGAAAAGTTCAACGCCGTGGTCGGCGAGATCAAGGCGCTGCACCTTCAGGGCCGGCCCATCCTGGTCGGCACCGTGTCCGTGGAGACCAGCGAAATGCTGTCGCGGATGCTGAAGAAGGAGGGGTTGATCCATTCCGTCCTCAACGCCAAATATCACCAGCAGGAGGCGGAGATCGTTGCGCGCGCGGGGCAGCGCGGCGCCATCACCATCGCCACGAACATGGCCGGCCGCGGCACGGACATCAAGCTGGGCGAAGGCGTCGCGACCGTCGGCGGCCTGCACGTGCTCGGCACGGAACGGCACGAGTCCCGGCGCATCGACCGCCAGTTGCGCGGCCGCTGTTCCCGGCAGGGCGACCCCGGCAGCTCGCACTTTTTCATTTCACTAGAAGACGACTTGATGCGCCTCTTCGGCAGCGACCGCATCGTAAAATTGATGGAGCGCATGGGCCTCGAAGAGGGCGAAGAGCTCAAGCACGGGTTGCTCAACCGCTCCATCCAGCAGGCCCAGAAGCGTGTCGAGGGGCATAATTTCCAGCAGCGCAAGCGCACGCTTGAATATGACGACGTGATGAACAAGCAGCGCGAGGTCATCTACGGCTTCCGCAACGAAATCATCAACAGCGACGACGTCCGCGACCGGCTGATGGACATCATCGAGGAAGTGGTGATTCTCAAGATTGAGGAATTTACCGTCGCCGACACCGAGCCGACGGAATGGCGGGTGCGGTCGCTGGCCGACTGGGTGAACCTGAATTTCCCGCTCGGCCTGCCGGAGGCCGAAATCCTCAAGGCGGCGGCCGACGGCAAGGAATCGCCGGTGGCGGATTCCGTTTATGGCGGCTTGAGTCCCGCGCAGTTTGCCGTCTGCAATTTCATCAGCGACAGCATCCGCAAGGCTTACGAGCTGAAGGTCAGTTTTGAGGAGCCGGAGAAGCTGGCGACCGTCGAGCGTTACACCATCCTGCAGGCGATTGACAAATTGTGGCAGGAACATTTGTACGAAATGGACAGCCTGCGCCACAGCATCGGCCTGCGCGCTCACGGCCAGCGCGATCCCCTGCTGGAGTACAAGGCCGAGGCGTTCAAGATCTTTGACGAACTGATGGTGAATGTTAAGACCGAGATCTGCCACAATGTCTTCCGCAGCGCGTCGAGCCTGCTGGCATTCGAGAACTTCCTGCGCAACGCTCCGCAGCAGACGCTGCATCAGAACACCAGCGCGTTCGGCGGCACCACCACCGGCACCGGCCAACCCCAGGCCAGCGACGTGGTCAGCGAGGCCGCGCAGGCGGCGGAGACGCAGGCGAAAGCCAAGCCCGTTCGCACCGGCCCGAAGGTCGGGCGCAACGACCCGTGCCCCTGCGGCAGCGGCAAGAAATACAAGAACTGCTGCGGTAAGTAAGCGCCGGCCGGCGTTGGCCGCCTGTGCCGGCGGTTCATGGCGGAAGGCCGCGGCCCCGTCCATCTCGCGCTTGTTTTTCCGCCCGCCGCCCGCCATGCTGCGGCCTGCTGAATCATGTATCGGATTGGCATTGATCTAGGAGGCACAAAAATCGAAGGCGTCGTTCTCGACGCTTCCGGTCGCGAGTTGACCCGCAAGCGCATCCCCACGGAACGCGAGCAGGGCTACGAACACATCCTCAGCCGGCTCAAGGCCATGTACGACGATCTTCTGCCGGTAGCCCATGGCGAGCCGACCACCTTCGGCATCGGCACGCCCGGCGCGCTTTCACCCCGCACCGGCCTCTTGAAAAATTCCAACACCGTCTGCATGAACGGCCAGCCCGTAAAGGCCGATCTGGAAAAGCGGCTCGGCCGCAAGATTGAAATCCAGAACGACGCGAACTGTTTCGCCATGGCCGAGGCCCTGCTCGGCGCGGGCCGGGGCAAGCGGCTCGTCTTCGGCGTGATCATGGGCACGGGGTGCGGCGGCGGCATCGTCTATAAAGGCGAAGTGTTTACCGGTGCGCAGGCCATCGCCGGCGAGTGGGGCCACATGAGCATTGATCCGCAAGGACCGCTTTGTTACTGCGGCCAGCGCGGCTGCACGGAGACTTACATCAGCGGTGCCGGCCTGGAAAACCGGTATGCCGAGAAATACGGCGTGCGCCGGCCATTGAAGGAAATCGAGCGCGACTATTTTGCGGGCGAACCGCAGGCGGTGGCGTTCATGAACTGGTTCTTCGACCGCTTCGGCCGCGCGCTCGCCAACCTGATTGACATCCTGGACCCGGACATCGTGGTCATCGGCGGCGGCGTCTCGAACTTCCAGGCGCTCTACACCGAAGGCGTGGCGCAAGTGCGGAAATTCGTCTTCACCGATGAATTGGAGACGCCCATTGTCAAGCACCAGCTCGGCGACTCGGCCGGGGTCCTGGGCGCGGCACTGGTGGGGGTTTAAGTCCGGGACTCGTGAAACTCGTCCCTCCGGAAACTTGGCGCGCGATAGCGTGACCGGCCCGTCATCCTGGCCTGCCAAGAGGGAGTGGAAGCCGACGACCTTGGGTAAACGGGCCAAAGGCATAATCCCAGAAAAATAAAAAATAGCTTGTATTAGGCACGGGCTTTGCTAAAAGCAAATCGTTTGCAACTCGGAATTCGACATCTTCAGCGGCCTGGCCTGGCGGTTCTCGCCTCGTTGCTGGTATGCCTTGTCCTGCTGCTGGACGCGATGGCGGCGTGCCCCAGCCTGCACGAGTTGATCCACCACGACGCGGACGAACCCGGCCATGAGTGCGCTGTGACGCTGTTTGCCCACGGCCAGGTGGACTCGCCGGTGGTGGAAGTGGCGGCCATCATGGCGGTGGCTCCAGTTGAATTTCTCCCGCTGACTTCAGTTTCAGTCTGCAACGGGCCGGTGGCCACGCTTCCGCCCGGCCGTGCCCCGCCGGTTTCCCTCCTTCCCTCCTGAAAGTTCGCCGGTCTACTCCGACCGGATTTCATTCGTCGGTTTAATCTAACTAATTGCGGTGCCATGCCTTTGGGCATGGGCCGTTTGGAAAATTGTGAAATCGTGCAGTTCTGAAAAAAAGAGTAATCGCGTCTTTGCCATGCCGTGCCCAAGTCGCATGAGAGACTGGCGCAAAAAAATCGTGCGCCTGGTGTCGGCCATGTCGGTCAATTGGCGGCCCGTGCTCACGGCGGCAGGCGTTGCGGCGTTGGCTGGTTGCGCGGTGGGGCCGGACTTCCAGCGGCCGGCGGCGCCGGCGGTGGGTGAATATACCAGTCACCCGTTGACCGAGACCGTCACCAGCACGAATGCAGCCGGCGGCGATGCCCAGCGTTTTGTGCCCGGCGGCGACCTCGCCGGCGACTGGTGGACGCTGTTTCATTCCCCGCCGCTCAATGAGTTGATTGAACTGGCGCTGACCAACAACCCCGATCTCAAGGCGGCGCAGGCGGCGTTGACGGTGGCGCGGGAAAATGTGCTGGCGCAACGCGGCGTCTATTATCCGAGCGTCACGGGAAGCTTCTCGGCCAGCCGCGCGAAGGCTTCGGAGCTGCTCGCGCCGGTGCCCAACTACCCGACGACGTCGCAGGAATTTCAATACAACCTGTTCACGCCGCAGGTCAGCGTTGCGTATTCGCCGGATGTGTTCGGCTTGAACCGCCGAACCATGGAGTCGATGAAGGCACAGGAGCAGGGAGTCCGATTCCAGATGATCGCGACCTATACCACGCTGACAGCGAACGTGGTGGTGACGGCCATCCAGGCGGCGGCGGTGCAGGCACAGATTGAGGCGACGCGCCAGCTCGTGAACCTCAATTCGAACATGGTGGAAATCTTGCGCTACCAATACACGAAGGGATATGCCGGCCGCTTGGATCTGGTGGCGCAGGAATCACAGCTCGCGCAGGTCAACGCCACGTTGCCGCCGCTGCTCAAACAAGCGGCGCAGCTCCGCGATTTGCTGGCGGTGCTGGCGGGGCGATTTCCGAACCAGTCGCCGGCGGAAAAATTCGAGCTGTCGAGTCTGCAATTGCCGGTGGAAATTCCCGTGAGCCTGCCGTCGCAACTGGTGGCGCAGCGGCCGGACGTCTTGCAGGCCGAGGCCAACCTGCACGCCGCGAGCGCGCAGATCGGCATCGCCATCGCCAGCCGGCTGCCGAACATCACGCTCACCGCCGATGCGGGCAGCACGGCGTTGGCCATTGACAAGGTATTTTCGTCCGGCACCGGCTTCTGGGGATTAGGTGCCGCCGCGACGGCGCCGCTGTTTCAAGGCGGCCAACTGTTGCATCAGGAGCGCGCGGCCAAGGCCGCTTACGTTGAAGCGGCGGAACAATATCGCAGCACGGTGCTGACCGCGTTTCAAAATGTGGCGGATACGTTGGCCGCGCTGGAGCAGGACGCCGGGGGCTTGAAGGCCGCCGCCACCGCGGCGGACGATGCCCAGGAGACCTTGAATTTATCGCAGCGCCAATGGAAGGACGGCTACATCAGCTATCTGGCGTTGCTGAGCGCGGAGCAGGCGGATCAGCAGGCGCGCATCAACTTCGTGCAGGCGCAGGCCAATCGGTATGCCGACACGGCGGCGCTGTTTCAGGCGCTGGGCGGCGGCTGGTGGCAGCGTGCGGATTTAACCAAGGATAAAAATGAAAAATAAATTGAGACTTCTGCGGAATCCTTTTCCAGTGGTAGCGGCGGTCTGTGACCGCCGTGCTTTGTCAGTAATTTTAAGCTTCTTCGGCGCTCACAGCGCGCCGCTACCAGAAGACAAATTCCCGCGCGACCTTGCCGCTGCCGTCATGGCGCTGGCAACGCTCGCTTCATTCACCGGCTGTTCGGCCAAAGTTGAGAGCGCCGCGCCGCCGTCCTCCCTGACGGCGAGCAACGTGACTTTGACGGCGGAGCAGCGGCAGAAGATCCAGTTTTACACGGTCGCACCGTCCCAGTTTCACAAGACGACGGAGACGACGGGCACGGTGGATTTCGACAACGACCAGGCCACCAGCGTGCTCGCGCCGTTCGGCGGTCCGGTCTCGAAGCTGCTCGTCAATCCCGGCGACCAGGTCAAGGCGGGCGATGCGTTGGCGGAAGTGGATTCGCCGGACTTTGCGGCGGCGATCAGCGCGTATCGCAAGGCGCTCGCCACCGCGCAGACGCTCCGGCGCGTGGCGGACATGGACAAGGATTTGATCCAGCACAACGGCGTGGCCCAGCGCGAAGAAGAACAGGCGCAAACCGACGCCGCCAATGCCGAGGCCGACCGCGACGCTGCGCTGCAGACGCTCGTCTCGCTGAATCTCGATCCGCAAGTCATCAAAGATCTGCAAGCGGGACGGCCGGTGTCGCGTCCCGGCGGCCGGATCAACTCGCCCATCGCCGGCACCGTGGTGGAAAAACTCATCACGCCCGGTGAATTGCTGACGGCGGGCACCACGCCGTGTTTCACCGTGGCCGATCTTTCGCGCGTCTGGGTGATGACCCAGATTTTCGGTTCCGACCTGGCATCGGTCAGCGTCGGCGATGTAGCGGAAATTGAAACTGGCATCGCGACGAATCGTTTTTCCGGCACCGTGGATAACATCTCGGCCCTGGTGGATCCTAACACGCGTTCGGTGATGGTGCGCGTGGTCGTCGAAAATCCCGGCGACTTTCTCAAGAAGCAGATGTATGTCCGCGTGAAAATCCAAGCGCATCAGGAAAGCACCGGTCTGCTGGTGCCGGTCTCGGCGATTTTGCGCGATGACGTGAACCTGCCGTTTGTGTATGTCGTCCAGCCGGACGGCAGCTTCGCGCGGCGGCACGTGACGCTGGGTTATCGCACCGGCGACCAATACGACATTCCCGACGGCCTGCAAACCGGCGATCAGATGGTCGTGGACGGCGCGATCTTTGTTCAATTCCTGCAAAACCAATGAGCGAGCCATTGCCACCCATGGAATCCGCGCCGCGAACGGCTTCGATGATGAACCGCGTCGTCGCCTCGTCCTTGCGGCAACGCTATCTCGTGGTTTTGCTGATGCTCGTGTTGATCGGTGCGGGCACGCGGTCGCTCGAACGCCTGCCGGTGGATGCGTATCCCGATTTGTCGCCGCCGATCGTCGAGATCATCACGCAATGGCCCGGCCACGCCGCCGAGGAAGTGGAACGCCTGATCACCGTGCCCGTCGAAGTCGGGATGAACGGCATTCCGCAGATGACCACGCAGCGGTCCATCACGCTCTACGGATTATCGGACGTCATCCTCACTTATCACGATGGCACGGACAATAACTTCGCGCGGCAGGAAGTTTTCAACCGGCTGTCCAGCCTAAGCCTGCCGACCGGCGTGACGCCTTCGGTATCGCCGCTGTCGTCACCGTCGGGTTTGATCTATCGCTATGTGCTGCAAAGTTCCGACCGCTCGCCGATGGAACTCAAGACGTTCGAGGATTGGATCATTGAACCGGCATACAAATCGCTGGCGGGCGTGGCGGATGATTCGGGCTTTGGGGGCGGTACGATGCAATATCAAGTGCTGCTCGATCCGGCCAAGATTGCCGGCGTGGGCCTGTCGGTGTTGCAGGTGGAAGCCGCGCTGGCGGCCAACAACGGCAATGCCGGCGGCGGATTTTATTCGCAAGGCGGCCAGTTTTATTACGTGCGCGGCCTCGGCCGCTTGGAGACCTTGGAAGATATCGGCAACGTGGTGCTGGCGGTGAACAATGGCACGCCGGTATTGCTGAAGAACGTCGGCCGCGTGGTCATCGGCATCGCGCCGCGCCTCGGCGAGTTTGGCTTCGAGAAACAGGACGACTGCGTGGAAGGCGTCATCCTGTTGCGAACGGGCGACAAGACCCAGGATGTCCTGAAACGCGTGGAGGCGAAGACCCGGCAGCTCAACGAGCAGGTGCTGCCCAAGGATGTCAAAATTGTTCCGTTCTACGACCGCACCGATTTGATCAAGCTGACGACGCAGGTTGTAAAAAAAAATCTCTTGCGCGGCATGTTGCTGGTCGTGGTGATCCTGATTTTCTTCCTCTACGATTTTCGCGCGGGCTTGATCGTGGCGGTCACCATTCCACTGGCACTACTGTTCGCATTTATCTGTCTTGATCTGCAAAAAGCGTCGGCCAACTTGCTGTCCATCGGCGCGGTGGATTTCGGCATCCTCGTGGATGGCGCGGTGGTGATGGTGGAAAATATTTTCCGGCAGATCGCCTTGCGGAAGGGAACCCGGCACAACGTCCTGGAAATTGTGAAGGACGCCGCCGCCGAGGTGGATCGCCCGCTGTTCTACGCGGTCGCGGTGATCGTGGCCAGCTTCCTGCCGATCTACGTTTTGGGCGGCCCGTCTGGCACGCTGTTCAAGCCGATGGCGGATACGATGGTGTTCGCACTGATCGGTTCCTTGGTCGTCACCCTGACCTTGTTGCCGGTGCTGTGTGCGTGGTTCATGCGCGACGGCGTGCGCGAGCGCCGCAGCGCCGGGTTTGAAGCCATCAAATCGGTTTACACCAAGGGCCTGGACTTTTGCCTCGCGCATCCGTGGGGCACGACGCTGGCGACCACAATTCTGCTCGCCGGTTCGCTGCTGCTCATCCCGCGCATCGGCGCGGAGTTCATGCCGCAACTGGATGAAGGCGCGCTCTGGGTGCGCGCCACGATGCCTTACACGATTTCCTACGATGAATCGGCGAAGATCACGCCGCAGATCCGCGCGGTGTTAAAAGCCTTCCCCGAGGTCACCACGGTCGCCTCCGAACTGGCGCGGCCGGACGACGGCACCGATTCCACCGGCTTTTTCAATGTCGAATTTTACGTCGGCCTGAAACCTTACGCGGAATGGGCGGGCGCGTATCGCACCAAGGCCAAGCTAATTGACGCCATTAACGAGCAGCTTCACCAATTTCCCGGAATTATTTTCAACTACACGCAGCCCGCCGAGGACGCGGTGGACGAAGCCGAATCCGGTTTAAAGAGCGCGCTGGCCGTCAAAGTCTTCGGGTCCGATCTGGACGTGCTGGAGCAAAAGGGCAAAGCCATCAAAAAGATTCTGGAGCAGGTGCGCGGCATCAAAGATGTGACGTTGGTGAAAGAACTCGGCCAGCCCAGCCTCGATATAAAGATCAACCGCGCGATGATTGCCCGTTACGGCGTGAACGTTGCCGACCTCAACGCGCTGATCACGACGGCCATCGGCGGCGATGTGGCCACGCAGGTGCAGCAGGGCGAAAAGCAGTTCGACCTCGTCGTCCGCCTCGAACGCCAATACCGCGACAATCCCGAGGAGATCGCCAACATCCTCGTGCCCACGCCCGGCGGCCAGCAGATCCCGCTAAAAGAATTTGCGGACATCGAGGTGACGAACGGCGCGTCGTTCATTTATCGCCAGGACAATTCACGCTACATCGGCGTGCAGTTCTCCGTGGCGGGACGCGATCTGGCCGGCGCGGTGGAAGACGCCATCCGGCAGGTGAAGGCAAATGTCGGCCTGCCGGAAGGCTACCGCACCGATTGGGGCGGCGAATATACGGAATACACGCAATCGCGCGCGCAACTGAATGTCATTTTGCCGCTGACCTTGTGTTTGATTTTCTTCCTGCTGTTCGCGCTCTACAGCAATTTGAAATTCCCATTCATCACCGTGCTCGGCGTGGTGTTGTCCGCGCCCGTGGGCGGACTCGTGGCGCTCTGGCTCACCGGCACGCCGTTCTCGGTTTCGTCCGGCATCGGGTTCCTCGCCTTGTTCGGCGTCTCGGTGCAGACGGCCGTCGTTTATATCTCCTACGTCAACGAATTGCGCCTCGGCGGCACGACCCTCACCGACGCCATCCGCGAAGGCGCGATCCTGCGATTGCGTCCGATCCTGATGACCGCGCTCGTGGCGGCGTTGGGCTTGCTGCCGGCGGCGCTGGCCACCGGCGTGGGCACGGACACGCAAAGGCCTTTCGCGCTGGTTATCGTCAGCGGCCTGTTTACGCGGCTCTTGATCAGCATCTTCCTGATGCCCGCGCTCTATACCATCGTGGCCCGTCCCGATGACCGGCTGGAAGTGTGAGTAAGTTACTAAAATAAAAACGGCGGCGGTTGCAATAACCGTCGCCGTTTGAATTATATGCGGACTACATGTGGGCGATGATGTTGTCGCCGAAAGCGGAACATTTGATCTCCGTCGCGCCCTCCATCTGCCGCGCGAAGTCGTACGTCACCTTCTTCGAACCGATGGCACCGTTGAGACCTTTCAGGATCAAATCCGCCGCTTCCGTCCAGCCCAGATAGCGGAACATCATTTCGCCGCTCAACACCACGGAGCCGGGATTCACCACGTCTTTATTCGCGTATTTCGGCGCGGTGCCGTGTGTGGCTTCAAAGATGGCGTGGCCGGAAACGTAATTGATGTTGCCGCCGGGCGCGATGCCGATGCCGCCGACCTGCGCGGCGAGCGCATCGCTCAAATAGTCGCCGTTCAGGTTCAGCGTGGCGATCACGTCGAAATCCGTCGGGCGCGTGAGCACCTGCTGGAGCGTGATGTCGGCGATGGCGTCCTTGATGACAATGCCCGCGCCGGGTTTGCCTTCGGGAATCTTGCACCACGGGCCGCCGTCGATCTCCACCGCGCCAAATTCGCTCTTGGCCAGCTCATACGCCCAGTCGCGAAAGCCGCCCTCGGTGTATTTCATGATGTTGCCCTTGTGGACAATCGTCACCGACTTGCTCTTGTTCGTAATCGCGTATTGCACGGCGGAGCGGAAGAGCCGTTGCGTGCCGGTCTTGCTCACGGGCTTGATGCCGATGCCGACGACCTCGGGGGTTTCGCCAAAGCGGATCTTCTTAAAATCTTTCGGGAAATTCGTCTTAAGAAATTCGATCGTCTTTAGCGCCGCTTCCTTGCCGGCCTCGAAATCGATGCCCGCATAAATATCCTCCGTGTTTTCGCGGAAGATCACCATGTTGACCTTCTCCGGATGTTTCACGGGTGAGGGCACGCCGGTGAACCACTGCACCGGCCGCAGGCACACGTACAGATCCAGCATCTGGCGCAGCGCCACGTTGAGCGAGCGGATGCCGCCGCCGACCGGCGTGGTGAGCGGGCCTTTGATGCCCACGAGATATTCCTTGAACGCCTCGACCGTGTCGTCCGGCAGCCAGTTGTTGAATTTCTTGAAACTTTCCTCGCCCGCGAAGACCTCGAACCATGCGATCTTGCGTTTGCCGCCGTAGGCCTTTTGCACCGCCGCGTCGAACACGCGCACGGACGACGCCCAGATGTCCGGGCCGGTGCCGTCGCCGCGGATGAACGGCAGGATGGGATTTTCGGGAACGGTGAGCTTGCCGTTCGTGATGGTAATCTTGCCGCCGGCAGGCGGGGTGACGTCTTTATAGGCCATGATGAGTTTTCGGTTGAATCGATCCTTCGCCCAGATGAAAAAGCCGATTGCACCGAAAATCAAGGAAAGAAAATCGCGAACCGCCAAAAACATCCGCCCCGCCCGCCTCCCCGTCCGGGAGCCGCCGCGCCGTCCCCGGCCGCCCGGTCCCGCCGTCCGCCGCCTGTCCGCCGGGCTGGAGTCACACAATTGTTGCATTTATCCCGTTGCCTTTTGCCGCCGGGTTGGAGATTTTGTGCCGGCAAACGTCCGTCCTTGCATGAAAAAATATTTGCCCAGCATATTGGCCGTGGTCTGTGTCGCCCTGCTCATCGCGTTCATCGCCGAGCAGCGGTCGGCCACCGCGCAGCACGACACCGACACCGCCGCCATCACCGATTTTTCCAACCAAGTGGACTCGGCCACCATGCAGGTCGCCTTTTACACCGGTACGCTGGTCATCTTTTCCAACAACCTCGCCGCCAGCCAGTCGGCCGTGCTGACCTTTTCCAACCAACTGACGGACGCCCAAGCCAGCCTGGCGCAGGCCACCGTCCAGCTCACCAACCTCACCCAGCAGGTCGCCCAAACCCAGGCGGATAATCAAGCCCTGGGTCAGCGCCTTGCAGATCTCGGCCAGCAGCTCACCAACGAGGTGGCCACCCTCACCGATCAACTCACTCTCACCCAGACCAATCTCGAGCAGGCGAACCATGATTATCTGCTCCTCGACAACCGGTTCCGCCGGAACGTGGCCGAACGGCTGGTCTTGGAACGCAAATATCGCAACCCCACCGAATTGCAGGCGCAGTTGGACCGGTTAAAATATTCCCCTTACGACATCATCACCGCCGACAAGATCTATGCCGATCTGAACGTGGAAGTCACCTCCAACGTGGCCCACGTCATCACCCCGTACTGAGCCGGTCCGCTGACGACCGGGCCAGCCGCCGGGCTGCCTCGTCCTTCCGAACTACCCGCCCAAACCACCGGATTGCGTTGCCTAGGCTTGCTTGGACCGAGAAAAATCTTCGAAATATTAAAATGCAATTGATTAATAAGGGTGTTTACCCTTTTCAATCATCCTCCTTTATTCCGCCAAAATCGACCCCAATGGGGATAAAATGCAAAAGTAGCAACCGCAGTCAACCTTCTGATTGGTCTACAAAGTTGTTTTATGGCGTAAGAGCCTGTCTGAAAATTGCAAAGGGTGCTTCGGCTGGGAATTTTGGCTTTGGCCAAGGCGGCGAGGGCGGAGCCTCCCCGCAGCGGGCTGTAACGACCGAGCCAACGCTGGACAAAGACAAAAAGCCCGCCGCCCGGAGGGTTTTTGCGGAAAAAGCCGTCTGGCTTCGTTACTCCTCAGTCGAAGACCCACCTAGGGCATTCTCCTTCGTCGCGTCTCGCCAGTCAGCCTTTTCCCAAAAAACAGCACCTTTTGGAATTTTAAGACAGGCTCTAAGGTCGCGATTGAGGGTTCATGCTAAGCCGTGCCTGCCACCCTCCAACCCTGATTTTACTCGTTTTTCGGCCGCGGGAGATAAGCCCCACAGGATTCGCGCACGACGAGATGCGGCGTGAGATAGATGCTGCGAGCCGGCAAACTGGGTTCCGCCAGTCGCTCCAACATGGTGCGAAAGGCAATCACTGCGATGTCGCGGCAGGGTTGGTGAACCGTGGTGAGCGGTGGCGACACCAGGGTGGCGTATTTAACATCATCGAAGCCGACGACGCGGAAATCTTTGGGTGCCCGGATGCCGATGGATTGCATTGAGCGTAGCAGGGTGGCGGCGGTGAAATCGTTGGCACAAATAAAGGCGTCGGCCTGCTTCCCGGCGGTGAGGGCGCGAACAAATTTCATGTCAGCGGGGTCGCCGGTGCGGATCCAGCCAGGATCGGGTTCGATGCGGTGCCGGGCCAGCGCCTCGCGCACACCAGCAATGCGCGCATTCACCGTGGCGGCTGAAAGTGGGCGCGCCACAAAATAGAATCGTTTGCATCCGAGCTTGATAAGATGTTCGGCGACCATGTGGCCACTGGTCATATTGTCCAAACCCACCAGATCGAACTCACTGCGCCTGGGAAAATCGTGCATATCACGATCAATCAGGACGACGGGAATGCCGGCTTCACGCAGGGATTCCGCCAGGTGACGGTTGGCCGGTTCCTGTCCGGGTTCCAATTCAGCGGGCGCAAAAAAGACCCCGCTGATTTTGCGTTCAATGAATTGCCGGCACAGTTCCTCGGCATGAGTGAGGCTGGCATCCATATCTTCGCGAGGATTGGTCGAGCCGCCCCAGAGCAGTCCGTAGTCCTGCACGCGGGCCAGGCTGGCGATCTCGCCGCAAATGATCTGAAAAATCTCGGTCGTGGCCAGTCCGGGCACGAGTAAACCCAGCGTGCGCGTGCCGGGTCGCCCAGATCTCGGTGAGGTGTTGCGTACGTAAGTGCCGGAACCGGCGCGGCGTTCAATCAATTCTTTGGCTTCCAAATCACGAAACGCACGGGCGACCGTGGGGCGCGAGACCTTGAATTGCTTGACCAGTTGCACCTCGCTGGGTAGACGCGAACCGTCGCCATATTTGCCGCTGGCAATTTCCGTTTCCAGATGCCGGCTGATCTCACTGTGTTTGGATTTTGTGCTCATAAGCAAGGGATTATTGGTGGTTACCGCTTTACAAGTGGTAATATCAGCTATTTTCATTACAGTCTAGTCTGTATTTGCCGCTAGCCCCATTACGAAGCTATATTAGCACTGATCAAGAACCACCCGGACGGCTTTATTCGCCATTATTTGGATGAAATCGGCAACGAACTAATAATTATGAAAAAACTGCAATTTGTGGTCACGCTGTTGCTGGTAGCACTCTTTTTCGGGACTGGTTATGAAATGAATCTGGTCGCCGATGAACCCCCGGGCACCGCCCCGGCAACGCCCACCGGAGCCAGCCCCGTAATCGCCGTCATCCCCAAATTAACCAATACGGTTTTCTGGCAGGCGGTATTGGCCGGAGCGAAGGAGGCCGGCAAGGATTTCGGCTATGAAATTGTTTGGAACGGACCCGATCGGGAAACCAACAGTGCCCGTCAAATCCAAATTGTGGAGGACGCCATCGCCCGGCCGGTGGCGGGAGTGGTTATTGCCCCAGTAGATCGCATTAGTCTCGTTTCGTCCGTGGACAAACTGGCCAGCTTGAAGATTCCCTGTGCGCTCATTGATTCAGGGGTTGAGACCATTAACTTTCTTAGTTTTGCCTCCACGGATAATTATGAGGGCGGGGTGCTGGCGGCAAAACGCATGGGGCAAATTCTCGGCGGGAAGGGCAATATTCTCGTCGTCCGGCATCTGGCCGGTTCGCACGCCACCCTGAAGCGCTTGAGCGGTTTTACCGGGACGATTGCCAAAGAATTTCCAAACATTAAAATTGTGGACTCTCAATCCGGTCAGGACACGGTGGAAACCGCGCGAAAAGTGACGGTGGAAATGCTCCAGCGAAACCCGGATGTGCAGGGGCTATTCGCCTGCAACGTGGATGTTTCCGTGGGGGCGCTGAAAGCGCTGCAAGAGGAAAAGCGCAGTGAGGTAAAAATGGTGGCCTTTGATCCGGACAAAACGCTGCTCGACGGCTTGCGCGCGGGGCAGGTGGATTCAATTGTCCTGCAAAATCCTTACAAGATGGGATACGAAGGAGTGCAAGCGATCGCGCTCCATATCAAGGGGCAGCCGGTGCCTCGCATCATTGACACGGGGGTTGAGGTGGTGACCAGTGAAAACCTCACTGAACCCAAGATTTTGAGATTGCTGGGAGAGCAACAATAAGCTGGTGGATTCAGTAGCTGATTCAATTACTGCGTTGGCGCAACGTGGGACAAAGGTTTGCCGCCAGTCTTATTTCAATTGGGCAGAATAATTACAGCATGGTTTCAAGCGGAGGGTAGAAAGGAACGGCTGGTTTACCAACCGGACAATTCTTTCATTTCCAAAGCGTTGCTGTGCCAGCAGCTTAAAAGGACGGTCAATTGATCCAGCTTCGCTTGACGCTGCCGCTCCCGAATTTCGACTTAATTTATGAATCATTTAGGCGAAACTGATTGCCGAGGGCTGGGCGGCATAAAAAACTTGCGAGGATTTCAAATAACAAGTCGCACCGCCCGCAGAGGATTCATTGGCGAATTATACACGTAATGACCGCTTCGTTTGTTGTAAATACAACTATTATCAATTCGGTCTAGTCTGGATTTGCAACTAGACCCAGCCACGACTATAACAGAGTCAAACCCAGCGATTGGATCATTTGGCTCATTGGCGCGACGATGTGTGCGGCATTGGCCAGGTGTAAATAAACCGGAGGATTACTCCGGGAGATTTACAAAATTGATCCGGCCGGGAAAATGACAATCAGTCACCAACAAAAAACCATGAAAACAAAAGTTAAATACCTCAAGGCGACCGCCTTGGCCGCCGCACTCGTCCTCGGTGGGGTGAGCGTAATGCAGGCTGACGAACAAGATGCCAGCACCAACACCTTAGCCTATTGGAAATTTGGCGGGACCAACTCCGTCGTCGAATCGATTTCCGGGATCGGCATTTTGGATCTGGCTACCAACGTGGGACAGGGAATGACAAATGGGACGGCCGCAACCTTTGGCATTCCCGCTTCGGTGGACAATCTGGAAGCAATTGGACCGGTGGTAACATTTCCCAGTGACGTTCCACCCAGCGGGATGTTCCACGCCGGTTTCAATGCGGGCTCCGCCTCGTGGGATGCCGGCGTGGACGTGCCGAATGGTTCCGAGGTCTATGCTGACCCGAACGTTTCCGGCAACGAATGGATTCCGCAGAATTTTACCGAGGAAATTATTTTTAAGACAGACTATACAAACGATCCCACCCTGGGCACAGTCAAGCAGACGCTCATTTGGAATCATCAGACTTCCGCCTATGGTGAACTGCAGTTGAACGAAAGTGCCGCCGGCAATACCAACGACATCGGCAGCCTCCTATTTTGGGGTTGGAATGTCGTGACTTTCCCCACCGTCCGCATTACGGCCGCGCAAAACGGCGGTCATCGCTTTGATGATGGACAGTGGCATTATGCGGCGTGCCGCTGGAATAATACCACCTTGACGATGGATCTGTTCGTTGTCAACCAGGACGGCAGCACGGCTGAATCATCTTCTTACCTGGGCGCCCCGCTGAATCCGGGCAACCCCGCTGGCGGTAATTTAATTATTGGCAATGACGAGGGCGGCGGCACTCCGTTGCTCGGCAGAATTAATCAGGTGCGCTTCTCGCAGGCGTCCTTGACCGACGATAAATTGCTGGCCAATGTCCCCGGTTGCGTCACGCCAGCCTTCGCCAATTCACCGACGACCAACACGGTTAACGTCGGTGCCTCTTTGAACCTTTCACCGGCGTATCAGCCGTTGACCATGTCCGGTGGACCGTTGCTGTTCCAATGGCAGAAAAACGGTAACAATCTGGTTGGACAAACGAATGTCAACCTTCCGCTTTATCCGGTAACGGTTGCCAATTCCGGTGCCTATACTCTGATTGCGACGACTCCGTGTGGCGGCATTTCTGCCACCAGTGCGCCGATTGTGGTAATCGGTCAACCGGCCGTAACTTACGCCCGCTGGGGTTTTAACTTCACCGAAGCCATTACCTTCCCGCAAGCCACAGTTGACGACTTGGCGCCAAATTATTTGAATGTATATGATCTTATTACGTTTAATAACTCCCCCAACATTAGCGGCATTGGTGGTAACGGAGAAATCCCGTTGACCAACAGTGTGCCGCCGACCACCATGTTCATCAATGGAAACAATGGGGGAACGAACGCCTTTGATCCTTCCTACCTGGCAGGTAATGACGGGGTGGTGTTTTATCCCGCCGGACCGGATGTATTTGATTTCCAGACCTCCTTCTCGCTGGAATTATTTTTCCGCACCTATGGCAACCAGAGTGCTAGCGGCACCATGGAACTGATTTGCCAAGGCACCGACGGGGGCAACACCTTCCGTTATGGGATCAATGTCAATCAAGCCGGGCCGGGCGCGCTTAGCTTTGGCATCAATAATTTTGCTGTCCCGCCGATCGGACCCGCTTATGAAGATACCAATTCTGGCATCCAGTCGGTGGTTTTGAGCAATGCGAACTATGCGGATGGCAACTGGCATTATGTGCTGGCGCAGTATGATTCCATCGGCAACACGATCAGTCTGCATGTGGCGAATGCGGACAATAGTGGCACCAACGCGACCGTTTTGCTGCCGGTTGGCTATGGTCCGTTACCCAACTATTTTCAGGGCAACTTGTTTGTTGGTCGCTATCGCTATCCGTTGGGAGACGATAACCGCAACTTCATGGGCGCGATTGATGAGATACAAGTGTCCGCCGGCTTGGTCACGCCCAGCCTCGGTCAGTTGGGTTATCTGCCGACCCCGCCCAGCATCACCAGCATCTCCGTAAAAAATGGGACCGTGACGATTAACTTTGCCGGCGCTCCGGCAGCTCCGACATCGTCTTACTCGGTGGTGGGATCCGCCACGGTCAACGGAACCTACTCGACCTTGTCGGCCACGGTCATTTCGCTCGGTGGCAGCAATTTCCAGGCGACGCTGCCCACCAGCGGTTCGACGGAATTCTATCGGATTAAACATTAAAATCAGAAACTTGGGGCGCCGGCCTGCGGTCTCAAACCGCAGGCCGGCTTTAGACCTTGTGTAAAAGAACCAATGAAACTCATTGAACAACTAAGGGAGTAAATTATGAAAACTAACACCACCACGCATCACCCTCGTTTGAGCCGCGCATTTACGCTGATTGAATTGCTAGTGGTGATTGCCATTATCGGCATCCTGGCGGCCATGCTGCTGCCGGCGCTCGCCTCGGCCAAACAAAAGGCCGTTCGGATAGCGTGCATGAATAACCTGAGGCAAATGACTTTGTTTTGCCAGATGTACACCGATGACAATAATGACAAGTTTCCGGTGGCAACGGCTTCCTGGAATGCTCCGGACATTTACAACAACTGGTGGGGCGCCGCGATCTGTGGCAGCAGCACTAAAGATAACAACTCCTTTCATGACCCGGCGGTAAATGCACCGATTACTGAAAATGGGGTAAAGTGGTCGTGGGCTTTTAGTTTTGATCTGGTGGGCTACGGCTATAATTCATTTTTTCTCGATTGCACGCCCAATGTCCCGGGAAGCACAAGCTTTTCAGTTCCGACCGCGTCAGGTTTGGTTACTTACAAATGTCAGGCAGCCTTTAAACGCAGCGGCATTGTGCGTCCGACCGACTGTTTGGTGTTTGGCGATAAACAACCCAAGCCGCCGTCGGCCAACCCCACGGCCAGTGGCAGTCTATGGTGGGCGGATGCTTCGATGAATCCCGCAAACGGCACCGGATTTGAAGGCCTGGATACCATCCGACACAACGGTGGGAAATATCCCGGCGTGGCGAATGTAGGTTTTGCGGACGGTCATTCGGAGGCAAAAAAAGACGCCAATATCAATCCGCCGGTGGATCCCAAGGGCGGCTCGGCCCAAGGTTTAATCAATTCTCGATATTGGGATCCCCTGCAAAGGGCCGGGCAATTGTAAACACAACCCCGGTAAATCTGACCACTTTCGACTTAGTTGAGCTGAAACCAATGTTTTACCACAACTGGTTGCCGGGTAACGGCTGGTTCCGGCGTTATCGCACAAGTCTAAAACAGTCTTAGTATTTTATTTATGATTGATCACAGCCGCCGGTTATTGCAGTTAAGCACCTGACATGAATATTACCACCACCTCACCAGCGGATTTATCCGCCAAGCTCCCCGTCTTCAACCGTCGCATTATTTTCTGGGCCATTGTTTCCGCCCTGGCCGGATTTCTGTTTGGCTTTGACACCGTGGTCATCTCCGGCGCGGAACAAAAAATTCAAGCGCTCTGGGGATTGAGTGCCGGACTGCACGGATTCGCCATCGGCTCGGCACTTTACGGAACCGTGCTGGGTTCTTTATTTGGCGGTTTGCCGACCGATCATTTTGGCCGCAAAAAAACTTTGCTGTGCATCGGCGTGCTTTATGTGATCTCGGCGGTGGGTTGTGCATTTTCGAATAATATCACCATGTTCATTGTGGCGCGAGTGATTGGCGGCATTGGTATCGGCGTCTCCACGGTGGCGGCACCGCTTTATATCTCGGAAATTGCGCCGCCGGCGTATCGCGGACGCCTCGCCGGCATGTTCCAGTTCAACATCGTTTTCGGCATTCTGATCGCCTTCGCTTCCAACGCGCTGCTGGCGGGCATCGGCGAAAATGCCTGGCGCTGGATGCTCGGCGTCGCGGCGTTTCCCTCCCTCATCTATACCGTGATGTGCTTGGCCATCCCGGAAAGTCCGCGTTGGCTGATCGGGCGCAAAGGCGACCGTGCCGCCGGGATCAAAGTCTTAAAGCTGATCGAGCCGGAAGTCACCCAGGCGCAGGTTGAGTCGGATGCCGACGCGATTGTTGCGGCTTCCGCCGAGCGCGTCAGTTCCGGAAGTTTTTGGACCTGGCGGTTGCGCGTGCCGATTCTGCTGGCGTTCCTCATCGCCTTTTTCAACCAGCTTTCCGGCATCAATGCCATTCTCTATTTCGCCCCGCGCATTTTTGAGATGACGGGTTTGGGTGCGAAAGCGGCCTTGCTCCAATCGGTCGGCATCGGCATTACCAATTTGATCTTCACCTTTGTTGGTCTTTCGTTGATTGACCGGCTGGGTCGGCGCACGTTGCTGTTCATCGGTTCGTTCGGTTATATCGCGTCGTTGGGGCTGACGGCATGGGCCTTTTTTACGCAGCATTACAGCATCGTTCCGGCTTGCATCTTTGCGTTCATCGCGGCGCACGCCGTCGGCCAGGGCGCGGTGATCTGGGTGTTCATCTCGGAAATCTTCCCGAACCGCCACCGCGCCGAAGGCCAGACCCTCGGCAGTTCAACCCATTGGATTTTTGCCGCGCTGCTGACCACCTTCTTTCCCAAGATGGTTTCCGCTTTTCCGCCCGGCGATGTGTTTGCGTTTTTCGCTTTCATGATGGTGCTCCAATTGATCTGGGTAAAGACGATGGTGCCCGAGACCAAAGGCGTGCCGCTGGAACAAATGCAGAAACGGCTCGGAATTGAATGAGTCACCAAATGAATTTTAAAATTGTCGGCCTCGGCGAGGTATTGTGGGACTTGCTCCCGTCCGGGCGTCAACTCGGCGGCGCACCCGGCAATTTTGCCTATCATGCACACGCTTTGGGCGCGAACGCCCGGGTGGTCACCCGCGTGGGGGAGGACAACTTTGGCCGTGATATTCTCCGCCGCTTTGAGGAGCTGGGTATTGCCGATGGCACGATCCAGATGGACGAGACCGCGCCCACCGGGACGGTCAGCGTCTCGCTATCGGAAAATGGAAATCCCCATTATATCATCCATGAAAATGTGGCGTGGGATCGGTTGGAAGTGACGCCGGCGGCGCTGAAAGCCATCCGCGAGGCGGATGCGATTTGCTTCGGCAGCCTGGCCCAACGAAGTGAAGTGTCGCGCGTTTCGATCCAAAGGCTCGTTTCCGCCGCGCCGGCCAGTTCCCTGCGGGTTTTTGACGTCAACCTCCGGCAAAAATATTTTTCCCCCGAAGTCATTGAACAATCGCTCCGGCTGGCCAATGTACTCAAGTTGAATGATGGCGAATTGCTGTTGCTCGCGAGCATGTTTAATCTTACGGGTTCCATTCCGCAGCAAATTGAAAAACTGGCGCAGCAATTCAGTTTGCTTCTTGTCGCGCTGACGCGTGGGCCAGCGGGCAGCCTGCTGTTCAAAGCGGGACAATGGTCGGATTGTCCCTCCATGCCGATAAAAATCGTGGATACGGTTGGCGCGGGCGATTCGTTTACCGCCGCATTGGTGATGGGGCTGTTGAATCACATGGAACTCGACGAGATCAACGGGCTCGCCGATGAAGTCGCGCGGCATGTTTGTGCCAGCGCCGGGGCTACGCCGCCGTTGCCCAAGGGCCTTCGCGACCGGTTCGCCTACTCCGAATTAAAGTGACCAAACCCGGCGGAATTAAACGCTGCGCTGTCAAATTGAACCATGAAATCGGAAACCATCATGAAGCTGACGGAAAGCCGCCTGGGCCGTGTGATTTTGCATCTCAAGTGCCTGGCGCGTGATCGCAAATGGGCATGGCATCTGGCTGGCCTGCGCCGGGAATTATTTGGCCGGGCACGGGCGCTCGTTCTGGTGGCCATAATTTTCGCGGCAGCGCAGGCCGGCGTGGCCGCCAATCCGCCGGGCGATTATGCGGAACCGTTTCGTCCGCAGTATCATTTCACTCCCCCAAAAAACTGGATGAATGATCCGAACGGTCTCGTTTATTACGAGGGCGAATATCATTTGTTCTACCAATACAACCCGTTCGGCAACACGTGGGGCCACATGAGCTGGGGCCACGCGGTGAGTCCCGACCTGATTCATTGGAAACATCTGCCGCTCGCCTTGCCCGAGGCGGATGGCGTGATGATTTTTTCCGGTAGCGCGGTGGTGGACTGGAACAATACCAGCGGTTTTGGCAAAGATGGCAAGCCCCCCATGGTCGCGATTTACACCGGCTGCCAGGTGGACAGCGACGGGAGGCAATACGAGTGCATCGCCTACAGCAACGACCAGGGCCGCACTTGGACAAAGTATGCCGGCAATCCGGTCATCAATATTGACTCGAAGGATTTTCGTGACCCGAAGGTCCAATGGTATGAGCCGACCAAAAGCTGGATCATGACCGTGTCGCTCTCGGCGTTGCACAAGGTTCGCTTTTACGCCGCAAAGGATCTCAAAAACTGGAGGTTGATGAGCGAGTTCGGTCCGGCCAACGGCACGGCCGGCGTTTGGGAATGTCCCGATCTGTTTCAGTTGCCGGTGCAGGGCACGGATGAAAAACGCTGGGTGCTGGCGGTGAACCTGAATCCCGGCAGCATTGCGGGCGGTTCGGGCGGACAATATTTTATCGGGCAGTTCAACGGTCGGCAGTTCACGGCCGACCCGGATTCAATCCTCAAACCCATGCCCGCCTACGCGCCCGCCGGCGAGGTGATCGCGGATTTCGAGGGCAAGGATTATGGCGATTGGAAAACCACCGGCGAAGCGTTCGGCCCCAGGCCGGCGCCAGGCCGGCTTGGCGATCAAAATCCCGTGGACGGCTATCTGGGTCATGGCTTGGTGAACAGCTTTTATCACGGGGACGCCACCACCGGCACGCTGACCTCGCCGGAATTTCAAATTGATCACCCCGATTTGAATTTTCTGATCGGCGGCGGCTCGCAAAAAGATACCCGCATGGATTTATTGGTGGACGGCAAGGTGGTCCGCACTGCCTCCGGCGATGACGCCGAACGGCTCGCCTGGAAATCGTGGGACGTGCATGAATTCCAATATCAAAAGGCCGTTTTGCAAATCGTGGACCATGCCACCGGCGGTTGGGGCCATATCAACGTGGATCAAATCACGCTTGCCGACGAGCCGGCGCATCCGGCGGTGGAATCGGCGTTGTGGTTTGATTACGGCCCGGATTATTACGCGGCGGTTTCCTGGAGCGACATTCCCAAAACCGACGGCCGCCGCCTGTGGCTCGGCTGGATGAGCAACTGGGAATACGGTCAGCAAGTCCCCACCTCGCCATGGCGCAGTGCGATGTCCATCCCGCGCGAAGTCGGCTTGCGCCAGACGGCCGATGGTATCCGGTTGGTGCAAAAACCGGCGCAGGAAATGGAATCCCTGCGTGATGGACAATTTAAATTCAAAGGCGGGGAGGTGGCCGCTGCCAACGACTGGCTGGCGAAAAATCACATTCAAGGCGATCAGCTTGAGCTCGAGGTTCAGTTTGATCCGCAAAGCGCCGGGGTCGAAGCCTTGAAAGTGTTTAAAGGTGCCGGGGAGGAAACGGTGATCGGGGTGAATCGCGACCAGGGAACGGTGTTCGTGGATCGCAGGCATTCGGGAAACGTGGGCTTCAGCCAGCAATTTCCGGGGGTGTATTCCGCGCCGCTGCTGGACCGCGCCGGCAAGGTGAAGCTGCACGTTTTCGTGGACGCCTGCTCGGTCGAAGTGTTCGTGAACGACGGCGAAAAGGTTTTCACCGTGCTGGCCTATCCTTCGGCCGCCAGTCGCGGCGTGGAATTGTTCGGGCCGGAGAACCGCGCTAAAATCGGTGCTTTGAACGTTTGGAAACTAAAATCGAGCTGGAAATAAGCGAGTGGACGAATTTTCGTGAGTTTAATATTCCCTTGGCGAATGCGGACGAAATGGGTCGTCAGGTGCATTCTCTTGACTTTGATTTTGGGAGCGACCGACACATTGCTGTTTGCTCAGGACATTTTGCTATCCGATTTCGAGGAGTCCAATTACGCCTGGCTGCCCGGCGGCGTCTGGACGGCGACCGGGAACTGTTTTGGCACCGTACCCGCGCAAGGCACTTTGCCGAGCCAGCAGGCGGTGGACGGCTATCTCGGCAACGGTCTGGTGAACACCTACCTGAACGGCGATGGCAGCACCGGCACGCTTACGTCGCCGCCGTTCACGATCCAGCGCAACTACCTCAAATTTCTCATCGGTGGCGGCAATCACTTCGGACAAACCTGCCTGAATTTGGTAGTCGGAGGACAAGTGGTGCGTTCAGCCGTCGGCATGGGTGATCGGGAACATCTGGATTGGTTGCAGTGGAACGTGAACGCCTTTATCGGCCAATCGGCTCAAATTCAAATCGTGGATTCCGATACGGGCGGCTGGGGCCACGTCAACGTGGACCAAATCACGGCCACGGATGCGTCGCTACCGGGTGTCTTCACGGCCACGCAACGTTATCTCAATCTCCCGGTTCGGACCGGGGCTCCAAAACATCTCGTGGAACTGGTGCAAAATGGTCTGGTCGTCCGGGAAATGAATGTGGAACTGGCCGACACGGCCACCAATTTTTGGGCGTTCATGGATCTGACGCCTTTTCAGGGGCAGGAACTGCTGGTGCGCGTGGATTCACAACTTGCCACTTCAGATCAGTTGGCCACTTATTTTATCCAAACCAACACGATCATCGCAGATCCACCCATTTACCAGGAATCGTTGCGGCCGATCTACCACTACACGGCACGCCGGGGTTGGGTAAACGACGCCAACGGCATGGTCTATTACCATGGTGAGTATCATTATTGTTACCAACATAATCCCTATGGCTGGGCATGGGACAATATGCACTGGGGCAATGCTGTCAGCACGGATTTGGTGCATTGGACCGAGCTTCCCGAAGCGTTATACCCCGACAACCTGGGCACGGAGTTTTCCGGTTCCGCCCTTGTGGATTGGAATAATTCGGCTGGATTTGGCACCAATGCTCTGGTGGCATTTTATTGTTCAGCCGGCGGGCAGAATCGCATGTCGATTGGGCTGCCCTCAACTCAATGCCTGGCTTACAGCCTCGATTTCGGCCGGACTTGGACCAAATACACCAACAATCCGGTCGTGCCCAATATCGCGGCGGGCAACCGTGATCCCAAAGTGATCTGGTATGCGCCGGGCAACAAGTGGGTCATGGCGCTTTTTCTGATCAATAACGACTTTGCCTTTCTATCTTCCACCGATCTCAAGCATTGGACGCAAACGTCCACCTTAACGTTTACCAACGCCTACGAATGCCCGGAGTTGTTTCCCTTGTCGGTGGATGGCAATACCAACAACGTCAAATGGATTTTCTACACCAACTTGGGTCACTACTACGTCGGGTTGTTCGATGGCAACACCTTCACACCCCAGTTCGGGCCTTTTAGTATTCGCGGTGCAAATAATTTCTGGGCGGGGCAGACGTTCAATAACATACCTACCAACGACCACCGCCGCATCTTGATAGCCAATGGAAGTCAAAATTATCCGGGGATGCCCTTCAATCAACCCATGACTTTTCCCGCAGAACTGACGCTCGTCACGACGGCCGGAACCCCCTTGATGTATGTCAATCCTGTCCGGGAAATCTCGTTGCTGCGCACGAGCACCAATTCCTGGCCGGTACAGGTGATGACCAACGGTGTTGATGTTTTGTCCGGCCTGACGGGTGAGGCTTGCGAGGTTGACGCGTTCTTCCAACCGGGCACCGCGAGCCAAATCACCTTCACTTTGCGCGGCGACCCGGTCGTATATGACAATATTGGACATCAGGTGACTTGCTCCGGTAGCAGCCAGCCGTTAAGTCCAAGTAACGGCGTGGTGCACCTTCACATCCTGGTGGATCGTGGTATCATGGAAATATTCGGCAACGACGGGTTGGTCTATATGCCAGCTAATGTGAACCCCACCGCCGGGGCGCTACCGATCAGTCTGGTGTCCAGCGGAAGCGGGGCGCAATTGGTTACTCTCAACTTCTACAATCTGGGCTCGGCTTGGGGCCAGACCGCATCGTCTGCCATTCCGACGATTATCACTCCCCCTCAACCTTTAGCGGTAAACTTAGGCGGCTCGGCGCAGTTAAGCGTAACTGCGTCGGGTATCGGTCCGCTTTATTATCAATGGTTCAAAAATGGCCAGTCGGTTGCCGGGGCTACCAATAGTGTCTTAAGCCTCTTTCCGGCCAGCGGCACTAATTTAAATTATAACGTGGTGGTCAGCAACGCCGGAGGAGCGGTGACGAGCAGTGTGGTAACCGTGACGATCCTCGGTGGGTATGCGGTCGCCTACTGGCCGATGGAAGCACAGATCGTGGCGCCGAACACTGGCGGCACCCCCACATTTATTGGTGTGGCGGATGCCGACACCAATGCCGGTCAGGGAATCTACACCACCGGCAGCCTGCCGGCGGCGCTTGATGATTTGATAACTTTCAACGGTCTGACCAATGGACCGGTGACGTTGAGCACCAACGTGGCGCCGGCTTCCATGTTCGTGAATGGTCACCATGCCGGGAGCTATTCCTACAATGCCGAAGTGATCACGAATGTGGACGGCGTGCTGTTTTTCCCACAGGATCAATATGGCGACGAGATGGATTTCACCGGGTCGTTCACAATTGAGCTGTGCTTCAAAACGGATGGCAATCGCAGCGGGTCGGGCGTCATGCAATTGATTTCACAGGGCACGGATACCGGGCAGACCTTCCGCTACGGCATCAATGTCAACGAATCGGGTGCGGGTGGAATCAGTTTCAAGGTGGCCAATAGCAGTTATATGCAAACCAACGCCGTGGATTTGAAGGCAAGCAATTATGCGGATGGGCAGTGGCACTATCTGGTCGCGGTCTGCGACACGTTGGCGGGTCCCAACGGGCAGATGCGCCTGACCATCGTCAATCAGGATGGCTCGGAGGCCGGCGCCACGAATAACCTGCCGGCGGGGTTTCTGCCCTTGCCGGCGGTGGACAATGGCAACCTGTTCCTCGGACGAAACACCTATCCGGTGAGCGTGAACCCACAAACATTCCTTGGCTGCATTGACGAAGTGCAGATCACGGCCGCGTTGGTGCCGGACACCTGGCGCATCGGCAAGGTACCATCCATTGACAATCATCCGCAAATCAAAGGTGTTTCAGCGGGAACCAACGGGGTGAGTTTCCAGTGGACCGGAGCGGCCACCAATTATTTCATCGTGCAATGGGTGGCCCGGCTGGGCGACGTTTGGCAAACCATCGCCTCGTTCCCAAGTGCCAATGGCAATGCCAACTACGCCGAAACAAACCCGGCCAGATTAAATACCGGTACGGGCTTTTACCGGGTATTGTTTCGGTAGCGATGCAATTATTGAATGTCGTAAACGGTAAAATCCTGTGCAAACTTTTTTTAATCGAATGGTTAAAAGGCTGCGAGTGCTCCCGGTCATGGCGGCCATTTTTGTGCTGGGCGCGATTTGTCCTCGGGCTTTGGCCCAGGACATTGTCCTGTCGGATTTTGAGGAAGCAAATTATGTCTGGCTGCCGGGTGGGACTTGGACAAACAGCGGCACGGCGTTTGGCTCCGGTCCGGCGCAGGGTACGTTGCCGGGGCAGCAGACCGTGGACGGCTATTTGGGTAATGGCTTGGTGAACACTTTTCTGAACGGCGACGGCAGCACCGGCACGCTGACTTCTCCGCCTTTTACCGTTCAGCGGAAGTATATCAAGTTTCTCATTGGCGGCGGCAATTGGCGCGGGCAGACGTGCCTAAATATGCTGGTAAACGGGCAAGTGGTGCGTTCAGCGGTCGGTGTGGGAGATCGCGAGCATCTGGATTGGTTGCAGTGGAACGTGAATGCCTTTATCGGCCAAACGGCTCAAATTCAAATCGTGGATTCGGCTACCGGCGGCTGGGGTCACCTCAACGTGGATCAAATCATGGAGACGGATGCGCCGATTCAGGGAATGATTGTTGCCAATGAGCATTACCTCAATTTGCCGGTGAGTTTTAACGGGGCGGGACACTTGATTGAAATCGTACAGGAAGGATTGGTGGCTCAGGAATATAATCTCAACCTGGCGACCAATGGGGCGCCGGATTTTTACGATTTTCTGGATCTATCGCAGTATCAAGGCAACGAACTGGTGGTGCGGGTCGATTCGCAACTGGCCAATGCGAGCCAGTTGGCGTCATTGGTTCAAGCCTCTAACATTATCACGTCCATTCCGATCTATCAGGAGCCAAACCGGCCCATTTACCATATCTCGGCCAAACGCGGTTATATCAACGACCCGAATGGTATGTTGTTTTACAACGGGGTGTATCATGTCTGTTTTCAACATAACCCGTTTCAACTATCGAACGGCAGAAATCATAGTTGGGGTCATGTGTCGAGCACGGATCTGGTGCATTGGACGGAACTAAAGGACGAACTCTATCCTGACTGGTTGGGAACCTGTTTTTCGGGTGGAGCGACGGTGGATTGGAACAATTCCGCTGGTTTCGGAACGAATGCCATCATCGCCATGTTCACTTCGGCCGGCAGCCTGAACCGCATGTCGGCTGGCCGACCTTTTACCCAGAGCATTGCCTACAGTTTGGATGGCACGAATTTCACCAACTACGCAGGCAATCCGGTGCTGGGACCCCAGCGGACCACCACCGATCACGATCCGAGGCCCCTTTGGTATGCGCCGGGAAATAAATGGATCATGGTTCTATACTATAACGACGGAACGCACACTTACGGATTCTTTTCGTCGCCCGACCTCAAGAATTGGACGCATGAGAGTGACTTTACTTTGCCAAACCAAGGCGAGGTGCCGGAGTTCTTCCAGTTGCCGCTGGATGGAAACACGAACAATATGAAATGGATTTTTTATGGCGGCGCCGGAGGTTATGAAGTTGGCACATTCGACGGCCATACCTTCACGCCGCAAACTGAGTATCTTAGCATCCGGGGGGGAAACAATTTTGCGGCGGCGCAGACATTTTACAATATGCCGGCATCGGACGGGCGGAAGATATTGATCGCCAATACACCCAATGAATACCCCGGCATGCCGTTTGACTGCACGCTGACTTTTCCGGTGCAACTGACGTTGCAAACCACCGGTTCGACTCTGCTCATTTACGCCAATCCGGTAAACGAGATCGTGAATCTGCGCACCAGCACCAATACCTGGGCGGGGCAGGCACTTTCCAATGGGGTGAACGTTATGGCCGGGACGACGGGCGAAGCCTGCGAGTTGAACGCGGAGTTCCTACCGGGTAGCGCGTCGAGCGTCACTTTCAACCTGGGTGGCACGGTGGTGAACTATAATTGCTTGAGCCAGCAATTGGTCTGTGTAGCCATCACCAATGCCTTAAGCCCGATCAGCGGGGCAATTACTTTGCGAATGTTAATGGATCGCGGAATGCTCGAAATCTACGCGAATAATGGACTGGTTTATATGTCCATGGCCACGACTCCGGTTACCGGCCCGCAGGCGTTGAGTCTGGTGGCCAGCGGCTCGGGCGCACAGTTGTTGTCCATGAGTCTTTATAATCTCGGTTCGGCTTGGCCTGCAGCGCCCCCCTACATCACCTCCCAGCCCGGGCCATCCAGCGTGGTAAATCTTGGTGGTTCGGCCAGTTTCAGTGTATCTGCCACCGGCACTACTTTGCCATTATTCTATCAATGGTTTAGCGGTGGTCAGGCCATCGTGGGTGCAACTAACAGTAGCCTTTCGGTGTTGGCGGTGCCGGCGACGAACGCGGGGTACTATGTGGTGGTGAGCAATGCCGGTGGTTCGGTGACGAGCAGCGTGGCGCCGCTGACGGTGATGTCGCCGTCTTCCGTTGCCTATTGGCGGATGGAATCCCAGATCACCGCGCCGAATAACGCAGGCACTCCAAGCTTTGGTGGCATAGCCGATGCCGACACCAATGCCGGTCAGGGAATCTACACCACCGGCACCCTGCCGGCGGCGATTGATGATTTGATCACTTTCAATGGGTTGACCGGCGGGCCGGTTACCTTGAGCACCAACGTAGCGCCGGCTTCCATGTTCGTGAACGGTCACCATGCCGGGAGCTATTCCTACAACGCCGAGGCGATCACCAACGTGGACGGCGCGCTGTTTTTTCCGCAGGATCAATATGGTGACGAGCTGGATTTCACCGGGCCGTTCACAATTGAGCTGTTCTTCAAGACGGATGGCAATCGCAGTGGTGCCGGCGTGATGCAATTGGTTTCGCAGGGCACGGATACCGGGCAGACCTTCCGCTACGGCATCAATGTCAACGAAGCGGGGGCGGGTGGAATCCGGTTCATGGTGGCAAACCGCAGTTTGATCCAAACCAACGCTGTGGATTTGAAGGCAAGCAATTATGCGGATGGTCAGTGGCACTATCTGGAGGCGGTCTGTGACACGTTGGCCGGTTCCAACGGGCAAATGCGCCTGACGATTGTTAATCAAGACGGCTCGCAGGCCAGCGCCACGAATAACCTGCCGGCGGGGTTTCTGCCCTTGCCGGCGGTGGACAACGGCAACCTGTTCCTCGGACGAAACACCTATCCGTTGAACGTGAACCCACAAACATTCCTTGGTTTTATTGATGAGGTGCAGATCACCGCCGGGGTGGTGCCGGACACCTGGCGCATCGGCAAGGTGCCATCCATTGACAATCATCCGTCGATTCAAGGCGCAGCCGTCGGCACGAATGGGGTGAGTTTCCAGTGGACGGGAGCGGCGGCCACCAATTTCGTGGTTCAATGGGTCAGTCAGTTGGGGAACGTATGGCAAGCCATCGCGACCCTGCCGAGCGCCAATAGTCTCGGCGGCTTTGTTGACACCAACGCCAGCCGCGTAACCGGGTCGGCCGGGTTCTACCGGATTCTGTCACTGTAATTTAGGCTCGCGCTCCGTTTTTTACCCGAGCGTCTGCCGAAGGAATTTCACCCCGTCACGCGCGATTTCGGCCTGCGTTTTTTCCATGCGCCGCCAGATGCCGGCACTTGCCGCAATGCGGGGCACATCCAGCGTGACGGATTCCAGCGCGATGTCGCCGTCGTATTTGATGGCCTTCAACGCGGCGGCGATGGCTTTCCAGTCAATATGATCGTTGCCCGGCGTCCCGCGATCGCAACCGCAAGCGTGAATATGCCCAAGCTGTTTTCCTGCGCGCCGGATTGCTGTGGCCTGATTTTTTTCTTCAATGTTCGCGTGAAACGTGTCCAGATGCAGCTTGAGCGCCGGGCTGCCGACATCGGCTATCAATTTCAAACCCTGGTCAATCGTGTTGAGAAAATCCGTTTCAAAACGGTTCAACGGCTCGATGCAGACAAGTTTACCACGTTCGGCGGCATGGCGCGTGACGATTTTGAGATTCTTCACGACCGCCTGCCAGTGGCGCTTTTTCTCCGCAGCGGAGTAAGCCTGCGCCCGTCCGACATACGAATAAACCGGCCCGCTCAAAACCCGCGCGTCCAGTGTGACCAGCTGGTCAATGAGCTGGCACAGATACTTCACGCCGTTGCGCTGGCTGGCTGGGCTGCCCCGCAAATCGCGCTGTGGGTTAATGGCCGCGGCAATGGAGCCGCAGACCAGGTTGTTTCTCTCCAATGCACGCTTCACCAAAGCCGGATCAATATGCGCGGGGTCTTCTATCAACAACTCGACTGCATCGAACCCCCACTGTTTGAATTGCTTAAACCGCCGCGTGTCAGCGGTGGTGAAAGGCGAAACGAATAAAACGGTGTTGATGCTAAAATTCATAGTTGAGCGTCAGGCCGTTGCTAATTTAATCGGCATCGCTTCGGGATGTAATAAAAAACGTTCGACGATTAAACGAATATCGGCTCGTGCCCTAATTTTGCAGACATCATAAACCAGGAATTTCAGTTCGCATTGCTCAAAAGCTAAATTTGTTCGCGCTCGGTTCCTGAATCACTGTGCGCTCAAACAACCCGAATCGCGCGGCAAATTCACGGTTTACATTTACGCTGTCATTTTCCACGCCCGGACGCCTGACGCTCTTGGCCCGGCCAGCCGACGGTGTCGGGCACCGCCGCCATGTCCTTGCGCCTTCCCCGCCCGAACGGCCGGATTCTTCCAGAGCAATTCCGAACTTCCGGTCGGAACTTCCGAACTGCTGGCCAGTAGTGCCGAGCTGCCGGGAAACAGTTTGAAGCTGCTGGCGGGCAGTGCCGAACTTACCGCCAGCACTTCCGAACTGCTGCTGAGGGGTGCGAGTTGCTTGGCAGCAGTTCCAAGCTCCTTCGGAGTACCTCCGAACTCCTTGAAAGTAGCTCTGAACTACTTCCCGGCGATGCCGAAGCGCTGTCACGAAGCGTATAACTAATTCATTTCCAATGAATTGTCTCAAGCTGACCGTTTCCGGGCAAAAAAGACCCCCACCGGTTCCCGGCCACGGCACTCAAATTCCAAAAAAGCGCGCGGCCGGCGGTGGGGGTTGAATCGGGAAAACTTACGGTGTGGTTTTGGCGGCTGCGGGCGGGGTTTGCGGAGCGGCAGCGGCGGCGGCCTTGATTTTGTTGTTGGCGCGGCGCGTGGCCACTGCCTTTTGATTCAGCTGGCCCAATTGAGCGGCCAGCGGCCGGAGGCCGGGGATTTTCACGGCGGCGGTCTGGATATAATGATACACGTCCGACGCGTTGGACAACGCCTGCGTCCCCACGCTCATGCGCGTGTCATCCAGCTTGGAGGCCAGTTGCGCCGTCGCCGTGTTCAAGTCCGTCAACACCGCGAACAACGTCACCGCCATTTGAAACGAATTCTTGTCGAACGACGCCGGCAGGATCGTCGGGTTGTTCAGCGCCCCCTGCAACGCGCCTTCCACAAACGCCAGCCGTTCCTGGCCCAGCTTGTGCAGACTCTTGCGCTCCTCTCCCGAGAGGCCGATCAGGAAAGGCAGTTTGGTTTGCACCACCGCCAGGGCCGCCTTGATGGCCTGCACGTCCGCATCCGCTACCTGCGCATTGATTTCTTTGTATGCCATAATTTTAATTTTTACTTTATGGTTGAGTTGAATGTTTCCCGTAGACTGACGAAACATTTTTGTTCAAATCACAAAAAATGCGCTACCCATGGTTTGTGAAATATTCAACCTATTTTGTCCTGCCCAACGGAATGGTTTTGACCGAGGAAAACGGGTGCCGGCGTTTATTTGGAACCGATGAAGTCGCTGAAGTTTTGCAGGGCGGTCAAGATAATGGGAGCAGGAGAAGGGTTTTGAATCGGGTGCAGACTTACGGTTTGATCGGTCGCCATTTTTGGTAAGCGCGGGCAATACAAATTCATGCCGGGATATTTTTTTCCAAATGCCTGGCACAATGCTTCACCAGCGTTCTTCGCCAAAATGTATTCAAGAAAGTTTGAAGGCTTTTCATCAATGAAAACCGTGGAGGGATAAAACACGTTTTGCATACCATGCTTCAGCAAAGATTCCACAACACCGGCAAAGCCGTTTACGTAGAAATTGCAAAAATTGCTAAACAAAGCGGGTGAAAAATTTCTTTTCCCTGAAGCCGAAATATAAGGGCTGGCAAAATAGTAAAGATGTGTGGGTGTTGTCAGGCCAGCCCAGTCAGGCTGCGGTTGAAGAATATCTAGCTCGTAGAGGCTCGCCCGGCCGCCTCCGGTAAGGATTTCGTATACAATCTTTTGGGCATCCGCCTTGCCCATTCGATAGGTCAACTGGACTTCGGCACCACCTGCGGCCAGCAGCTTGGCAGCAACCTCACCCAATCCGCGAGACCCACCAACTACCAGCGCCCGTTGGCTGGCGAAGGCCTTGTTGCCAACCAGTTGCTTCAAATCAAGAAAGCTAGGTTGAGTTTGTGGCTGCGGGCGGATAAATGCCTTGATGGTGCCGGACAAGCTAGGAGCGGCAACCGTCAACAAAACCAATCCATACCTTTCGTCAAATTCGGAAACGCCGTATTTAATATTTTGTAAGCCGGTTCCGTCACTGAAATTAAGTTTCAGTTCGGAAAAGATGGAGTCTAGACCCGGACACTTTACTCCGACCAAGCGGGTCATGCCTAAAAGAACAGCTGCCTGAATCGGGTTTAGCAGCCGTGTCAGGTTGGGGAAAAGCTGATGGGCGATTTCAGTATTTAAATATAAATCCAAAAAACCACTGCATGACTGAATTGCTTCCTTGCTTATTAAATCAGGCGGTTGGAGTTGAGGTGTGCCCGATGAAACGTCAACCGATTGAAATGGCTCACAGTCTGACCACTCAAATACCAATCGGACGGCGACTTCATCATCTTTCAGCAGATCAATACGAACGCGCTGGTAATGTTCTGAAACCAAGTTGAATCGTATTTCTTGGTTGAGACCAACTGGTTTTAAAAAGACGGCTTGCAGATGCTGCAACCGCACAATACCAGAACGACCTTCCAACCATTGATCCAGCGCCCACATCAACGAATGCACACCGTGAACCACCGGTTGGCCAAACAAGGTTCGCCGTGCCACAACCGGATCGACGTGCAAAGGATTGTTGTCACCGGAAAGCTCGGCAAAAGCGATTTGATTCGCTAGTGAAAAAGTGCGTTTTGGCATTGAATCTTTGCCCGGTTACGGTTGCAACACGTTAAATATCTGTTTTAGCTGGTCAAAGGTGCAGGCAAAAAAGGTCAAGCTGGTGGCAAAATAACAAAACGTAAAAAATGTTGCAGGAATACGAATCCATAGGTTTTCGTTGTAGGCCTTGAAGCCATCGCGACCCAGACGTTTTTTTAGGAAGATGGTGTAATAATGAACCACCACCACCCCCAATGATTGCGCGGCACCGAAGGCCACAAAATTCCAGCCGCAGCCGTGCCAGATGCCGACGAGCAGGAACACGATGGTGATGGTCAGCGCGATGGCGTGGTCCGCCAGCTTCACGCCCATGCGATGCACGAGAAATTTAGAGAGCGGCGAGAACACCACGTCCCGCATCCAGATGGAGAGCGTGATGTGCCAGCGGTTCCAAAACTCCTTCATGTTGCGGGCCAACATCGGATTGTCGAAATTCTCCGGCACGGGGATGCCGATCAGGCCGGCCGCGCCGATGGCCATGTCGCAGAAGCCGGAAAAATTCAGGTAGAGGTAAAGATAAAAAAAGAACATCGCCACCGGGAGATCCAGCCAATGGTGCGGATGATCGTCCAGCAGCAGGCCGGAGTAGGTGAGCTGGTTGCAGAGGTTGCCGAGGAACTCGTATTTGACCGCGCCGACAAGGATCCGCAGCGCGGCGCGGCCAACTGGCACTTCGTAGCGCTCGGCGAAGCCGCGGCGGAAGTTGGCGTAGGTGTTGATGGGGCCGACGGGCATGGTGGGCAGGAAAAAGGCGAAGTTGACGTATTCCAGAAAGGTGGGAGTCGGCACCATGCCATTACGGATCTCCAGCACCAGCCGGCTGCAGCGGAAGGCGAGGTAGGAAATGCCGATCATCTGGGGCACGCCGCGCCAGGTCTTGCCCAGCGCGTGGCCCAAGGCCACATACCATTCGCCCGGCACATAGCGGAACAAAATGAGGGCCGCGATGGGCGCCGCGAACGCCAGCCACGGCCACAGCCCGCGCCGCGCCGCAAACAGCCGCACCAGCAGGTAAAGGCCCACGATGAGCGCCAGATAAATGACAAAGCGCAGCGTGTAATGTTCCTTGCCGCCGTAGAACAGGAAGAGGAAGACGCCGCCGACGTTCAACCCGGCAAACAGCAGTTCCCGCACGGTGCCCGCGAGGCGTTGCATGACCAGTCGCCCCAATCCGATATAGGCCAGCAGGCCGGCGAGATAATAAGGCGTGTCCATGGTCAGAAGCCCTGATAGACCACGCGGGCATTAAGGAAATTGGCCGGCGCATTCAGCACCAGCCAGATGGCGACCAGCGAGAGGACAATCAGCAGCCCATAGATGGCACGTTCAATGATTGGGTTGGTCTTCATCTTTATAGAGATTGATGAGCGCCGGGGTGATGAGCCGGGTGAAATAGGTCTGGCCGTTTACGTTGAAATGAACCGGGTCGCCATAGAGCAGTCGCACTTGGTCTTCGGTCAGATTGCCAAACAATTTTTCCGGGGAGATGCCCAGCAGGGATAAATCGCCGCCGAAAAGCTGCGGCCAGTCCGCGCGTTCTTTGATCACCGGGTCGTGGGCCTCGGCTAGAACCGGTAGATGCAGCATCACCGGCTGGACGTGATGCTGGCGGAACAATTCTGCGAACCGCCGGAAAAAATGAATCTGCCACGCCGGCAGCGGCGTCGCGGAAAATTCAAATTCATTTTTTGCCGCCGGCGAAAAGGCCTCAACATCCTTCGGAATGGCCCCGGTCTGCGGCTGAAAGGCGGTGAAGGCGGTCGCATCCGCCGGCGGTTTTAGTCCGAACCCGCGCCGGTAAGACAACGATCCCAGTTGCGTGACCGGATTTGGCCCGTCCGCGATGATTTCCCAATAATTTTTTTGGTCGGTGACGAGCGGGGCGGGCAGGTTGGGGCGGAGGAGGCTCAGGCCATTGCGCGGCAGGCCGATGAGGGCGGCACAATAAAACAAACCTTGTTCCCGCCAGGACTCACCGGCCAGTAGCCCAGCGTCTTCGCGGAATCGGAACCAGGCCGGGGTCTGGTTGTTGCGCTGGCCGGGCGCGGGATTCTCATCATAGAACACAAGCATCCGCACCCGGCGATGCGCCAGCAGGTCGCGCGCGATGAAATACAATCCGTCATAACCCGCGCCACCCCAGGCGATGGTTCGCACCACGGCCGGCCGGCCGAGCTGCGCGCTCAACCGGGCCTGCACATATGGGGTGTTGATGTCGTTGAAAATGTGGGAGGAGCCGATGAAGGCGATGTCGATGGCATTGGTTTCCTGAAAGATCTGGTTCTCGATCCACGGATACGGCCCGCTGCCCCAGCCCTGACGGGAATACGCCTCTTCGCGCGGCGGCAGCCAGCTTTGCCCCAAGACCGCCGGCAGGGCCAGCAGCACGAGCAGCAGCAGCGCGAACGCCGCCGTCGAGCGGGTCGAGGAAAACGCCGGGCGCATCACGGCTCCTGTTTGCGCTTGAGGATCAGGTCGGCGAACTCGCCAATGTTTTTCGCGTTTTCGACCTCGCCCACGCGGAAACGGACGCCAAAGTCTTTTTCCACGGCCACCATGAGCGAGATGTGCGTGAGAGAATCCCACTCCGGCACGTCCTTGGCGCTGATGGCCGGCGTGAGCACCACCGGCTCCAGAAAGACGGTGTCGAAAATGGCCTGCAGTTTGGCGATGACTTCAGCTTGGTTCATAAGCACGGCGGATGATTTTTATTTTGGTTGGCATGGGCTGGAACGTGGCCAGCGGCAATGCAAATTCGCGTTGAGTCTCTGATTCGGCGGTGAGAGTAAACCCCATGCGCCCGTAAAAATCACGCACCATCTCGTTCTTGGGCGTGGGCCGATACACGCCGGCGAGCTGCGTGCAGCCGCGCGCCTGCGCAAGCCGGACGAGTTCGTTCAGCACTTCTTCCTCCACGCCGCGTTTTAGCACGCGACAGCTCATCAGCCAGGTGTCGATCTGCATCGACTCACCAACTTTTTCGCCGATGACGATGGAGATTAAACCGTGGTCGCCGAACCGGTCCGTGAGCCGCACGCTGAAGCCGATGAAATTGGGATCATGCATCACGGCGCTGACCTCGGCCTCGCTGCGGCGGTGGGTGGTGAGGTTGAACTGATTGCTTTTGTTGATGAGCTGCGAGAGGCGCGGCACGTCCACCGGCACGAACTCGCTAATGATGGATTCCATCGATAACGATTCGAGATACGACGCCATGTCCGTGACGGTGGCGGCGAGCGCCTGGCGCTGGGCGTCGGAGCGATATTGGCGGGTGCGCTCGGCGTCCTCGGCGGTGATGCTGCGCGGCTCGAACAGCCGGCAGTCGGCCAGTTGCGCGACGTAGTCCGAGGGGTCGGGGCCGAGCAGGATCGTGGTCACCTCCGGCACGAACTGCCGGACGATCTCAATTTCCGCCGGGTTGTCGTCCACGAAGACGAAGCTGTCGAGGCCGAGGTTCAGCTCCGGGGCCATGGCGCGGATGTTCTCGGACTTCGGCTCCCAATTGGCCTTGAAGGCGACGAGGTCGTCCAGCTTCAAAACCATTTCGGGATGTTTCTGAAACGGCTCCTGCGCCCGGGCGAGATCGTTTTTGCTGCACACGGCCAGCAGCACGCCGCGCTGCTTGAGCGAGGCGATGTATTTTTGAAACGCCTTGAACGCCTCGCCGCGCGGCGAGGTGTCGCCCAGCTCGATGCCTTCCAAGCCGTCGTCGGCCACCACGCCGCCCCAGAGCGTGTTGTCGAGGTCCAGCACGAGGACTTTTTTCGGCGCGCGTTTGAGCGCGGCGACGAGCTGTGCGGCTTCGCGGGCCAGTTCCACCAGCAGCGCGGACGAGCACGGCTGTTTGCTCTCGAACCACGAACGCTCATCCCGCGCGGCGAGGCCGCCGAGCCGGTTGGCGAGAAATTCCCAGTCGCAAATGTGCAAGTAGGACGGCGCGTTCAGGCCGAGTTCGAGGTTGACCCATTTGCGGAACGACCAGTCCGAGCCGAGCGAGCGGGAACGGAACGCGCCGAGGTCGTGCCGCGCGGGCAGCATGAAATTGGTGGTGATGACTTCGGCGCCGGTCTTCGCATTCACTTGGCGCGCGAGGTCGAGCAGCGCATCCACCGTGCGCTGTGCCTCGGCCTGTTGCGCCGCGCGCGGGTCGGTGAGCTGGCCGGTGTAGGTGCAGCGGCGTTCGGCGGGCAATATAAAAACGACCTCCGGGGCGAACGCATAAAGCTCGCTCTCGTCGTCCATGATTTCAGAAATGTAATTGTCGTAGTCGCCCTGCCACAGCTCGAGCGGCCGGCCGTCGAGTTCGGAAAGGTGCTCGATGAGTTCGTGCAGCGGATAGAGGCTGTAGCCGCCGAGGATGGCGAAGCGAAGGGGTTTGGCTGACGGATTTTGCCCGGCCAGGTTCCGGGCGTGGGCTTTTTTACGGAGCGAGGAGAGCAGAAACAGGTCCGCGAAATCGCGGGCGGATTTCGTCAACGACTTGAGCTGCGCCCAGAACGCCGGGTCATTGCTCAAGAGCAGGGTTTTTAACGGGCCGGTATCCATGCTGGGCGGGTGAGCATATTTATTGGGCGGGCACACGCAACTGTTTTCTCCGTCACAAACGGGGCCGGGGCGTCGCTGGCATCCCGGCTTAGCGTTTGGTGATGAGCTGTTCGAGTTCCAGCAGCCGGAGGTTGATGCTGTTCAGGATCAGGCCGAGGCCGAGCGAGAAGAACGCCAGCAACACCAGCGCCGCCGCGAGGATGGCGCTGGGGACGCGGTGCACAAAATGGGCGGGATCGGTGACGAAGTCATAGACCGGCAGCGAGCCGATGGCGAGTCCGAGCAGGAGCAGGACGATGGCCAGACCGCCGAAAAATGTGAGCGGCTTGTAGGATTTGAGGATGAGAAAAAGGCGCAGCAGCACGCGGAAACCGTCGCTGAAGGTGTTGAGCTTGGAGAAGCTGCCTGCCTGCCGGGCGCGATATGGCGCGGGCAGTTCCCGGATGATCTGGCCGCGATACAGCGCCTGCAGGGTGAGCTCCGTCTCGACGTCAAAGCCGCGGGTGGTGATGGGAATCTGCCGGGCGCATTCGCGCGTGAACACGCGGTAGCCGGAAAAGATGTCCGACACCTGGGACTGGAACATCCAGTTGATGATGCCGCAGACCAGGCGGTTGCCGGCAACGTGCAGCGGGCGGAAGGATTTTTCCGCGTGGCTGGTGAGCCGGGTGGCCACGGTCATGTCGGCATCGCCGCGCAAAATGGGCTCCAGCAGTTTGTGCACCTGGCCGGCTTCGTAGGTGTTGTCGCCGTCCACCATCACCAGGATGTCCTCCTGGACCTGCTCGAACATGGCGGCGATGACGTAGCCTTTGCCCTGGCGTTTTTCCCGGCGGACGACGGCCCCGGCTTGCACGGCGATGGCAGCGGTGGCATCGGTGCAGTTGTTGTCATAGACATAAATGCGCGCGGCCGGCAGTTCGCGGCGGAAATCGGCAATGACCTGGCCAATGGTCAGCGCCTCCTGATAACAGGGGATGACGACGGCGACGGACGGTGATGCAGCCGGTTCGGGCATGGTGTATTCGATGACAGGCGGCGTCCCGGCGCGCCGGGACACCCGACGAAAGAGTCAGCGGGGGACGGGGCGGGCGTCAAGCTTTACGTTGTCCGGAAGCGGAGCGATCAACGGCCAGCCGGCGGGGTGAAATGCAACAGCGACCATTTTTCCGGCCCCCAGGAGATGAGTTCAACCAGCGGGAGCGACGCCACGATGTCCGCGTGATTTTCCGCGGCCCAGGCGGCCAGCGGCTCCGGGGAGACTTCCGCCCAGCGGTTTTCCTTGACCACCACCCATTCCACCGTGTCCGGATGGGCGAGAAAATTTGTGATGTCCGAACGTGGGTAAATCACCTGCCGTGAGCCAAAGGGCCGCCAGAGGGTATAATCGGAATCATTGGAACCGGCGATGAAGCCGATCTCCCGGACATCCTTGGGCAGCCGGTTGCGGAGCGGGGCGAGGAAATCGTTGCGCTGGGCATAGCCGGCATAGGCATCCGCCAGCCGTTGCAGTAGGTGATTGTGCGGGTGGGCGCGGGCGAGCCGGCTGGTCACGGTCACGGCCGGCCACAAAGGTCGCGCCACGGAAAGCACCAGCACCGGCAGCGCGCCCAGTGCCAGCACTAGCAGGAACACACGCCAGCCCCGCCGCCTCAGCCACCGCCCTTGGACTGACAGCCGCAAGAACGGAACGATGGCCAGCGGGTAATAGGGCAACAGCAGCCGCGGTCCGGCTTCCGATCCCATTTTGGCCAGATAAAAAATGAGGGCGATCCAGGCCGCCCAAACCACCAGCGGCAAACCGGTGAAATATTTTTTTAGCCGACTTGCCCGGCCAATCCCGCCGAAAGCCGCCGCCGCCAGCAGCAACAGCGGGAGCGTGACGCCCACGCCCAGGCCGGCACCTTCCTCCCCGGGAAATTCGGGGACATGGGCGAGGGCGAGCCGGGGAAATTGGGCCCGGATGGCAGCGGGCAGAAATTGCGCGAGCCGGTCGTGGATTTCTTGGGAATGCGGCAGCAGGGGCGGCATGAGCGAGGCTTCCGCAAGCAGAAAGCCGTTCACCGCCAGGGCCGCGACCGGATTGCCGACCTGCATTTTATATTGATCATGCGGGTCGCCGGTCCAACTGCCGGTATGCCGCTGGTTCAAGGCCATGATGGGCAGAGCGGAGACCAGCAAGCAGACCGTCGCCACGGCCGCGCTGGCCAGCGGCCATTTAAACAGGCGGCCCAGGGCCGGCCCGGCCGCTACGAGACAGGGCAGCGCCAAGGGAAGGTTGGAAAGTTTAACCCCGGTCAGCAGGGCGGCGGCCAGCAGCGCCAGCCAGACGTCGCCCGCCCGGCCGGAATTCCGGGCCCGCAAACCATAGTGAACCGACAGTAGCAGAAAGACCGCGCCGGTGAGATCATTGCCAATTCCCCCCGCCTGGGTCAGGTAGCCATATGCCAGCGGCAGCAGCCACATCCAGGTCCAGGCCGTTCGCCGCGCCACGCCGAGCTTCCGAAAGATCGAAAACAGGAGGCCGGGCAGGAGCAGAAAACTTAGCGCGTTGATCAGGAACAGTCCCCGGTCGGAGCGGGTTAGCACAAGCAGCGGCATGGCCACCCATTCCCAGGCCACGCCGGAATAGTTCAGCCGCGGATTGTAGGTCGGGATCCACATCCAGTGACCCGCCGCCTGCCAGTTCAGCATCCGGGGCAGCCGGTAGGTGAGCGCATCGAAGTTGGTGGGCGCATACAAGATGCCGCCCAGAAAAATCAGGGCGGCGCAGACCAGAAAGACGGCTGGGAACGGCCGGCGGAAACGGCGGACATTTTTGCGCCAGCCGAACGCGGGCGGATTTTTTTTCAACCCGACGAACGCGGCGAACAATCCGGGCAACAGGGCCAATGCATAGCCCGGACCATTGAGTTGATGTAAGGCCGAGAGCAGCCAACCGGCGCAGACGAGATAGGCACAACCGCAGATCCAAAGGGCGGCGGGCATAGGCGCTATTTGCCTGGCAGGAGGTTGTATTTGAAGATGCACCACAGCGCCCGGAAGCCGTCGCGCCAGCCGATTTTTTTACCCTCGGCGTAGGTGCGGCCGTAATAGGAGATCGCCACCTCGTAGATGCGGACCTTGAGGCGGGCCACCTTGGCGGTGATCTCCGGTTCGAAGCCGAAACGGTTTTCCTCGATTCGAATTTGCTGAATGACTTCGCGGCGGAACGTTTTGTAGCACGTCTCCATGTCCGTCAGGTTCAGGTCGGTGGCCATGTTGGAAAATGTGGTGAGCAGGTTGTTGCCGACCGAATGCCAGTAGTACAAGACGCGGTGGGCGCCGCCGCCGCCGAAAAAGCGCGAGCCGAATACTACGTCCGCCTTGCCGGCCAGGATCGGCGCAAGCAGCCGGTGATATTCCGCCGGATCATATTCGAGGTCCGCGTCCTGGATGATGACGATGTCGGCGGTGGCGTGTGCGATGCCGGTGCGCAGGGCCGCCCCCTTGCCTTGGTTGACGTCGTGCCGGACGAGTTTGATGCGCGGCTCGGCCTGCGCCAGCGGCTCCAGCACGTTCCCAGTGCCGTCGGTCGAACAGTCATCCACAATGACGAGCTGCTGTACCGGCCGCTGGGCGAGCACGACCCGGACCACCTCGGCCACGGTGGCAGCCTCGTTAAAGACCGGCATGACGGCCGTGAGACACGGGGCGATATCGGCGTTGGATTTGAAATCGGCCATTGGGCGGTTCGGTTCGCCGGAAGCTCGCAAATTAATCCGCTTTGTTCAATCCGCAAATGCTGCCGGTGGCCGCCGCCGGGCCAGCCGGGTTCAATTTAAGATTTGCGCCCGCGCCGAAAATCGTAAATCGTCAACCGCAAATCATAGATCCAAATCATGCCTTCATTCGACATCGTTTCGCAGGTTAACCCGATGGAGATCGAGAACGCCGTGAACCAGGCCCGGAAGGAACTGGCCAACCGCTTTGATTTCAAGGGCAGACAATGGGAAATCCTCTTGGAGAAGACGGAAATCAAACTGAGCGCGGACAACGAGTACAAGGTCGCCACGCTGAACGAGATCGTCATCGGCAAGCTCGCCAAGCGCGGCATCAGCCTCAAGAGCGTGGAGTCATGCGACCCGGACGTCTCGCCGCTGGGCCACGCGCGGCAGAGCATCAAGATCAAGCAGGGCATTGAGAGCGCGGTGGCCAAGGAGATCGCCGGCTGGATCCGCGAAAG
>Ga0302275_10000075_pt1 | contig 102562 bp, 87 predicted proteins | sample III_Bog_N2_2_FD_200229 | JGI IMG/M metagenome (GOLD analysis project Ga0302275, IMG submission 200229) | Peat permafrost microbial communities from Stordalen Mire near Abisko, Sweden - III_Bog_N2_2 | ecosystem: Environmental > Terrestrial > Soil > Wetlands > Peat | place: Sweden: Abisko... | reverse complement strand
CAGACAAATTTCACTTTTGAATTGTAATTATTGGTTTTTTGCGCGGTTAGCTCAGTGGTAGAGCATTACCTTGACACGGTAGGGGTCGGAGGTTCGAAACCTCCACCGCGCACCATTTTCCCCGCTACGAGCCATCACCCACGGCCAGCGCGTCTGAAATCTATCCGTTCCCGCCGGTGCACGCAGTGTCCCTTCGCGCCGCAAAAATATCCCAAAAATAGTTTGTCCGTTTCCCCGTTCTGCGGCCATGTATAGGTGTGATGCGCGATGACATGACCCTGGTGCGCGAGTTCGCCGCCACCCATTCCGAGACGGCGTTCACCGAACTCGTGCAGCGGCACATCGGCCTTGTCCACTCGGCGGCGGTGCGGCAGGCGGGCGACGCGCATCTGGCCGAAGAGATCACGCAAGCCGTGTTCATCATCCTCGCGCGCAAGGCCGCCACGCTCGGGCCCAAGACCGTGCTCGCCGCGTGGCTCTACCGCACCACCCGCTACGCCGCAGCGGATGCGGTGAAAGCCCGGCGCCGCCGCCAGCTCCGCGAACACGCAGCCTATATGCAATCCACCTTCAACCAGACCGACGCGTCGCCCCCGGAAGCCGCGCCGGCGGACGTTTGGGCGCAACTCGCCCCGCTGCTGGACGACGCCCTGAACGAACTTGGCGAGACCGACCGCACCGCGCTCGTGCTGCGCTACTTTGAGAACCAGACCGCCGGCGAGATCGCCGCCGCTCTGCGGCTGGACGAAGGCGCGGCGCAGAAACGCGTGACCCGCGCGCTGGAAAAACTGCGCGCCCGGTTGGTGAAACGCGGCGTGACGCTGACGGCCATGGTGATTGCCGGCGCGGTGGCCGCCAACTCCGTGCAAGCCGCGCCCGTGGCGCTGGTGCAAACCATTTCTGCCGTGGCCGTGGCCAAAGGCGCGGCGGCAGGAACGGCAACTTTAACATTGGTGAAGGGAGCTTTGAAACTTATGACGTGGACAAAAATGCAAATGGCAATCATTGTAGTCACGGGACTGATTTTCGCTACCGGCGTTTCTGTCTTTGTCGTCAAGAAAACAAACCTTGTGCTGGTCACGACTGAAATTGTTGACTCGGCGGGAAATTCCCACAGCAGAATGATTGATGTGGCATCATTTCCCGGTGACTCACCCGACCAAGCACAGATTTTATCACAAGTTGGTCGTGTGCTTGGAGCTGCCAACATTTCATTCGATTACACACTTGGAGCATTCGTAGGTGAGCCAGCCAGATATAACATTTCCGTTCCCGCTGACAAACAAGCGGAAGCGTCGAATTTGCTGAAGCAAGATGTAGCCATTCATAAGTATGAACTTAAAGTTTATTGAGCGGCCTAATAAGTCACCGAAGCTAATAGCAGTTGCCGTTACGATCACAATCCGCGCTGCGCGTCGGCGGTGGCTCAGTTTTTTACGTTAGACTATTTAACAACGCTTATGAAAACTATCGCCGTTATTTTGTTTGCTGCCTACGCAATGCAGGCTAGCGCAGCTGAGAAGTTGTTTGATGACGAGTTAGCTAAAAACGCGATAGCAGTTCTTCGCGTCCAGAAGGTTTACGCTAGGCCGTTGCTAAATTATCCTTTTACTCAATATGTAGTGGACGTAAGACAGGTGTTCAAAAACGAGTCGAACGTGAACCTTAATCAGACCATTACAGTTTCAGCTTACAAGGGACAAGACGGAGTGCCAGCGGAAGAATGCACGATTTATATTACCAGATATAACGTGGCAAACAGAGAGTTCAATATTACAAACGGGACGATTTGGATGCTTGTTGGTGGCGATGCCACCAACGGCGTTAGCAATGTTGAGAGAAAGGCGGTATTACGGTGACGTAGCCCAACAATTCGCCGAAGCCTCCTGAAAATATACCCCTGCTTTAGCCGTGGGTTTGCGTCCGCCCCATTTCCACGTCCCGTCCGGCTGTATCCAGCGCCGGTGGCGCGACAGATAGTAGCCCACGGTGAAACCGTGGGTCTGGATCGTAAGCCGATCAAAGCCCCGGACGGGGCGACAGAAAGCCAATCAACGAAAAATGCTTTCGCCCCGTCCGGGGCTGGGTTCGATTTTTCCCGTTCACCCACGGCTCACGCCGTGGGCTACTATCTGCCGTCGCTCCGCGACTAAAACTCATAACGAAGCCATCCCGCGCCCCCGCCAAAAAATAATTCAAAATAGTTTGTCCGGTTTCCGGCACCGGCGGCCATCGTTTTATGTGGCTGGGGCAAAAAATAGATTGCAACAAATGTGAAACAGCGGTGTCATATAGGCATGAAGCTGCGGCGCGCGTTCACACTCATCGAGTTGCTCGTGGTCATCGCCATCATCGCGATTCTGGCGGCGCTGCTATTGCCAGCCTTGTCAGCCGCCAAGAAAAAGGCCACGAGCATCAACTGCATTTCTAACCTGAAGCAGTTTGGCATCGCGCAGAGCTTATACGCGGGCGACTTTGAAGATTTTTTCCCCCAGTCGGGCGATAATTTTTGGGTGATGCCGCTGATTGACTTGCCCAATATGTTGCACCCCTACCTGAACACCACTAATCCGGCCATCTTCCAGTGTCCGCTCGAAAAGGGGACGGCTTTCAGTGTGCTTGAGGCGCAGTGGTTCGGGCCGATGAACGGCAAAACGGCCAGCGACATCACGGTGCCGACTTCGTATGACTATTATCTGGCGTTTTACGGCTCGCTGGATCAGCCGACCGGTTCCCCGCCGGTTCCCGCGACCCCGACCCGGCATCGCACCACCGAAGTTTCATTTCCGTCGGGCAAAATCCTCCAAGCCTGTTATGCCAGCAATATCGCGGGGAGCCGGTTCTTCCTGGGCGATCTTCCGGCGGTTCCGGAAAATGCCCACAGCCCGTCGGGAATGAATCTGCTGTTGGCGGACGGCCACGCGCAGTTCACCAGCTACAACAATTTTAATCCCATTGTGGACCCATACTTGTCCTATACCGATGGTCACGCCTACAATTACGACTGGTCGCCGTTGACGGATCAAGACGTGCAATAAATTGCGGAGAAAAAATATTTTGCAACTAATCCGGAGGGATGTTGTAATCAGCGGCATGAACCCCCGCCGCGCGTTCACGCTCATCGAGCTGCTCGTGGTCATCGCCATCATCGCGATTCTGGCGGCGCTGCTGCTCCCGGCCTTGGCTGCCGCGAAAAAACGGGCGCAAACCATCAATTGCGTTTCCAACTTGAAGCAGTTGGGCGTCGCCCAGTTGTTGTATGTTTCTGACAATCAGGAAACGTTTCCCTATTCCGGCGACAATTTCTGGCTGATGCCGTTGCTCGACCTGCCGAACCTGCTGAATCCCTATATCAGCACGAACAATCGGGCGTGTTTCCGGTGCCCGGTGGACACGGGCGCGGGATTCAACTATCGGTTCGCCGCGCAATGGGGGCCGGAAAACGGCAAGACCGCGAGCAACATTCCGTTTGCGTGTTCCTATTATTATTATCTGTGCTTTTACGGCGACCTGACCCCGCCGGAAAATGGCAATATGCCCAACGACCCCATCCCGCACAAGACCTCGGAAGTTACCTATGCCTCGCAACGGGTGATTCAGCCATGCTTTGCCAGCCAGAACGCGACCGGGTCGTTATTTTTCTTCGATCAGAATCCGCCGGGCGGAGAACCTGCCCATGGTGACAGCGGGATAAATTTTCTGTTCGTGGACGGCCACGCGCAATTCACCCCTTACAGCAGTTGTCAGCCCAATTCCGCCGCCCCGCTTTCATGGGTTCAAGATTACAATTACGACTGGTCGCCGCTGACGGATCAGAATGTGCAATGACGCTGGCGGTGAAAGCCGTTTAAAAAACTGGCACTATTCACAGCTTCGCCGCGACGAACTGCGCGAGCTTCTGCGCGTCGGCGTTGAACAAGCGGATGCCTTCGGCGGTTTTTTCCGTGGCCATCGCGTTTTCGTTGAGCAGCCAGCGGAACTTTTTTTCGTCCAGCGGCAGCTTTTCGATTTTGGATTCGCGCGCGATTTCAGGACTCAACTTACGCGGAAGTGGCGCGGTGCTTTTCTGTAATTCGCCGAGCAGTTGCGGGCTGATGGTCAGTAGATCGCAGCCAGCGAGTTCCTGGATTTCGCCGGCGTTGCGGAAGCTCGCGCCCATGACTTCCGTCGCGTGGCCGAATTTTTTGTAGTAGGAATAAATCTCTTTCACGGAAATCACGCCAGGATCTTCGGCGGCCGCGAACTCTTTTTTCTCCTTGGCCTTATACCAGTCCATGATGCGGCCGACGAACGGCGAGATCAGTTTGACCTTCGCCTCGGCGCACGCAACGGCCTGCGCGAGCGAGAATAGCAGCGTCAGATTGCAGTTGATGCCGTCGCGCTGGAGAATTTCCGCCGCCTTGATACCTTCCCACGTCGAAGCGATTTTGATGAGGATGCGTTCGCGCGCGATTTTTTTTGACTCATATAGCGAGATGAATTTCCGGCCTTTGGCGACCAACGCTTCCGTGTCGAAAGAAAGATTCGCATCGGTTTCGGTCGAGACGCGACCGGGAACAATTTTTAAAATCTCGCTGCCGAACGCGACGAACAGATCGTCGAGGACAACCGGCAAAAGTTCCTGGGCGTTCGGGGTGGCTTGCCGGGCATCGGCGATGGTTTTTTCCACGAGCGATTGATACTCCGGCATCTGCGCGGCTTTCAAGATCAGCGACGGATTGGTCGTGGTGTCGCGCGGCGCGAATTGTTTGATTGAGGCAAAATCGCCGGTGTCGGCGACGACGACGGTAAACTGTTTGAGTTGGTCAAGTTGGTTGCTCATAATTTTTATTTTTACACAATACGCCTGCAACGCGCATTGGCAAACTTTTTGACACGGCGCCGCCATCGCTTAAACTGCGCAGCAATTTCTTTATGCCTACATATTATCTCGCTTGCGACCTCGGCGCCGATAGCGGCCGCCTCATGCTCGGCACGCTCGACCATGGCAAAATTGCCCTCGAGGAACTGCACCGTTTCCCCACCGGCGCGACCAAGGTCGCCGGCGCACTGCACTGGGAGTTTGACCGGCTGCTGAACGAATTGAAGAACGGCCTGAAAAAGGCCGCTGCTAAAAAATTGCCCATCGCCAGCATCAGCACGGATTCGTGGGGCGTCGATTATGTGATCTACGATGACCGCAACCTGCCGGTCGCGCCGGTCTGGTGCTACCGCGATTCGCGCACCGTCGCCGGCGTCGAGATCGTGAAAGGCAAAGTCGAATGGCCGACCATCTATTCCATCACCGGCATCCAGTTCATGGGTCTGAACACGATTTATCAGATCGTCACCGAGCCCGCCGAGCGGCTGGCCAAGGCCAAACACATTCTGCTCATCGGCGACGCGTTCAATTTTTTCTGCTCCGGCGTCGCGCGCAACGAGGTTTCCCTCGCCAGCACCACGCAGCTTTACAATCCCACCTATAAACGCTGGTCAAAAAGATTGTTCGCCGCGCTCGGCCTGCGCGAAGGCCTGTTCGCGCCGATTTGTCCGTCCGGCACCAAGCTCGGCCCGATGAAAAAAAATCTCGCGGCGGAAGTCGGTTTGCCGTTAATCGAAGTCATCGCCTCCTGCTCGCACGACACCGGTGCGGCAGTGGCCGCCGTGCCGGCCAGCGGCGAGAACTGGGCTTACTTGAGTTCGGGAACGTGGTCGCTGATGGGCGTGGAAAAACCACAGCCCGTCATTAACGACCAAAGCCGCAACCTCGGCTTCACGAATGAAATCGGCTACGGCGATTCCGTGCGCCTGCTCAAAAACATCGTCGGCCTCTGGCTCATCCAGGAATCGCGCCGCCATTGGAACAAGGGCGGCAAAAAGCTGGAGTTTTCAGAACTGGAAAAACTCGCGCTCGCCGCGCCGCCGTTTGTTTCGTTGATTAATCCCGACGATCCGCGTTTCTTGAGTCCCGACGATATGCCCAAGAAGATTGCCGATTTCTGCCGCGAAACCGGCCAGCCCGAACCCGCCAGCATCGGCGCGTGCGTACGCTGCATCTACGAAAGTCTCGCGCTGTTTTACCGTTGCACGCTGCGGCACACCGAGCGGCTCGTCGGCAAGAAGATTGAGCGACTGCACATTGTCGGCGGCGGCAGCAAGGACGCCACGCTGAATCAGTTCACGGCGAACGCGCTGAAAATTCCCGTGCTCGCCGGTCCGACCGAATGCGCCGCGCTCGGCAACATCCTCGTGCAGGCCATCGCGCTCGGTCATGTCGAGTCGCACGCGGCCGCGCGCGAAATCGTGCGGAATTCTTTTGAGTTGAAAACGTTCACCCCGCAGGATTCCGCGCAATGGGACGCCGCCGCCGCGCGCTTTGAAAAATTGCTGAGTTGAATCAAGTTGCCGTGGCGAAATCCACGTTCGGCACGTCACGAACCGACGGCGGCACGCTAAAAAAATCGTCCTCGGATTTGAAGGCAAACATTTTTGCCACGAAGTTGCTCGGAAAGGTTTCGCACTTGTTGCGGTAGTCGCGGACGTTGCCGTTGTAAAATCGGCGCGCAGCCTGAATCCGGTCTTCCGTGTTGACCAACTCCTTTTGCAGCGAGAGAAAATTCTGGTCAGCCTTGAGTTGCGGATAATTTTCCACGACGACGAGCATTTGCTTCAGCGCGTCCACAAGTTGCGTTTCGTCACGCGACTGGTCGGCCACTGCGCCGTTGTTGGCCGCGCAGCGATTGCGCAATTCCGTCACACGCTCAAAAACCTCGCGCTCGTGCGTCGCGTAGCCTTTCACCGTCGCGACCAGATTTGGAATAAGGTCGTAACGCCGTTTCAATTCCACGTCCACATCGCTCCACGATTCGCGGATATAATTCTTCAGCGCGACGAGCGCGTTGTATTGCGCGATGACAAAAATCACCGGCAATCCGACGACAATAAAAATAGCGATGAGAACGGCAATCATGAGTTGGTGAAAAGGTATTCCGGCAAACGCGCGCGGATTTCAATCAGCCGTTGCAAGTTGAGCTCAAATTGTTCGACCGCCAGCCGCGCGCCGCACACAAGCGCGATCACCTCATTCTCGAACTCGATGCTCAAGTCGCGGTTGGCGAGGAGGTATTCCATCATCTGCGCGTTGCAGACATCGTAGGCAAATTTTTTGTCCGGCGAGCGCACCAGAAACGTTTTGGAAAATTCTGCAGACTCGAACTTGATGTCCTGATAACCGAACGCCTCGGCGACCTTCGTGAAAAAATTTTCGCGCCGGATGGTCAGGTCGGGAAACGTCGTCGGCACAGTAAGGATGAAAAAGGAAAACCAGTGGTGTTGCGTGTGCGTGCCGTTTTTGTCGGTGTAATAAGTCTGGTAGTGATAATCGAACGCCAGCACCTCGTTTTGCCGGTAAGTTCCCGAAAGCACATTGGTGGCGTAGCGATTATCGCCTTGGTCGAGTTGCTTGAGAAAACCAAATCGTCCGGCAATGCCACCGTCATTGCCCGCGTCAAAATTCAGGTTGAGCCGCTGCGCCAGTTCAAACAATCCTTCCCGCCGTTTGCGCGTGGCAATCGCACTGAAAATCGCGCCTACGACTATAATCCCGACAAATAGCACCGCAATGACTGGCGCAATGGGAAAGTTGGACTGGAAATTCATGCGGCATTTCTAAACCAAAGTCGTGTTTTCGGCCATTATAATTTTGCGCGGTTTTTCTCACCGCGCATTTTTCTTTTCCCAGATTCCATTCGCCGTCATCTTGTGCGCGTGGAACTCACCGCCGCTGAAATCCGCCGCGCCGTCCGCGCCGCGCTCGCCGAAGACCTCGGCAGCGGCGACGCGACCACGCTGGCCACCGTTCCAGCCAACGCCAAATCCGTCGCGCTCATGCGCGCGCGCGAACCGCTGGCGGTTGCGGGAATTAAATTTGCCGAAATCGCCTTTCGCGAACTGTCACCGAAAATCAAAATTGAGAAATTGGCGCGTGACGGACAAAAAGTTGCCACTGGGAAAACGCTGCTGAAAATTTCCGGTTCGTCGCACGCCATTTTGAGTGCCGAACGCGTCGCTCTGAATTTTGTGCAGCGGTTGAGCGGCGTGGCCACGGCTACGGCAGCATTTGTCAATGAAATCAAAGGGTTTCGCGCTAAAATTCTCGATACGCGGAAAACCATGCCCGGCTGGCGGCGTTTTGAAAAATACGCCGTCGTGGCTGGCGGCGGAAAAAACCATCGCTTCGGTCTGTTCGACATGATTTTGATTAAAGACAACCATCTCGCCGCGCTGCGAAACGAAAAGCCGAACGCCATCGCCGCCGCCGTTTTGCGCGCGCGGAAAAAATTTCCGAAATTGAAAGTTGAAGTTGAAGCGGACACGTTACAACAAGTCGAACAAGCTGCGAATGCTGGCTCGGATTTCATTTTGCTCGACAACATGACTTTGAAACAGCTGCGTCAGGCCGTGACAATCGTGAATGGCCGCGCCAAAACCGAGGCTAGCGGCGGCGTGAATTTGAAAACCGTCCGCGCGATTGCCGAAACCGGCGTGGATTTTATTTCTGTCGGCGCGCTCACGCACTCGGCGCGCGTGGTGGACATTGGTTTGGATTTTGCATGACCACCGACGCCAAAATACTTTCCGCATTGCGCGCCAATGTCGAAGGCGTTTCCGGCGCGCAATTGGCGGAGCAACTCGCCATCAGTCGCGCGGCGATTTGGTCGCGCATTGAGGAATTGCGTCAGGCTGGCTATGAAATTGAAGCCGGCCCGCATTTTGGCTATCGCCTCATCGGTTCGCCAGATGCGTTACATGCGGACGATTTGCTGGCGCGGTTGGGCAAAACCAAAGTCATCGGCCGCGACATCCGTGTGTTTGAAGAAACGACTTCGACGAATGACGTGATTGAAAAACTCGCGCGCGATGGCGTGAAGGAAGGCGTCGTGGTTTTTGCGGAATCGCAGACGAAAGGTCGCGGACGGCTCGGAAGAAAATGGATGTCGCCGACGCATAAGGGACTTTGGTTTTCCATTTTGCTGCGGCCAGAATTGAGTCCGCAGGAAACGACGCAGTTGACCGTGGCCTCGGCGACCGCGTTGCGCCGCGCGATTAAAAATGTCACCAACCTCACGGCGGAGATCAAGTGGCCGAACGATTTGCTCATCGGCAGAAAAAAAGTCGTGGGCATCCTGACCGAGATGAACGCGGAAGTGGACCGCGTGCGCCATGTCATCCTCGGCATCGGCGTGGACGTGAATCAGGACGCGGCGGAATTCCCGCCGGAACTGCGCAAAATCGCCACGTCGCTGAAGATTGAGGCGGGCGAGGAAATTTCCCGCGCGGAACTAGCGGTGGAAATTTTGCGCGAATTGGATTTTGATTACGCGCGGATTTGCGGCGGCAAGTTCGCACAGGTTGCCGATGAATGGGAAACGGGTTGTCTGACCATCGGAAAGAATGTTTTGGTGCAGATGGGAATACGGCAGATTCGTGGCTGCGCGGAGGCTTTGGATGATGATGGCGCGCTGCTGGTGCGCACCGAGCACGGCCATTTGAAACGCATCATCGGCGGCGACGTCACTCTGGAAAAATGATTTTACTCTTTGACATCGGCAACACGCACACGCACCTCGGCCTCGCGGACGACCGGCGCGTCTTGAAACAAACTGACATCTCGACGCTGACGTGGGTCGGCGGCGGCGCGGCGGCACTAGTAAAAAATTTTGCGGGCAAAAATAAGATTGCCGGCGCGATTTTGTGTAGCGTGGTTCCTCGCGCGACGCCGTTGGTGAAGAAATTTGTTCGTGTGACTTGGAAACTGGACGCGCTGGAATTGAATCCAACCACGATTCGCGGCGTGGGCATTGATTATCCAAAGCCAGATTCCATCGGCCCGGATCGTTTGGCGAACGCGGTCGCGGCAAAATCTCATTTTGGCGCGCCGGTGGTTGTCGTAGATTTTGGCACGGCAGTCACGTTCGACGTAGTTGATGCGAGTGGAAATTACGTCGGCGGCATCATCGCGCCCGGTCTGGCGGCGATGACGGATTATCTGCACGAAAAAACCGCGCTGCTGCCGAAAATAAAAATCCGAGAGGTCAAAAGTGCGGTCGGCAAAAGCACGGAACACGCGATGCTCGTCGGCGCGGTGCAGGGCTATCGCGGACTCGTGCGCGAATTGATCGGCGAACTGAAGCGCGAGTTGCGCGTGAAAAAATTGCCGGTGGTCGCGACGGGCGGCTATGCGAAGTTGATCGCGGCGAAGCTGCCGGAAATTTCCGCCGTCGCGCCCGACCTGACGCTCGAAGGGCTGCGGCTGGTTTGGCAGTCCAAAGTTTAATGTCAAAAGTTGAAGTCCGCCGCTTCGCGCGTGAGTTTAGACTTTAGACTTTGGGCTTTGGACTTTAGACTTCCTTTTCTATGTCGAGCAGCCGCAGACAATATCCGTTTCATATGATCGAACCCAAATGGCAGAAAGTTTGGGACGAATCGCAAAGTTTCCGCGCGTTCAATCCGGGCGAGGTGCTTCCGCACGGGCATCCATTTTCAAAACGTCACGGATTGGAGGGCAAAACTGCCAGTGCGGAAAACCTGCCCGGCAAGTTTTACATCCTCGACATGTTTCCGTATCCGAGCGGCGCGGGCTTGCACGTCGGGCATCCCGAAGGTTACACGGCCACGGACATTCTTGCACGCTACAAACGCGCGCAAGGTTTCAACGTGCTGCATCCGATGGGCTGGGACGCGTTCGGATTGCCCGCCGAGCAATATGCCGTCAAGACCGGCCAGCATCCGCGCGTGACGACCGAGGCGAACATCGCCAACTTCACGCGCCAGATCAAAAGCCTCGGCTTCAGCTACGACTGGTCGCGCGAACTCGCCACGACCGACCCCGATTATTTCCAGTGGACGCAATGGATTTTTCTCAAGCTTTACAATTCGTGGTTCAATCCGAAAACGAATAAAGCTGAACCGATTGAAACGCTGGATTTGAGTGGATGTATAACTGAAGAGCACAAAAGAATTCGCCGCGCTACTTATCGCCTCGCTTACGTCAGCGAACAACCTGTCTGGTGGTGCGAACAATTGGGAACTGTTCTCGCAAACGAAGAAGTTGTGGATGGAAAAAGTGAAGTCGGCGGATTTCCCGTCGTCCGCAAACCGATGCGTCAATGGATGCTTCGCATCACGAAATATGCAAAACGCTTGCTGGATGACCTCGACACAATTGACTGGAGCGATTCGCTCAAGGAAATGCAGCGGAATTGGATTGGCCGCAGCGAAGGCGCGGAAGTTTTTTTTAGTGCTACCAGTTCAAAAGGCAGCATAGGCATCAACGTTTTTACAACTCGCCCAGACACACTTTTTGGAGCGACTTATTTAGTATTATCTCCCGAACACAAATATGTAGAAGCCTTGACTGAGCCAGACTGCCTTGGTGCTGTTCAGGCTTACAAAGCGGAAGTCGCTAGAAAATCTGATCTTGAACGAACTGAACTGGCCAAAGAAAAAACTGGTGTGTTCACCGGCGCTTACGCCACCAATCCGGTCAACGGCGAGAAAATTCCGATCTGGATTGCTGATTACGTCCTCGCGAGCTACGGCACAGGCGCAATCATGGCCGTGCCAGCGCATGACGAGCGTGATTGGGAATTTGCAAACAAATTTGAATTAAAAATTCGCGCGGTTGTAATGCCACCAGTGGATTGGTTGAAGAAAAATGCGCCAGAAAATTGGGCACATCTTGAACCTGATTCCCTCACGATCGAATTCGCAAAGATTCCAAAAGTTTTCAAAGCGGCATTTACAGGCGAAGGTCATGCGATCAATTCTCACAAGGCTGAAATTTCTTTGGATGGATTAGCCGTTGCCGAAGCCAAAAAGAAAATCACCGCCTGGCTCGAAGAAAAAAATCTCGGCAAAAAAACCATCAATTACAAACTGCGCGACTGGCTGTTTAGCCGTCAGCGTTACTGGGGCGAGCCGTTTCCGATTGTTTGGAAAAAGGACGCCGCAGGAAATTTGTTTCACGAAGCGTTGCCGGAAAGTGCATTGCCCGTTTTGCCGCCGACGCTCGAAGATTACAAACCCACCGCCACCGGCGAACCGCCACTCGCCCGCGCCAAAGATTGGGTGAATCTGCCCGACGGCTCCATGCGCGAAACGAATACCATGCCGCAATGGGCCGGCTCGTGCTGGTATTATCTGCGTTATCTCGACGCGAAAAATAATTCCGCGTTCGTCGGCAAGCATGTAGAAAATTATTGGATGGGCGAAAAATCCGCCGGTGTTGATTTGTATGTCGGCGGCACGGAACACGCTGTGTTGCATCTGCTTTACGCGCGGTTCTGGCACAAGGTTTTATTCGACCTCGGCCATGTCTCGACGCCCGAACCGTTTTTCAAGCTCGTCAATCAAGGCCTGATTCTCGGCGAGGACGGACAGAAGATGTCCAAGTCGCGCGGCAACGTGGTGAATCCCGACGACGTGCTCGGCGAATACGGCGCGGACGCGTTCCGCCTTTACGAGATGTTCATGGGCCCGCTCGAAATGGTGAAACCGTGGAACACCCAAGGCGTCGAGGGCGTGTATCGTTTTCTCGGTCGAGTGTGGCGTCTGTTCGTGGATGAAAAATCGGAAACCGCGTTTGAACAGGCCGAAACGACCGAGCAAAACAAAAATGAACTGCTCGATCTGATTCTGCTTGACGGCGCGATTGCGGAAATGGACGCCACGCCCGCGCAACTCAAGGCGCTGCACGCGTGCATCAAAAAAGTCACGGAAGATTTGGACGGAATGCGTTTCAACACGGCGATTTCCGCGATGATGGTTTTCATCAACGAGGCGATGACGTGGCAGACAAAGCCGTTGTCCGTGATGAAAACTTTTCTGCAACTGCTCGCGCCGTTCGCGCCGCACCTCGCGGAAGAATTGTGGGCGCGGCTGCACGCCACGTTCGGCCAAACCGCGCCGTCGCTCGCCTACGCGCCGTGGCCGAAATTTGACGCCGCGTTGCTCGTCGAGAGCGAGATTGAAATTCCCGTGCAGGTGAACGGCAAGCTGCGCGATGTCATCAAAGTTTCCGTGAACGCGACGCCGGCGGATTTGGAAACGGCGGCGAAAAATTCCGAGAAAGTGAAACCGTTCATCGAAGGCAAAACGATCAAGAAAATCATCGTCGTGCCGAAGAAAATGGTGAACTTGATTGTGGGTTGAAAAATTTGTTGGGCGTATAACGCTGAAATCCCTTGACTTTATTGGATCAATCTGTTTTGATGTAGTTGTTGCAAATGCAACACCTCTTTCAGAGAGGAACACCAAAGCGCAAGTCCAGTTGGACTTCGCACCGGCGAAAGTCGGTGGTTCTGAAAAGAGTAAACTAAAAAGAGAGCTAGTTCCAACGCTCGACGAGAACAAAACAATGCAAAATAGTAATGTAGTCGTGGCCGCATCTTCTGCGGTCGTTAACCCCCAAGAAAACCTCCATATTCGCGTCGCTTTTCCAATCGACAAAGAATGTATCCGTAAGTTCGTGCTGAAGGATAACAGCAAAGACATAGTCATCTATCATCTTTATCCGTTGCTGTCAGACTGGCAGGGTAAATCATTGCCAGATGAAGTTAATCCTAGAAGTCACGATGAACAGGCGTTGAAATCTGGCGTTGCGCGCAGAATTGAAACGACACTTATTGAATCGCCGGAGGATTTTTATCTGGCCAATCGTGGAGCAACTATATTGGCTCAAGACCTCAAATTTACTCCGCCAAAAAATGACCACGATAAAGGATTTGTCGAGTTGTTTGTAACGGACGAATCGCTTCATGGAATTGCCGATGGAGCAACAACCGACGCCGTTCTTGGAAAAGTTCAGCGTGATATTCAAACTGGTGCTGCACAGCGTGAATCAGGAGATTCTGTCGCGGCAGATTCTCTTAACCGTGGGCGCATTCATCTTGAAATTATTCTTGGCCTTGTTTCGCAGGAGCGAATCAATGCAATGGTCGAGGGGCGAAACACAAGTCGCCAAGTCACGCCTTGGTCAATGTCTGATTTCAAAGGCGCGTTTGACTGGATAAGTGATATTCTCGAAGTGCCATCAAGTCCGTTTCGTGGCAAGGTGGGCTACGAAGAAAATGCGGGAAAGCAAATTACTGTTCTCGACATTTTGAGTCTGCTCACGTTGTTTCATCCTGCTTATGATGAAAAACGAAAAGCTCCGACGGTTGCATATTCCAGCAAGGGCAGAATGGATGCTCGTCTCAACGATCCAAAACTTTTGCCCGGATACAAAGCGCTCGCGCCTTTGATGCAGGACATTCTAAATTTGCATGACACGATTTATGCAGGTTTTGAAAATGCCTACAAAGAAGCACGCGATGGAAAAGCCAAGCTGGGCAAACGTCAAGGAATCGAACAGAAATTACATAACTTGCCACTCACCGGCATTGAAGTGAACTATGTAATTCCGAGCGGTTTGATTTTTCCGTTGCTCGCATCGCTTCGCGCATTGATTGGTTATGACAAAACGGGCAATGCTTATTGGAAATCGGATGCAGTTCGCTTTTTTGAAAAATATGGCGGCGAACTTGTTGCGACGCTCATTGAGCAACTTGAAATGCTCGGCGGTAATCCGCAAACAGCCGGAAAAAAGAAACCTGTTTATACGGCACTTCACGACAGAGCGCGTTTGCTTTTGTCTGATGAAATGAATAGTTAAGTGTTAAAAGTTACCAAGCCCGCAGGCATTTTGCTTGCGGGCTTTTTAATTTTTTGCGCAACAATTTTATTTTTCCGCGCTCGCCAGAATGGTCTGGAAATGCGGCGGCTGTTCCTCGGCGGCGACGATGCTGATTTCGATTTTCTTGAAACCGGCGGCTTCGAGCCAGCGGTGCAGATCGCTTTCGGCAAAACCGAGCCAGCGGTCGCCGTAAAGTTCGCGCGCCTTGTCGAAATTGTGCTTGAGCAAATCGAGCAGCAAAATTTGCCCGCGTGGTTTCAGAATTTTGTGCGCGGCGGCGATGGCGTCCGCCGGAATCTCGGCGTGATGCAACGCCTGGCTCAAGATCACGAGGTCAACGCTGTCCGCGTCAATCGGCGGGTTTTGCAGATTGCCGAGTCGGAATTCCAGATTTTTCAGGCCGTTCTTTTTCGCCTTGGCCGCACCGAACGCGACGATTTTTTCCGAGTTGTCCACGGCGATGACTTTTTTCGCGCGGCGCGCGAGCAATTCGCTCAACAGACCTTCGCCCGCGCCGAGGTCTGCGACGATGAGCGGCGGCAAAATCCGCAGCAGTAAATGCCCGAACGCCTGCCATGAGCGACCGGGGCCATAAACGCGGTCAAAGCGTCCGGCGATCTGATTGAAATAAACCTGCGCCTGTTCGCGACGGCGGGCGACGACGCGTTTCAAATTGATCTGGTCGTGCGAATGTTCGGGCAATTCCTTCGCGCCACGAATCGCGAGCTGGATAAATTCGGCGGTCGCGCCGCTGGTTTGTGGATTCAGTTTGTAAAAAGTCCGTTTGCCTTCGCGCCGCGATTGCACGAGGCCGGAATCTTGCAGCAAACCGAGATGCGTCGAGATGCGCGACTGGCCGAGGCGCGTGATTTCCTGAAGCTCGTTGACGGACAATTCGTCACGCTCGAGCAACGCGACAATGCGCAGGCGCGTGGCGTCGGACAAGGCGCGCAGGGATTTCAAAGTCGAGGACATATTTCTTTTCGCATGGCGAATTTTCCAGTAATCATTGTTTTATAGATAAATAATGCATTGGTAACCGGTTCCTATTTGTTCGTTGATGAAGAATTAAGTCGTTGAATTATTTTTCGTCCCAACGCAATACCGGGATTTTCAACCAGACGAAGTGTTATCGTCGAAATAATCACAGTTAAAATCAGAGTGATGGTAATTATCTTGGCGAATAACAATAAATTGGAAAAAGAATGCCCGGTGTCCAAAAATGTTAGATCCGCTGTCAGGTGAATCCCAAGTAACTTCAGCGTAATTCCCAAAGCTGCAAAATGCACCAAATAACAACTATAACTTATTTTTCCGATGTAGCAAATGAATGGATTGACCAGGAATGGCAATTGTCCGCCTGAAATGGCAATAATGATTCCAGCGAGAGTTAAAACAACAAAAAAACAACTCGGGACAAAACCGCTGTTTCCACGAAGTAAGCTTAACAATGTCATGGCAAGAAAGAATAATAGGCAGCCCACCCAAAACCGATTTTTCGCCAATGATTTAACAGAATCATTACAAAGAATATGGTAGGCCAAGAAACCGATTAGGAAAACGGGCAATTGGGAAGGAAACCAAAGGTTTGTGAAAAATTCCCAGATGCGATCTGGAATCTCAGAAAAAAAATGATACCGAAGCCAAGAATCAGCATATCCCAAAATTTTAATGTAAAAAATTCCAAATAAAACAAAGACGGCGGTTTTTTTTGGAGAAATTCCGAGAAAATGAAAAATAAGTGGAAAAAAAACATAGAAAGTCATTTCTACAGCGATGGACCAGCCACCCGGAACAATGCTGTTGAATGTGTAAGGATACCAACCATGAAGAAATAGGGTGGTAAGGATAAAATACGACGGGTGAACCCCGGATGGCGCCCATTGTGAATGCCAAAATGTTGGCATGACGTTAGGGAACGTCCAGTAGAACACCATGGCAATCCAAAATAGTGGGGCGATGCGAAACAGTCGCCGTAAATAGAAATAAAAAATAGGATTTTTATCAATTTTCTGACGGGCAGCCATTGAGTGACACAGAGTTATGGCACTCGCCAAAAAAAACAACTGCACGCCATATCCTCCTTGAGTAAGAATGCCTCTGCCAAAGAAATGGCCTACTGTGAGTGCTGAATGGAATGCCAGAACAGCCAAAAAAGCCACGCCGCGAACAGTATCTATGTATGCAAAATGACTTGGCTCGGTCATTTTTACGGGTTTAACCTTGTTGCGATTTAGTATCATTGGTTTTTTGACAATCAAAGCATTATCCCACTTTATTCAAGAAAGCATTTGACGCGCTTTGAAAAAGATATATCATCTTATCTTGATACGTCAATATGTTGTTAACTCAAAACTAAAATAATCCATGAGCAACCGTTACATCTTTTCTTCCGAGTCCGTCGGCGAGGGTCATCCTGACAAGGTCGCAGACACAATTTCCGACGCGGTTTTGGACGCGTGCCTTGCGCAGGACAAATTTTCCCGTGTCGCCTGCGAAACGTATGTGAAGTCGAACGTCGCGATCATCGGTGGCGAAATCACGACGAAGGCGAAACTGGATTTTGTGAAGATCGCGCGTGCTGCGATCCGCGAAATCGGCTACGTCAACGACGACGACGTGTTTCATGCGGACAAGGTTTTCATCAACGTCATCGTGACGCAGCAATCGCCGGACATCGCGCAGGGCGTGGACGCGCGCAAGGCCAAGGGCAAAAAAACCGCGAAGCAGGGCGCGGGTGACCAGGGCTTGATGTTCGGCTACGCCAGCAATGAAACGCCGGAGCTGATGCCTGCGCCGATCATGTTCGCCCATCGTCTCGGCCGCGAGCTGACGAAGATCCGCAAGAGCGGCAAAGTGCCGTGGCTGCGGCCGGATGCGAAGTCGCAGGTGTCGGTCGTTTATGAAAACGGCAAACCCGTTTCCATTTCTAACGTGGTCATTTCCACGCAGCACGCGGCGGATGTCGAGCACGCCGAAATCGAAAAATTTTGCATCGAGCAGGTCATCAAAAAAGTTTTGCCGAAGCGTTTACTCACCAACAAAACGGAATTTCTCATCAATCCGACCGGACGTTTCGTCGTTGGCGGACCGCAGGGCGACACGGGTTTGACCGGTAGAAAAATCATCGTGGACAGCTACGGCGGCATGGGGCGTCACGGCGGCGGCGCGTTTTCCGGCAAAGACCCAACAAAAGTGGATCGCAGCGCCGCTTACATGGGCCGCTGGGTCGCGAAAAATATTGTCGCCGCTGGCCTGGCCGCAAAGTGTGAAATCCAGTTCGCTTATGCCATCGGTTATCCCGATCCGGTGAGCGTTCACGTCGAGACGTTCGGCACGAACACCGTGGCCGACAGCAAAATCATACGCGCGGTCAATCGCGTGTTCAGCTTCCAACCATCCGACATTATTGATCAACTGAATCTACGGCGACCGATTTATAGCAAGACGACTAACTACGGCCATTTCGGAAAAAATGATCCGGCGTTGACGTGGGAAAAGACGGACAAAGTTGCCGCGCTAAAAAACGCTCTTTAACCAAACAAAATAAAAATTATGCCATCAATCAAACTTCCACCATCACGCGCCAAGCTCGTGAAAGCCGCCGTCAAAAACGGCCACGGCGCGACCAACCAAGATTATTTCGTCAAGGACATTTCCCTCGCGGAATGGGGACGCAAGACGATTCAGGTCTCCGAGCACGAAATGCCCGGCTTGATTTCGCTCCGAAAAAAATACGGCGCGTCGAAGCCGCTCAATGGCGTGCGCATCACCGGTTCGCTGCACATGACCATCGAGACGGCGATTCTCATCGAGACGCTGGTCGAACTCGGCGCGTCCGTGCGCTGGGCTTCTTGCAACATCTTCTCGACGCAAGACCACGCCGCCGCCGCGATTGCCGCCGCGGGCATTCCGGTTTTTGCGTTCAAAGGTGAATCGCTCGAAGAATATTGGGATCTGACGCTCAAAGCTCTCACATTTCCCGGCAACCAAGGCCCGCAACTCATCGTGGACGACGGCGGCGACGCGACGCTTTTGATTCACAAAGGCTACGAACTTGAAAATGGCAGCGACTGGGTCAACACGCCGAGCGACAGCCACGAAGTTTCTGTCATCAAAAATTTGCTCAAGAAAGTCGCCAAGGAACGTCCCGGTTTCTGGCACACAGTCGTGAAAGATTGGAAGGGTGTTTCCGAGGAGACAACGACCGGCGTTCATCGCTTGTATCAAATGCTGGAGCAGGGAAAACTTTTGGTTCCTGCGATCAACGTCAACGACTCTGTCACGAAATCGAAGTTCGACAATCTTTACGGTTGCCGCGAATCGCTCGCGGACGGCATCAAGCGCGCGACCGACGTGATGGTCGCCGGCAAGGTCGCGGTCGTTTGCGGCTACGGCGATGTCGGCAAAGGCTCGGCGCATTCGTTGCGCGGATTCGGCGCGCGCGTTATCGTCACGGAAATTGATCCGATCAACGCGCTGCAAGCCGCGATGGAAGGTTTTGAAGTCACGACCATCGAGGACACGCTCGGCACCGCCGACCTTTACGTCACGACGACCGGCAACTGCGACATCATCACGCTCGAACACATGGCGAAGATGAAAGACCAGGCCATCGTCTGCAACATCGGCCACTTTGATAATGAGATTCAAGTGGACCGATTGAACAACGCGAAGGGCGTGAAAAAACTCACGATCAAACCGCAAGTGGACAAATACACCTTCGCCGGCGGCAACAGCATTTATATGCTCGCCGAAGGACGTTTGGTAAATCTCGGCTGCGCCACCGGCCATCCGAGCTTCGTCATGTCGAATTCATTTACGAACCAAGTGCTCGCGCAACTCGACTTGTGGAAGAACAAAGACACCGCGAAAATCGGCGTCTATCGTCTGCCGAAAAAATTGGACGAAGAAGTCGCGCGTCTGCACCTTGAAAAAATTGGCGTGAAGCTGACCAAGCTCACAAAGAAACAGGCCGACTATCTCGGCGTGTCGGTGGACGGCCCTTACAAGCCGGAACATTACCGCTATTAGGCGAATTCAAATCTGAAAACACGAACGAGGCGAACGGAAATTTCCGTTCGCCTCGTTGATTTTTTGCGCGCGCAAAATTATTTCGCTTCGCGCGGCTTGTGTTAAAATTTCCGCGCCATGAGCGATCAATTGGAAACGCCGCTGGATATGCTTGTCATCCAGGAGATGCAATTGCTGCTGGCGGAGAAACGCACGGCGTTGTCCACGCTCCGCACGGGCATCGCCATCTTCGCGTTCCCGCTGTCGGTCTTGAGCGTGCTCATTGCCACGTCGAAATCCTACAATCTGGACGACGTGATGCACTGGTTGGTGCCATTGCTACTGCTCAACGTGGCGCTCATCGTGCTGGCGGTTTATCTCATTGCGCGCGCGTTCCGCAAGATTCACCACTACGACCGGTTGATTGACGAATACAAGCGAAAGCACAGTCGGCTGGCCAGTCTGCTGGTCTAATCACTTTACCGCCGTGAATTTGTAAAGTAGCACGCCGTGCGCGGGAATCATGAGCGGCAAAATTCCATTTGCGGCATCCACGTCGGCCAGATCCTTTTGCCGCCACAAATCGCGGACGTGCTGTTTGCCAGTGAGACCGACCTTGTCAAAACCTTTTAACCCCAGTTTTGCAGTCGTCGTGCCAAGGTTGAAGAAGCCGAGCGCGCGGCCCCCGTCGGCCAGTTCTTTTTCATAGATGCGCACGTCGCCGCTGGCGTTAGTCAAAACGCACGTTGCTTCCTTGCCCAGCGCATCCTGATCGAGCGCGAGCACTTCATCGTTGCTCAGCAGGTTCAGCGTGAAGGCGTCAAATTTTTCCATGTCACAGCCGATGAGCAGCGGCGCGGACAGCAGGCACCAGAGGCTGATGTGCGTGTATTGTTCGTCCGGCGTCAGGCGCGTGGGATGCAAATTGCCCCAGCCGACTTCGCCGACGATGAGCATGTCGGGATCGTTCCAATTGCCCGGCTTCGCGAACGGTGCGGCTTGATCTTGATTGAAACCGATGTCGCGCATGGTGTTCCAGGTGTCGTTGATGTCGAGCGTCGTGCGCCAACTGTTGCCGCCGACCGCGCCGCCCCATTTCCAGACGTCGGCCATGCCGTATTGGCAAAGGCTGAAAACGATGTCGCGGTTTTGTGCGCGCAACAACCTGCCCATGAGCTGGTAAGGACGCTCGGCCTCGCCATCATTTTTCCAAGGCGAACCGTTCGATCCGACCTTGGTCACATCGGGCATCTCGCCATCCGCGACGCTGCCATAACTGCACCAGTCATATTTTAAATAATCAAAGCCCCACTTCGCATAAGTCTCCGCGTCCTGCCGCTCATGCTGCCAGCTTGCGGCGCAGCCACCGCACGTCCAGGGACCGGGCGAGGAATACAAGCCGATCTTCAATCCGAGGCTGTGCACATAATCCGCCAGTCCTTTCATGTCGGGAAAACGCGAGTTCGGCACGATGAAACTATTGGTATCACGAAACGGCCCGCGCAGCGACGGGTCTGCCGAGTCGCGATTATTTTGCCAGTAGTCGTCAATGTTGATGTAAGTCCAGCCGTGATTGATCAGGCCGCTCCTGACCATCGCGTCCGCCGCGCGCTTGACGCGGTCGGCTGAAACCGCCCAGGCAAAACAGTTCCAACTGTTCCAACCCATCGGCGGCGTGAGCGCAATCTGGTCGCCGCAGACGATGCGAAATTCTTTTGTTGCTTCGCCTTTGGAATTTTTTGCGTGGAGAGTTATTTTGTATTCGCCCTTGTTCCAGATGCTGCCGGTGATTTGGCCGTTAGTGGGATTCATATCAAGAATGCCGCCGAAACGACCTTGAAAAATAGTATGTGAATTTGTTGCCACGCCTAATCTGGCTGGGTGTTCAATGCTAAATGTCATCGGACGTTCACCCGTCGCCGGAATCGTGTAAAGAAACGGCGAGCCGGGCCGCACGCCAAACACGTTCGGGCCATTGATGCGCGGCGTCGCGGGCGCGGGCGGCGTCAGGATGGAAGATGTGGCGGCTTCATTTGCATCGGTGGCGCGAAGATTATTCAAGGCGAAGCAAAACGCAACCGCAAGCAGCAGACATGGTTTCATGCTGCGATTTTGCCGCTGAATTTTTTCGCGTCAAGCTCGCCAGTAAAAAAGATTCCGCTAATCTTGAAACATGACGACGCTGCTCATCGCCACGCGTAACCAACACAAGGTTGGAGAAATCCGCGCCATTCTTGGCGCGCGATTTCAATTTCTCACGCTGAACGATTTTTCCGCCGCCCCCAAAGTCATCGAAGATGCCGCCACCTTCGCTGGCAATGCGACCAAGAAGGCCATCAAATTGGCGCGCTGGCTTTCCAACTCATCACTCATCACTCGTCACTCGTCACTGTTTGTCCTCGCCGATGATTCCGGATTGGAAGTGGACGCGTTGAACGGCGCGCCCGGTGTCCATTCCGCGCGCTTTGCGGCGCTGGATAAAAATGAAAACTCATCCGACGCGGACAACAACGCCAAACTGTTGCGGCTGCTGAAAGAAGTTCCGTTGGAAAAGCGCACCGCGCGTTTTCGTTGCATGATCGCGCTGGTGGAAATCAATTCGCCAGCCGCCGTCGCCCATCCGCAATTGTCGGACGGCGCTTGCGAAGGGAAAATTCTGTTCACGCCGCGCGGACAAAACGGTTTCGGCTATGACCCGTTGTTTGTGCCGGATGGATTCACCCAGTCGTTTGCGGAACTGGGCGAGGACGTGAAAAATAAATTGAGCCATCGCGCGCACGCGCTCGCGAAGCTCAAGGATTATTTGAGCAAACTGCCGATCTGAAGTTTTTTCCGCAGCTTGCCGTTGTCGGCGCACATGGCGTAGCGGAATTTTCCCGGCGCGGGCAGCGCGTAAAATTCCCCGCCGGCATTTTCCAGCAGCAGGCTGCCAGCGGCCACGTCCCACAAATTGATGCGCCGCTCGATGTAGGCATCCAAACGTCCGCTGGCAACATAAACAAGTTCCAGCGCGGCAGAACCCATGATGCGGAGTTTTTTGGCACGGCGGGATAGCCGGATCAGGTGCGGCATACTTTTATCGAGGTTGTCCTGGCTTTTGGAAAAGCCCATCGCGATGACGGAATCGCCAATGCGCGAACGGTTGCTGACGCGGACAATTTTTCCGTTCAACCGCGTCGGCTCGCCTTTGGTTGTCGTCCAGATTTCGTCAGTGAACGGATCGTAAATCACGCCGACCACGGATTTTTCGCGGTGCTGCAGCGCGATGGAAACGCAGGCGTGCGGCATTCCAAAAAAATAATTCACCGTGCCGTCAATCGGGTCGATGACCCAGCGATACTCGGCGTTCACGTCGCCGGTGGTTCCTTCTTCGCCAAGGACGGGAATTCGCGGAAAAGTGGTCGCCAGAATTTTTTCAATGAGCGCCTGGCATTGCACGTCCAGTTCCAGTTTGATGTCGTGCGCGCTGGCGGAGTTGACGCGCTTGGGTTTGTGCCAGTTGGCGCGCATCACTTTTCCGGCGGCGCGGGCGGCCTTGATGGCGACGGTGAGAGCGGATTTTAGCGAAACAGTTTTCATAAATGTTTACGGAATGATTTCGTGACGGTCGGCGAGGCGTTTTTCCTGTTCGCCGCGTTTCTGGTCGAGCAAATTTTGCTCGGCGGCCTCGACAGCTTGCAGCAGATCGGCAGCTTCGAGCAGGCGCGGTGCGGTGACGTAGCTGGCGCCGGCGGCGTAAAGCGCGGGAATGTTTGCGAGCAGTTCAGCGTGGACGATTATTTTTCCGGTCGGGTTCAACTCACGAAGTTGGCGGAGAATTTTCAAGTTATCCGCGCCTTTCAAAACCATGTTCGGCAGCGAGCAGATGATGACTTCCGCGTGCGCCGCGCCCGCGTGCAACAGCACGTCGCGCGCGGTGATGTCGCCGTAAATGGCGTGGATTTTGAGTTGCTTTAATTTACCATGGACGACGGGATTGAAATCAATGACCATGATTTCCGCCAATAAATCCGGGCGTTCCCGGCTGATCTCCTCAATGAGCGAACTGGCCGTCCATGAAAAACCCAGCAGACAAATTCGTTTTGGTTTTTCGCTGCCGGAGGTCTCGGCGTCATTTTGGTCGAGGTCACGCAACTCCATTTTTTTCAGCCACGGTGTCGCTCGGCGGAGAATTTTTTCGCTGTTCAAAATCGCGTAGGTCGAGCCGACGGCCAGGAACGCGAACGCGAACGCCGCGATGCCGATGGAGTTGTCCGAGACGTCGCCGCTTTTATTGCCGAGCGCGAGCAGGACGAGTGAGAGCTCGCTCATCTGGCATAGGTTGATCGTGGGCAGCAGGCTTACGCGGAAACCTTGTCGCATCTGATACAGCGGCGGAAAAACCGTCGCGAGCCGCGTGCTGACGAGGACAAGGCAGAGAAAAATCGTCCACAAAAGGCAGCCCCATGTCGGCAGGGGAATTTTCATGCCGAGGCTGACGAAAAACAGGGTCACGAAAAAATCGCGCAGACTCGTAACTTTCGCCACCACGTCGAGCGTATAGGGAAAAGTGCTGACCATCATGCCGGCGATGAGTGCGCCCATCGCGGTGGATAAACCGAGCCAGCCGGCGAAACCCGCCATCGCAAAACACCACGCCAGCGCGCCGACAAGGACGAGTTCTGGCAGCCGCGCGATGAATTTGAAAACCGGCGGCAGCACGAACCGGCTCGCGAGAAACGCCACGGCCACGAGCAAGATGACGTGGCTGATGGCGACGGTGATGACGCTGACGACGGGATTTTTCAGATTCGGCTGGAGCGCGAGAAACAGAATTACAAATACGTCTTGTAATACCAAAACGCCTAGCGTGACGCGGCCGGCGAGCGTTTCCAGTTCGCGTTTGTCGTAGAGGATTTTGACGATGATGATGGTGCTGCTCATCGCCACCGCGACCGCGAGATAAAGTGCTTCCAGATGGTTTCGCGCTGGCCCGATAAAATTAAAAATCAGCCAGCCGAGAAAAACGCCGCCGAAAATTTGCGTGGCGGCGGTGACGGTGATGACGCGACCGGCGCTCAACATTTTTTTCAAGTCAATCTCCAGACCGATCATGAACAGCAGCAGCGACAGGCCGATTTCCGAAATGGTCGCGATGGAGTCCTTGTCCGCAATCCAGCCCAGCGCGTTGGGTCCGATGACGAAGCCGGCCACCAGATACGCCAGCAGCAGCGGTTGTCGCGCGACCTGCGACGCCACCGCCACGATCCACGCGGCGATGATGCAGACGGCGATGTCCGTGACGAGTCCGTGCTCCATGTTGCCCGAAAAATTAAACGAGCAAGCGAATTAAGAAAGCAGGAATTCAGGAAAATCAGCCCAGCGCATCCAGCGCGGCCTGTGTGTGTGCGAGCTTGGCCTTCCAATCCGCCAGCCGCTGTTCGTGTTCGGCGAGCACGGCCGCCGGAACTTTTTGCGTGAAGTTTGGATTCGCCAGCTTCTGCTCGACCTTCACGATTTCGGACTGGTTTTTTTCAACCTCTTTAGCGAGCCGCGATTTTTCCGCGCCGATGTCAATCAAGCCTTCGACCGGAAGAATAATTTCACCCAGCGCATTCGCCGCACTCGGCGTGCCTTTGGCGGCCGACCAGTTTTGCGCGGCGATTTCCACCGCTTCCGCGTTGAGCAGAATTTTCAAAACTTCAACTTCCGCGGATGCGAGATTGCCGGCTGGCTTGAGGATAAATTTCAATTTCTTCGCCGGATCAAGTTTCACTTCGCGGCGCAGGTTGCGGCCGAGCGAAACCAGTTCATATTTCGCAGCGGCGACTTTATCTGCGGTCTCGTCGAGACCGAAATAATCTTTTTCCTCCGCGCTGAACGGCTTGGGCCACGCCGCGAACATGATGGTCTTGCCGCCGAGATTTTCCGGCAGCTCCTTGCTGAAACCCATGCCGTGCCAGAGTTCCTCCGTGATGAACGGCAGAAACGGATGGAACAGCCGGAGGGTGTTCGCCAGCACGAAATCAATGACCGCGAGCTTGTTCGCCTTGAGCGCGACATCGTCGCCGAAGAACGCGGCCTTGCTCGCTTCCACATACCAGTCGCAATACTCGCTCCAGAAAAACCGGTAAAGCACCTGCACGGCGGTGGCGAAGTTGTAGCCCGTCAGCGCGTCGCTGACTTCGCGGATGGCCTGGTCGAGCCGCACCAAAATCCATTTGTCGTCCGACGTGAGCAACGACGGATTGATTTCCGTTTCCGTTTCGCCGCCCTGCATCTGGCGGAAACGGCACGCGTTCCAGAGCTTGTTGCAGAAATTTCTGCCCAGCTCGACGTTCTGTTCGTCGAACAAAATGTCCTGGCCGAGCGGCGCGGCGCGCATCACGCCAAAGCGCAACGCATCCGCGCCGAACTTCGCGATGAGGTCGAGCGGATCGGGCGAATTGCCGAGGCTCTTGGACATCTTGCGCCCCTGCTTGTCGCGGATGATGCCGGTGAAATAAACATTCTGGAACGGCATCGCATCCATGTATTCGTAACCGGCCATGATCATGCGCGCGACCCAGAAGAAAATGATGTCCGGCCCGGTGACGAGGTCGGTGGTCGGATAAAATTTCTTCAACGTGTCGGTCTGTTCCGGCCAGCCCATTGTCGCAAACGGCCAGAGCCACGAACTAAACCAGGTATCGAGCACGTCGGGGTCTTGTTCCCAATTTTCAATATCCTGCGGCGGCTCAACACCGACATAAAAATTGTTGTTTCCAAATTTCGTATCCTTGGGGTTGAAATCTTCAATTACAGTAAACCCTTCGGGCATATTCAGCCCTTCGAGAGGCTCAAGTTTGGTTCTGCGATACCACACCGGAATCCGATGCCCCCACCAAAGCTGGCGGCTGACGCACCAATCCTGCAAGCCGCCCATCCAGTGGTCATAAACTTTCGCCCAGCGGTCAGGATGAAATTTCATCTTGCCCTTCGCCACCACCGCGCGGGATTTTTCCACGCTAGGATATTTTAAAAACCATTGCTCGCTCAAGCGTGGCTCAATCGGCACATCCGCGCGTTCGCTGTAACCGACGTTGTTCGTGTATGGCTCTTCCTTTTCCAGCGCGCCGAGTTCGGTGAGTTTTTCCACGGCCACTTTGCGCGCCTTGAAACGGTCGAGACCGCGCAAGTCCGCGCCCGCCACGTCGTTCATGTGACCCTTCGCATCAATCACTTCGATCTGCGCGAGCTGGTGGCGCGCGCCGATTTCAAAGTCCGCCTTGTCGTGCGCGGGCGTCACTTTCAAAACGCCGGTGCCGAAAGCGAAATCCACATGCTCATCGCCAATGATCGGAATGAGTTTCTGTTCGCGCGGCAATTCCACCGGCAGCGGCCGCAGCACGTGCTTGCCGATGAGATGCGCGTAACGCGGGTCTTTTGGATTCACGGCCATGGCGGAGTCGCCGGGAATAGTTTCCGGGCGCGTCGTCGCAATCGTCAAAAAAGTTCCAGGAATTTCCGCAATCTCCACCTTAAAATAATAGAGAGCCCCACTTTGGGGCTTCATCACCACTTCTTCGTCGGACAAGGCCGTGAGCGACGCGGGACACCAGTTCACCATGCGCTTGCCGCGATAAATGAGGCCTTTTTTGTAGAGGTCCACGAACACGCGTTGCACGCAGCGCGAATATTCCGGGTCCATCGTGAAGCGCTCGCGCGTCCAGTCGCACGACGCGCCGAGCTTTTTCAACTGCTGAATGATGATGCCGCCTTTTTCGTTTTTCCATTTCCAGATTTCCTCGAGAAATTTTTCGCGGCCGAGGTCATCGCGATGTTTTATTTTTCCTTCCTTCTTGAGCGCGCGTTCGACGACGGTCTGCGTGGCGATGCCCGCGTGATCCGTGCCGGGCAGCCAGAGGACTTCCTTCCCGTCCATGCGCGCCTTGCGGGCGAGGATGTCCTGAATCGTGTTGTTGAGCACGTGGCCGAGCGTGAGCACGCCGGTGACGTTCGGCGGCGGAATGACGATGGAATATGCCGGCTTGGCGGAATGTTCGTTGGCGACGAAAAATCTTCCGTCGAGCCAGAATTGATACCATTTGTCCTCGACGGACTGCGGTTCGTAAGCTTTGGAGATTTCAGTCATTTTTGGAAGCCACAGAGGCAGAGGGTTCACAGAGGAAAAATCTAAATTAACTTCTCTGTGTCCTTTGTGTCTCCGCGGCAAAAATTATTCCTTCAACAGCGCGTATTCCATCGAGTCCACCAGCGCCTGCAAGCTGGCTTCGATGATGTTTTCGCTCACGCCGACCGTGCCCCATTCGCGCTGACCGTCGGTGGATTCGATGAGCACACGCGTCTTCGCGGCCGTGCCGGCCACGCCGTCGAGAATGCGTACTTTGTAATCCGTGAGCGTGACTTTTTTGAGCTTCGGGAATGATTTTGCGAGTGCCGAACGCAAAGCGGAATCCAACGCATTCACCGGCCCGTCTCCTTCTGCGACCTCGTCGTGAACTTTTTTGCCGACGCGCACGCGCACGGTCGCTTCGCAGATGGATTGTTTGGCATCGCGACGCATGGAGACGTGATATTTTTCCACGTCGAACAACAGTGCTGGATTGTGATCCAGGATCCCGCGAATGATCAAAGCCATCGAAGCTTCGGCGGCTTCAAATTCATAGCCTTCGTGCTCCCGCTGCTTGATCGTGTCAAGGATCTGGCGTAGTTCGGGCGTGTCATTCGCGATTTTAAAACCAAGTTCCTGCGCTTTGATGACGATGTTGCTGCGGCCGGCGAGGTCGCTGATGAGAATGTTCCGCTCGTTGCCAACCAACTCTGGATTGATGTGCTCGTAACTCGACGCCAGTTTTTGCACGGCGTTCACGTGTGCGCCGCCTTTGTGCGCAAATGCCGAAGAACCGACCCACGGCAGACGTGGATTATGCCGCAGGTTCGCCACTTCATCCACGAACGCAGAAAGTTCTTTTAACTTCGCCAGTGATTTTGCCGGCACGCAATTTTTTTTCATCTTCAGCGCCACGCACGGAATCACGCTTGTGAGATTGCAATTGCCCGTGCGTTCGCCATAGCCATTGATCGTGCCTTGCACATGCACCGCGCCGGCATCCAATGATGCCAATGCGTTTGCGACGCCGAGGCCGATGTCGTCGTGCGTATGGATGCCGACTTTGCAGTTTAATTTGCCAATCGCAACTTTCGTGATGGCCGCGATTTCCTGCGGCAGGCAGCCGCCGTTCGTGTCGCACAATACGACAAAATCCGCGCCCGCTTTTTCCGCCGCCTGCCACGTCGCGAGCGCGTAATCGGAATCCAATTTGAAACCGTCGAACGCGTGCTCGGCGTCGTAGATGACGAATTTGCCGTTGTCCTTCAAAAATTTTACCGTGTCGCCAATCATCGCGAGATTTTCTTCCGGCGAGCAGCGCAAAACTTCCTTCACATGCAGCATCGAAGTTTTGCCGTAAATCGTCACGACCGGCGTGCCGGCTTCGATGAGCAGGCGCACCTGGTCGTCTTGTTCGACCGGCGTATTTTTTTTGCGCGTCGAGCCGAACGCGGCGAGCTTCGCATTTTTGAATTTGCGTTTTTTGGCTTGCGCGAAAAATTCGATGTCCTTGGGATTGCTGCCCGGCCAGCCGCCTTCAATGTAATGCACCCCGAAAGCATCAAGCTTCTCGGCGATGCGGAGTTTGTCCGTGACCGAAAAATTAATGCCTTCGCCCTGAGAACCGTCGCGCAGAGTTGTGTCGTAGATTTCGACTTGGGGTTTCATAAATGCCGTAAAAACGGAGACATACTATCTCTGAATTTTGCGGAGCTGGCAAATCGGAAACAGACAAGATTTTAGTCAACGACTTCGGGTGGCAGATGAACGTCAAACTCGACTTCTGGACACAGAAAAATTGAATGTGGCTGTTGCATCTCGTCTTTGGATAGCAGGCCCGATTTCTCGTAAAGGCTAAAATATAAATTCTCCGAAACGCCTTTTGTGCAAACCATCTCCTTGTGCCAGACCTGATAAGAGCCAAGTTTGCCGTCCAATCGCCGATAAAATCCCGAAACCGGTTGCGTGAGAATCAATTTCATCTCATCCAAAGATGCAAAACCATCCATGACTGAAATCGGTTCACCGGTGTCGCGGATTTCTATTTTGCCAGAGCACCAGTTCGATTCAAAATTGTAGCTGTATTTCTCATATCGGTTCGAGCTGTCGTTAAAGCGGCAATCCGCGTCGTATTTTGAGAAATGCCATGGAATTTTCCAAAGACAGCGAGGAATTTGAACCAACCGCGAGCCGAGATTCGTTCCGAAAAACCAAACGACTGGCTGCCCAGTTTTTTTCTCAATAACGTAGGCGCGATGATTTGTTTGGTAAAAAGTGAATCTGATTCCAGATGCCAGCCGTGAAAAATTAAAATCAACGTCAAGAAAGGCAACCACGCTTAAAAAAGATTTTGTTCCCTTGCTGGTTTCAAAACGTGCAACTTCAAAATGACTGGCAGGAATAAATTCGGCGAGTCGTTCGGAACAAACCGCGTAGTTAATCAGGGCAAAGTGTCGAAGCGTTGTTCTGGCATCAAGCAAGCCAACGGGCGACCGCTTCAAACGCTCGTTGAAAAGATCGCGATAATCCAGTTCGCTTCTCATTCTCATTTGGACGCTAAGCATACGTTTTCCGATTGTCCAGAAAGGATTGCGTGTTTGAACCATTGCACTTTGTCGCAGCAAGGTTAGATTTTGCGCGTGGAAGTTTGCGAATCCATTGTGTGTCCGTTTTGCGGGCAGGCGTCTGAGGTGGCCATTGACACGAGCGTGCCGAGCCAGCGGTTCACGACGGATTGCGAGGTGTGCTGCCGTCCGTTCGAAGTGACGGTGACGTGCGAGCCGGGCGAAATTCTGGGCGTGGAAACCAGTTCGGACTAACAATCGCGCGGTTAGAGCAGATCTTTAGCTGTGCTGACCTGCTGCTGGATCTGTTCCACGATCAGGCGGGCGCGGACGAGGGCGTTGTCCTGCGTCTCGCCGAAAAATGATTTCAAGCGCACGCGCACGGCGGCAATGTAATCACCGTTGCAGTCATGCAGCGGCAGGGTCAACTCCACAATGCCTTTTCCGCGGCCAAACGAAACGGTGCCATCCTTGAGGGCGTTCGCTTCGGCGTCGGTTCCGGCCTTGCCGATATCGGCCGGGTCTTTGCTGGCGACAACTTTTATGGAGCCGTCGGCCTGCTCGGTGTAAATGCGCAGGGCGAGGATGCGCGTCTGTTTTTCAACGATGCCGTTCAAAATCAACTGCGAGGCGGGCACGATGGGCGTGTAATCCACCAGCGCATCGGTGAAATAACTGACGGTGTCGGATTTTGTCCGGAAACCGATTAGGCCTTCCGTGAACGAATTGTCGCCGAGCGTCGGCATGGCGAGCTTGTCGTCGTAAAATATGTTGATCTGGTTGCCTTCGCACTGCACACCGAGCGAATGCCAGACGCCGGCGACCACGTTCAAATCCGATCCGATGGGGTCGGAGCGCACGCCGTCCACGACCTTGTAAAACCGGACGTTGTTGCCAAGCGCGTTCGCGCGGACGACGTAGTAGTTCGACGAGTTTTGATAACGGAAAACCAAGCCCGCCATCTGTTCGGTGACGCCGCTGACAATCTTGAACCGCGTGGTGAACTTGAAATTGCGAAAGCGTTCGCCGCTGAACAACAGCATCGGAAAATGTTCGTCCGTCGGGTCGGCGCTCGTCTGTGCCAGCACGCGGCTGGTGTAGACGGCGGTTGATGGTTCAGGCAATGATGGCGTTTGCAGCGCGATGATTTTCCAGACGCCCGGTTGGCCGTCGCCCACGAGCACCGCCTGAAAATTTGTGGGTGTCGCGCCGTCCGGATAATCGCCGAAGTTGAAATGAATTTCCGCGCCGTAAAGCGGCAGGGCCAGCAACAATCCAAAAATCCACAGGAAAATTCGCATGACCGCAGCGTAGCAAAACCGGCGGCGCAGGCAAAACAGATTTGCCAGCCGGTGACGATTACTTGATCTGCGAAAGAATTTGATCCGTGATAGCTTTCACCGCCGCCTCGGCTTCGGGGTCAAGGCCGACGGTGGGTTCGGCGGTCGGCGCAGCCTGAACGGTTGAGCCGGGACGCCAGTCGCCGCTGTCGCAGAGTTCGCATTCCTTCATACCGTAGCGCGGATCCACGAAACCGAGGCTCTGCTTGATGTTGAGCAGTTCCTTCATTTGCGGGCCGGTGAAGGTGTTGATCGGACGGCCAAGCTGGCCAGCGACAACAATCGTGCGGCAGTAGGCCTCGATAATTTCCATGCGCCAATAAGCTTCCTCGATGTTGTTGTGGCTCCACGTCACGACACCGTGGTTGGACATGAGAATGGTGTTGTATTGATCGGTCATCTCGGCGACGAGCTTGCCCATCTCCGGCGAACCGGGCGTGCGATAGGGCGCGACGCCGACGGAACAAAACACTTCATACTCCGGCAACATACAAGTCGGCGGCGCGATGTTGGCCACGGCGAAGGCGGTCGCATAAGGCGGATGGCAGTGGCAGGTGGCGACGGCGCTGGGCTGGCGCTTCATCATCTGCAGGTGCATCAGAATTTCGCTAGTGCGCTTCTTGGAGCCGAGAATCTGGTTGCCCTCGAAATCCACGAGGCACATATCTGACGGTTTCAACGAGCCTTTGCTGACGAGCGTGGGCGTGCAGATGGCGATGTCTTCGCCGACGCGGATGGCCATGTTGCCGCCGTTGCCGTCCACATACGCGCGCTTCCAGAGGCGATGGCCCATCTCGCAAATCTGTTCCTTCAAATTGTGCGCGTAGGGCGAATTAAAAAAAGCCTCCAGTTCCGCCTTCGGGGATTTGGAATTCAGCTTCTTGGCGGGCGGTGTCAGTTTGTCGGCGGCAACTTTGGTGGCGGTGGCCGCAGCGGCGGTGGCGACCACTTTCGCGCCGCTGGTTTCCAAATCCTGCAACAGCTCGCGCGCGGACGGCGTGAGAATGGCGTCCTCGGGAATGACGACGCCCTGACCGCTGCGGGTCATTTCTTGAATGTCACGACTGCTGATAACTCGGCTCATATAAAATTTAAATTAACCCTTCCACGGGTGGTAAAACATTTCATCCACCAACGCGCAATTAATCGCGTCAATTGGCGGCGACACCTCGAACGGCTGCGCGGCTTCCGCGCCTTCTTCGTAACCAATCACATCGCCCACGCCGCCACCGATGTCGTCATACACGACCAAACTCGGATCGGTGCCCAAGCTCGGCTTGGCATTGATGCCTTTGGCAAACTGCTCGCGGTTGAAAGGGCTGACCACCAAAAAACGCCCGCCTTTCAGCAAGTCCACAGACTTGCTCAACGTGACGCGCCCGATGACCGTTCCCAGTTTCAAATTCTCACTCCCGGTTCATGTTCATCCACGATACCGGTGACGAGCCAGCGAACGGGACTTTTGTCCACGCCCACCGCCTTGCGCGCCGCCTTGCCGTCCGACGAAATCACTACCTGCTGGTGCATCCCCGCGCCGAGCGAATCAATCGCGATGACCGGTGCGCCTTCCGCCTGACCGCTGCTGCCGATCGGCTGGCAGACCACCAGACGCCACGACTCAAAACTCGGATGCTTCCGGGTCGCCACGATGTTGCCTTCGACGCGCGCCAGAACCATTTAGTAAATCCTCAAATTATCCACCATCACGCAGCGGCGGACGCGGGTGAACGTGCGCGGATTCGTGATGCCTTCGCCGGTCGGCGTGGCGATGCTGAAACTCAAATAACCTTCGCCGCCGAGTCCAAGGCCGGCGGGCGATGGGCCGTTCTTCACGAACAAAGTCGTGTCCAGCGCGCGTGCCATCGCCGTGATATTCTCAACATCGTGCGAATGGATGATCGCCGTGTGTTTGTAATTATGTTCCGATTTCAGCGATTGGGCGATGCCTTCCTCGACGCTCTTCACGCGCACGATGGGAATCATCGGCATCATCTGTTCTTCCTCGACGAACGGATGGCTCGCATCGGTTTCCGCGAAGAGCAGTTGCGTGCCGGATGGCAAATTCATTCCGGCGGCCTGCGCCAGCACGGACGGATCTTTGCCGATGTAATCCTTGTTCACGCTGGCGTGGGCACAACCACCGCCCTGACCTTCCTTGAAGGTGAACGCCGCCTTGGTGAGCTTTTCCAACTGCGCCGAATTCAATTTCACGCCGCCGTTCTCCGAAAGTTTTTGCATCAACTTGTCCGCGACCTGATCGAGGACGAAAACTTGTTTCTCGCCGATGCACAAAAGATTGTTGTCGAACGCCGCGCCGGAAATGATCGCTTTCGCCGCGCGCGTCAGGCAGCAGGTGTCGTCCACAAAAACGGGCGGATTGCCCGGTCCGGCGCAGATGGCGCGTTTGCCAGTCTGCATCGCGGCTTTCACGACCATCGGTCCGCCGGTGACAAGCAGCAGGCGGGTGTTTTCGTGTTTGCACAGTGCATTGAAAGAATCCAGCGACGGCTTCTCGATGATGCACGCGATGTTCTCAATGCCCGTCTCGCGATAAATCGCCTCATTGTAGGCGCGCACCGCGACGGCGGCACACTTGGCCGCGTTGGGATGCGCGTTGAAGACGACGGCGTTGCCGGCGGCGCAGATGTTGACAATGTTGCCGCTTAAAGTGGGAATGGAATGCGTGCTGGGCGTGATCGCGCCGACGACGCCGAACGGCGTGTATTCTTCCAGCGTGATGCCGTGGTCGCCGCTGCGCGCGTCCGGGCGCAGCCAGTCCACGCCGGGCACAAGTTTGATGATCTGCAGCTTCGCAATTTTGTGGTCGAGCCGGCCAATTTTCGTTTCATCGAGCTCGAGTTTGCCCCACGCCTCGGCATTTTTCTCGGCGAGCGTTTTGATGATATTCTCGATTTTTCGGCGCGCCTCAACGCCTTTTTCCTTCAACTGCAAAAACGCCTCCTGCGCGGCGCCGCAGGCTTCTTCGGCGGTCGCGAACACGCCAAACTTGCCGCGCAACGCCGGCGCTGCCGCCGATTTTGTGACGTTGCAGCCGCACGCATCTGAATTCGGCGCAGGCGCGGCTGGAGCCGAGGCAGGTTTGCTGGTCGCCGTCGTGCTGCCGCCCAAACGGCCCAGCACTTCGGATACCACGTCACGGATCAAAGTTTCATTCACGGCACTCATATTTTAATTAACGCACTTTGGCGCTGAAAATTTCTTTCCCAAAAACATCCACACTGTCCACCAATCCGATGATGACGGCGTCCACCGGTGCTTCCTTCATGCCCGGCGCAAGCCGCGCGGAACTGCCCTGACAAAATAAAACCAGCTCACCTTCGCCGGCACCAAGGCAGTCCACAGCCACGATGGTGTTCGCGCCCGGACGGAATTTCGTCGGGTCTTTTTCGTCCACGAGCTGCGGGCGGAGCAACAAGAGTTTGCGGCCCGACATATTCGGGTCTTTCTTGGTGGCGACCACCTGGCCTTCAACTCTGGCGAGGAACATAGTTTTATTGGTAGGCAAAGCTGCGGCTTTGCCAAAATTGGAAGGCGGCGTGGCAGCGCCGCCCTACTGGGATTATTTTTTCTTCGGCAGCACCGCTTCGACATCCGCGTGCGGACGGGCGATTACGTGGACGCTGACCAGTTCGCCTTTGATGGCTTTGATGGCCTGCGCGCCGGCGTCGGTCGCGGCCTTGACGGCGGCGACATCGCCAACGACACACGCGGTGACGAGGGCGTTGCCGACCTGCGTCATCGGGCCGACGAGTTCGACGTTGGCAGCTTTGAGCATGGCGTCCGTCCCTTCGACGAGGGCAACGAGTCCGCGCGTTTCAATGAGTCCAATGGCTTGTGGCATAATTTTATTTTTATTTGGTTGATGGTTGCGAGTGGTGGTTAAATTCAGTTTTTATTAGCTTCCAAAAATCGTTTAGCTTCGCGCGCCACGACGAGTTCCTCGTTCGTGGGGATCACAAAAATTTTCACGGCGGAATCGGCCGCGCTGATGACGGTCTCGGTCGCCCGCGTGACGTTGTTTTTCTCCGCGTCAATCTTGATGCCGAGATTTTCCAGATTCGCGCAGATGGCGGCGCGAATACTCGCGCTGTTTTCGCCCGTGCCGGCGGTGAACGCAATTGCATCCGCGCCGTTCAACTGCAAAAAATAACTGCCAATCCAATGCCGCGTGCTGGCAACGAAAACGTCCAGCGCGAGTTTCGCGCTCGCGTTACCCTTGGCCGCAGCGTCGGCGATGTCGCGCACGTCGTTGGAGACGCCGCTGATGCCGAGCAGACCGGATTGCTTCGTGAGTTGCTTCTGCGCTTCTTCGACGCTGATGCCAAGCGTCTTCACGGCGTAGGGCAGCGCTTCGGAATCAAGATCGCCAACGCGGTTGTTGTGCGGCAAACCGGATTGCGGGCTCATGCCCATGCTCGTGCCGATGGACGCGCCGTTCAAAATGCCAGTCACGCTGGAACTGCCGCCAAGATGGCATGAAATCACGCGCAGCGGTGCGCCGGAAATTTTCGACGCGCCGTGATGGACGTAAAGCTGCCGCGCGCTTTCGGCAACATCGAGCCGCTTGAGCAGTTCCGCCGAGCGTTCCGCGATGAACTTGTGACTTGCGCCGTGAAAGCCCCAGCGGCGCACGCCGATTTTAAGCCAGGAATCCGGCACGGCGTAGCGTTGCGACGCTTCGGGCGCGAATTGGTGAAACGCGGTTTCAAACAATCCGATGAGCGGAACTTTCGGCATCCGCTGCGCGAACAGTTTGATGCCGGTGATGTAGGGCGGGTTGTGCGCGGGCGCGAGGCCGTTGTAATCGTGCATCGCCTGCAACACGCGGTCGTCGAGTCGCACACAGCCGGTGACGTCTTTGGCAATGACGGTTTTGAAACCGACGGCGCTCAACTCGCTTTCGCTCGCAATGGCGTTGGCTTTTTTCAAGTCGGCGAGGCAATCTTCAATCGCCTTGGGATAATCGGTGACGCGCTCAAAACCGCCTTTGTGCAAAAGGCGTTCGGCGTTGTTTGAGAAATCAAACAACCGCCATTTGAGCGAGGTCGAACCGATGTTGGCGACGAGAATTTTCATCAATTAAAAATGCGGCGGCGCGGGCGCTTCAGGCATTTTGAATTATTCCAGCCATTTGCCCAGTCCGCTTAATCCATCATGCGGGCGCGGAATCACCTGGACGCTGACGACCCCGCCAACTTGGGCGGCGGCGGCGGCACCGGCGTCAGTCGCGGCTTTCACGGCGGCGACATCGCCCCGAAAAAACACGGTGACGTAACCACTGCCGACTTTTTCCCAGCCAGTGATGTGGACGTTCGCGGATTTAAGCGCGGCGTCGGCGGATTCCACGGCGGCGCAGAATCCCTTGCATTCAATCATTCCAACAGCTTGTTTTGACATATTTTTTTAAGAGTTAAATTTTGGTTGGTGGAATCAATTATTTCTTGGCGACGCCGTTGCCGAGAAAGGCGGCGAGCAGTTCTTCATGCGGGCGCGCGATGATGTGCGAACCGACCAGTTCACCGACTTTGGCGGCGGCTTTCGCACCGGCGTCCACGGCGGCTTTGACGCTGCCGATGTCACCCTGCGCGATGACGGTGATCAGTCCGCCGCCGATGGCGATGGTTTTGACCAACGTGACGTTGGCCGCCTTGACCATGGCGTCGCTGGCTTCCACGCTGCCGACGTAACCTTTGGTTTCAATCATTCCTAATGCTTCGTTCATAATTTATTTTTTGGTTGTTGGTTGAGAGTTGCGGGTAAATTTTTCTTGGTCTGGTTATTTAATTAGTTCAACGGGTGTGTGTGGTTCGAGATTGCACGCGTTTCCTTCGTCGGTGTCAATGTGAACTTCCAATTTGAAACTTGGATCCACGCGCACGAGCATTTCATCCAGCGTGATCGCGCACGGGCCGCCGATTTTCAATTTCATGTGGTCGCCGGCTTTCACGCCGTAAAATTCGGCATCGGTCGGGTGCATATGAGCATGGCGCTTGGCGCGGATGACACCTTGCAGCATTTCAAAAAATCCCGCCGGACCCATCAACATGCAGCCGGGCGTGTCCTTGATGTCGCCGGAACTGCGCAGCGGAATTTCAAATCCGAGCGCGATGGCGTCGGTGTAGGCGAGTTCGATTTGATTCAAATTCCGGCACGGGCCGAGAATGCGCAGATTGGAAATAACGCGGCTGCGCGGCCCGATGAGCGTGACGGTTTCCTTCGCCGCAAATTGACCGTCCATGTAAAGCCACTTGTGAACGGTGAGCTTTGCGCCCTTGCCAAAAAGAGTTTCCACCGCTTCCGGCGTGAGGTGGCAGTGACGCGCACTGACGTTGACGACAAGCGGACTTTGTCCGCTGGCGATGCGCGGCAAAGGCTTGCCAAGTTTGGCATAAACCGATTGTCGAACCATGTGTTCGACAACGGCGCGATGTGGTGCGGGTGCAGCTACAGCCATAAAGAGTTAGATGACTTTGACAAATTTTAGAGTTAAGTCAACATTTTTCTTGCAAAAAATTCCACAATCTATCAAATTCGTGGAAACATGACCGCAGAAGAGCGCAAACACCGCATTGAAGCGTATCTTCAGCGCGTGGAATTCGCGTCGCTGGAAGAATTATCCCAGCACGTTGAAGCGTCAATTTCTACGGTTCGGCGCGATTTAACGACGCTGGAAGCAGCGGGAAATTTGCGGCGCACGCACGGCGGCGCACGGATTGTGGCGCCGAAAACGGATGAATTTGCTTTTTCCGCGCGCGATGCGCATCAGCTTTCCGAAAAGGAAGCGATCGGCAAAGCGTGCGCGGAACTGATCGGCGGAAATCAAAGTGTGATTTTAGATGCGGGCACGACGGTATATCACGTCGCGCGGCATCTCGAAGAAAAATCGCCGCAGATTGTGACAAACTCGCTGCCGGTGGCGAATCTGTTCGCCTCGGCGAACAAAGTGGAAGTGATTTTGGCGGGTGGCGTGATTTATCCGCGGCTCGGCGTTTTGGTCGGGCCGATGACGGTCGAGGCTTTTTCAAAAATGCGCGCCGACGTCGCGATCATGAGTGCGGGCGGCATTACATTGGATGGCGTGACGAATTCGCACGCGCTGCTGATAGACATCCAGCGCGCAATGCTGAAGGCCGCGCAGAAAATTATTTTATGCCTCGACCATTCAAAATTTGGTCGGCAATCCGTTTCGCCCTTGTGCGGTCTCGACATGGTGGACACAATAGTCACCGACCACCGCGCGCCGCATGAACTCGTCGCCGGCCTGCGTGAACGCGGTGTTGAAGTAATTATTGCGCCGGGTGCGAGTGCCAATGGCGCGACGGTTCACAACAAAATTTAACAAAAACTAAAAATGAGTCTCGCAGAAAAAGTCAGACTGGCCGGCGTCGTGGGCGCGGGCGGCGGCGGATTCCCCACGCACGTCAAACTCAACGCCAAGGCCGAAACCGTCATCGCCAACGGCGCGGAGTGCGAGCCGCTGTTGCACAAGGACGCCGTCATCATGGAAGAAAGCGCCGCCGAACTGGTGCGCGGGATGCAGCTCGCCATCGAAGCCGTCGGCGCGAAGGAAGGTGTCATCGGCATCAAGGGCAAAAAGAAACACGCCGTCGCCGCCGTGCAAGCCGCGAGCAAAGGCACCAATGTTCGCGTCCAATTACTTGGAGATTATTATCCGGCGGGCGATGAATATGATTTGGTTTACAACGTCACCGGCAAATTGATTCCGCCCGGCGGCATTCCGATTGCGGTCGGTGTTGTCGTCAACAACGTTGAAACGTTTGTGAACATCGCCGCCGCACACGACGGCAAGCCGCTCACGCACAAAACGCTCACCATCGCGGGCGCGGTGAAATCACCGGCGACGTTACGCGTGCCGATCGGCATGACCTTCCGTGAGTGCATCGAATACGCTGGCGGCCTTACCACCGATGATCCGGTGCTGGTCATCGGCGGCCTGATGATGGGCACGCATACGGATAATCTCGACACGCCGATCACGAAAACTTCCACCGGCGTGGTGATTTTGCCGCGCACGCATCACACGATTGAACGCAAAATTAAACCAGCCAAGATGCAGGCGAAGATTGGCAAGTCCGCGTGCGACCAATGTCGTTATTGCACCGAATATTGTCCGCGCTTTTTGCTTGGTTACGCCGTCGAGCCGCATCAAGTCATGCGCACGCTCGCGTTCAGCGGCACCGGCGAAGATTATTTCAACCAATGGGCGGCGATGTGCTGCTCCTGCGGACTGTGCACGCTGTATTCCTGCCCGGAAGAATTATTTCCCAAGGAAGCCTGCGACGACGCGAAGTCCATGATGCGCGCCAAGCAGATGAAATGGACCGGCCCGATGAATCCCAAACCGCACGCGATGCTGGATGGCCGCCGCGTGCCCATCAAGACGCTCGCCAAAAAATTGCACGTCCTCGACTACGATTTGCCCGCGCCGCTCTTGCGCCAGGAAATTTCCTCGCACCGGCTGACTCTGCCGCTTAAGCAAAGCGCAGGGACCGCCTGTATTTCAAAAGTGAAAACCGGCGACCGCGTGGCTGCCGGCCAAGTCATCGGCGAACCCGCGCCGAACGCGCTCGGCGCGATTTTGCACGCGCCGATGGCCGGCACGGTGCGCGAGGCGAACGACAAACACATCATTTTGGAGAAATAATATATGGCCGATGACAAATCTGTTGGATTGATTGAACTCTCAAGCATCGCCGCCGGCTTTCAGGTCGCGGACACGATGCTCAAGGCAGGCAACGTGCGGCTGCTTTTATCGCGCTCCATCTGCTCCGGCAAATACATGGTGCTCATCGGTGGCGACGCCGCCGCCGTGGCCGCAGCGGTGGACGCCGGCTGCATCGAGGCGGGCGGCTGCCTGATTGACAGTTTTGTGATCGCCAATCTGCATCCGGATGTTTTCGTCGCGCTCGGCCGCACGCAGCCGGCGGAGACGAACGGCGCGCTCGGCATCATCGAATCCTTCAACGTCGCCACGCTCATCCAGGCCGCCGACGCCGTCGCCAAAACTTCTGCCGTGCAATTGCTCGAAGTCCGTCTCGCGATGGCGATGGGCGGAAAAGCTTTCTGCTCGATGACGGGCGACGTGTCATCCGTTCAGGCGGGAGTTGCGGCTGGTCGCGCGGTGCTCGCCGAAGCTGGCGTGCTCGTGAACGCCGTCGTGATTTCCCGTCCGCATCCCGAAGTTTATCGCGAAGTGGTTTGATTATTTCTGCACCGCCAGATGCCGCGACTGGCGTTTGGGCAACGAACGGTTGCGTTCTCGAATAGCGAACCAGTTTTCTTCCGGCAGAAATTCCTTTAGGAAATTTGGCGCATCACGGCGGCCGGTGCGCTGGCAATCGCGCCAAAAAGTTTCCGCAACCAGCTTCGGATCAAGCGCGCGTTCGCGCGTCAGAAATTCAAACAGCAGTTCCATCAAGCGCGCCAGCGCGATGCTGTCCGTGCGATTGATTTTGGCATACAGCCAGTCGCTGAAGCGCAGAAAATTTTTGAAGGGCGAATCGTTCTTCCAAATCAGCGGTGTCACGGCTACGAAATTACCGCTGTTGCCCACCAAGTCCCAGTATTTCGCAAACCGCCGCAGTCGTTGCATCGTGGCGAAATCGAGCAGTTTGTTCTGCAAAATTTCGTAGGGCGGATACGCGTTGTAAATCATTTGCCATTCCGCGTCGTGCCGGATGATGGGCGTGCCGCGCAATCGTTTCAAAATGCCGACCTGAATTTCCTGCGGGCCGAGCGCGATTAATTTGTCGAAGCCGGCGGCGAAACTTTCCAGCGTTTCGCCGGGCAGTCCGATAATCAAATCCGCATGGATGTGAACGCTGGTTTCGTTTCGTAAAAAATTAAAATTATCCGCGAGCCGCTCGTAATTTTGCCGGCGACTAATCAGTGAACCGACTTCGGGATTAAACGTCTGGATGCCGACCTCGAATTGCAGCGAGCCGGGCGGAAATTTTGCGATGATTTCGCGCAACTCGGTCGGCAGCCGGTCGGGAATCATCTCGAAATGAAAAAACATCCCGGGCTGATAGCGCGCGAGGAAAAATTCGAGGAGCGTCTTACTGACGGCGATGTTCAAGTTGAAAGTGCGGTCCACAAACTTGAATTGTTTGAGGCCGCGGTCCAAAAGTTTTTGCATCGCCGCGAGAAATTTGTCGAGCGGCACCTGGCGCACGGGAATGTCGAGCGACGACAAACAGAACTCGCAGGTGAACGGGCAGCCGCGCGACGCCTCGACATACACGATGCGATGCGCAAGGTCGGCCTCCGTGTAATAATCGTAGGGCAGGGCGACGCGCGAAAAATCCGGCAACCCGGCGGCGATGATTTTGGGCAACATGGCCGGGACGCGCTGCGGCGCGTTCTGGCCGAGCGGCAGCTCGGCCCTACCATCTAAAAGTTGCCGGCACACCTCGGCAAATTTCAAATCCGCCTCGCCAGTGATGACGTGGTCGGCAAGTTCCACGATTGGTTGCCCCTCGGTTTCGTAGCTGACTTCAGGGCCGCCGAGGATGATTTTGATTTCGGGACGAAGTCGTTTGATCACGGTGATGACTTCGGTCGTTTCCTCGACGTTCCAAATGTAAACGCCGAAACCAAGAATTTTCGGTTCGCGCGCAAGCAGCATTTCCGCGATGTCCAGCGGGCGCAAATTGATGTCGAACTCCGCAATGACGGCACGCGGCTGCAACTCGCCCAGGTTGGCGAAGAGATAGCGCAGCCCGAACGCGGCGTGGATGAACTTCGCGTTGAGCGTGGTGAGGACGATGTCCGGCATCGCGTTTAAATTAGCAGCCGTCGCCGTGCAAGCCAAAGCGGAAATCAAGTTCCGGCCACGGCTGAAAATCGGATTCGCCGCCGATAAATTTTTTATCCGCCGATTTGTTTTTTGGCGATGCGGCCATACCAGATGCCCGATGCGATGAAGACGCCACCGCAACCGGCGGTGAACCAAACCAGAAACGGCACGGGCAAATAGAAATACGCCCCCACCGCGCCCGCCGCTGAAAGTCCGCCGCACAGATACGAATAAAACGCACTGGCGCGCGCGCTTTGCAGGCTTTTCTGCAAGATGAGTTCGAGCGCCTGATCGTTGCGCGCGAGCGCGGCGGCACAGTTGTCGGAGCAGACCATCCGTTGCGTCGCCGAAGGTTTGGCGCAGTCCGCGCACAGCGCGCGTCCACAATAGGCGCAGACCGCCACGGCTTCGGCTTGGTGCGGAGAACATTTCATCGTGCGGGAAAGTTCCGTCAGGCCAGCGTGAAAGGCAAATCAGAAACTTCTTTTTCCGGCCGCGCAAGTGCGGCAAGCTGGCGCGAACGGCATGAACCTCGCGATCATCGGACTCGGTTACGTCGGCCTGCCGCTGTGCCTGCAATTTGCGCGCAGCGGCGTGCGCGTGCTCGGCCTGGACCTTGACGCCAAAAAAGTTGCCGCGCTCAACGCCGGGCGCAGCTACATCCAGCACATTCCCGCCGGTGAAATAAAAAAACTCGTTCGCGCTAGAAAATTTTCCGCGTCCACCGACTTTGCTCAAATTAAAAATGTTGAAGCGATTTTGATCTGCGTGCCGACGCCCCTCAAAAAAAATCGCGCGCCGGATTTGTCCTTCGTTTTGAGCACTGGCAAAAGCATCGCGCCGCACTTACAACCCGGACAGTTGGTCGTGCTCGAATCCACAACGTATCCCGGCACGACGGAGAATGAACTGCGCGCCGTCTTGGAACGCGGTTCCGGCTTGAAAGCGGGAAAAGATTTTCACCTCGCGTTTTCGCCGGAGCGCGAGGACCCCGGTAATCCCAAAAGCAACGTCGCGGAGATTCCCAAAGTCATCGGCGGCTACACGCCCGCGTGTTTGGCCGCGGCGCAGAAAGTTTATGCCTGCGCCGTCCGCACCTTGGTTCCTGTCGCGAACTGCCGCACCGCCGAGGCGACCAAGTTGCTGGAAAATATTTTTCGCGGCGTCAACATCGCGCTCGTCAACGAACTCAAGGGCGTTTATGCCGCGCTGGACATTGACATCTGGGACGTCATCGCGGCGGCGCGCACCAAACCGTTCGGCTTCATGCCGTTTTATCCAGGGCCGGGACTTGGCGGACATTGCATCCCGATTGATCCGTTTTATCTTGCGTGGCGCGCGAAACAAGTCGGGCAGGAAACGCGCTTCGTGGAACTCGCCGGCGAGATCAACCGCACGATGCCGGAGAAAGTGATCGCGCGCACGGCCAAAGCCTTGGCGTCGCAAAAAAAATCTCTGCGCGGCGCATGCGTGCTGGTGCTCGGCCTCGCTTACAAGGCCAACGTGGATGATGAACGCGAGTCGCCGAGCTACGCTTTGATGGACTTGCTACAGGCGCGCGGTGCGAAGGTTTTTTATCATGACCCGCACGTTCCCGTCATCAAGCCGACGCGCGCGCATTCGCATTGGGCCGGCACAAAATCCGTGAAGTGGAATCGCACAACGATTTCCCGTTTCGACCTGGTTTTGATTGCCACCGCGCACACCGCGATCAATTTTCAGCAGCTTGCCGAATGGTCGCCGCTCATCGTGGACACGCGCAACGTGATGGCGACGTTCCCAGCGGCACCGGGAAAAATCTGGAAGGCGTGAACCGCGATAGCGGAACGGCCAGCACCAACGGCGACTGTTTAGGTGGCTGAATCGTCATCTCAAAATGTCATTCCATTGTAGTCCAGCTTTGTCTTGCCGCTAAAATTAACAGTCATGCGCTTCCATTTCGGTGGTGTGTTCGTGTCGAAAAATTTAAAAAGCCATCTGGGCTCACCAGAATCCGTTGTAATACTCGCTCCGACACAATGAAACTGATTGGTGTCCGAACCCAGTGCAGTGACCGCAAGCTGATATGCTGCTGGCAAAGAAAGTGTTGGTGGTTTCGAGTTGTCATACGGTGGTGGATTATCATCAACATCAAAATTAGTCCCCGCTCGTATCGGCAGCATCGAACCAAACGCCAAAACCAACAACAAGAGTAAAAAGTGTAGTAGTTTCATAAAGTGTAATGCCGCCTAGTGATGTGCGATTTCATGTCTTCAAGTCAAACAGCGCACTCACGATAAAGTTGCGCGCCATGACGCCAGTCAGGACAATGCCCTTGCTGCTGGCATACCCGCACCGCGTTCACAGCGGTATTCACGGGCGGCATTTCAAGCGCCAACCGAAACCGCTTGTCCGAATCATCCATTCAAACTCAACTTCAGCTTATCTCCACGCTGGCGTGATTCAACGGCGAGTTTTCTTTTGAAGGCAATGACCTTTTCTTGCAACCGTTTGTCGCTAGCGCCGAGGATGGAAACCGCCAGCAAACCGGCATTCTTCGCACCGCCGATGGCGACCGTAGCCACGGGAATGCCGGCGGGCATCTGCACGATGGACAGAAGTGAGTCCAAGCCTTTCAGACTTTTGCTTTCCACCGGCACGCCGATGACCGGCAGCGGCGTAAGGCTGGCGACCATGCCCGGCAAATGCGCCGCCCCGCCCGCGCCGGCGATGATGACGCGCAATCCGCGCTTGTGCGCCGACTTGGCGTAACGCGCCATGTCATCCGGCGTGCGGTGCGCGGAGACGACGCGGACTTCGCACGGAATTTTAAACTCCTGGCAAACTTGGTAAGCGGCCTCCATCGTCGGCCAGTCGGAATCGCTGCCCATGATGATGCCGACAAGCGGCGGATTTTTTGCTTTCATGATTTGGCTCCAAAATAAATTTCCTTCGCCGCGCGTTCGGCGATGGCGAGGGCTGTTTCAACTGAATTTTCCAGTACGGTTATATGCCCCATTTTCCTGCCGACGCCGCTGGTCAATTTTCCGTAAATATGGACGCGCGCCCCGGCCTGCCGCAACGCGTTTTGCAATCCCAGCGGCTGACCGGAAGTTTTTTCCGTGCCGAGCAGGTTCACCATCACCGCCGCCGGTGCGACCATGCGCGGATCGCCCAGTGGCCAGCCCAGCACGGCGCGCACATGATTTTCAAACTGCGAACAATGACACGCCTCAATGGTGTAATGGCCGGAATTGTGGACGCGTGGCGCGAGTTCGTTGATGGCAATCTCGTCGTTCGCCGATAAAAACATTTCCACGCCAAAACTGCCGACGCCGCTCACGGCTTCAACCGCCTGTTGCGCGAGGGCCGCCGCGCGTCCGGCCAAATTGTCGGAAATTTGCGCCGGCGCTTTGACGACATGACAAACGTGGTTGCGCTGAATCGTTTCAACCACGGGATAGACCACCGTCGCGCCGTCGCGTCCACGCGTGACGATCACCGCCAGCTCTTTGCTGAAATGGCAAAACGCCTCGACGAACAATTCATTTTTCCCGCCGCCCAAAGTCTGCCAGCCAGCTTCAACCTCCATTTCTGAACGCACCGTGAAGTTGCCTTTGCCATCGTAGCCGTTGCGCCGGGTTTTGAGCAGCAGCGGCCAGCCGAAATCCTTCGCCGCCGAAATAATTTCCGCCGGTGAATTCACGGCGCGAAATTTCGGCACCGCGAGTCCGGCATTTTGCAGCGTTTGTTTCTGCGTCAACTTGTCCTGCGTGACGGCGATGCAGGCGGCGCTCGGAAAAACTTTGTGTCCCGCTTTTTCCAAAGCCGCCAGCGCGATCGCATCCACAAATTCATTTTCCAAAGTGATGACATCGCAGCGCTCGGCAAATTTCATCAAGGTCGCCTTGTCACTCCAGTCGCCGACGATGGAGTCGGGCGAAAGCCGGGCGGCGGGACTGTGCGGATTTTTTTCCAGCACGATGACCTCGCAACCGAGCGGCAGCGCGGCGCTGGCTGCCATGCGCGCGAGTTGCCCGCCACCGATGATGCCCAGCCGCACCGGATAATTTTCCGGAGCGGGCGGCGTTTGAATTTCCGAATCGAAATCCGCGCGCATAATCAGCCGGTGCTTTTCATGCCCGAAGCGACGCCCTTGACCGTGAGCGCGAGCAGGCGGCGCAGTTGTTCCGTGCGCTGTGCCTCGTTCGCCTTGCGCCAGATGGAAAGGAAGCGAATCTGCAAATAGTTCAGCGGATCCACATACGGATTGCGCAGCCGGATGGATTGCGCGAGCGTCGGCTGGTTTTCCAAAAGTTCCTTGCGCTCATTGATGGACAAAACCATTTCCACCGAGCGCGCGTATTCATCCTCGATGAGGCCGAAGATTTTTTTGCGCACCTCGGCGGATTCGACGAGCGCCGCGTATTGGCGCGCGATGCCGAGGTCGGTTTTGGCGAGCGACACTTCGGCGTTGTCGAGCACCGTGCGGAAAAACGGCCAGCGCCGATACATCTTGCGAAGCTGTTCAAGCCCGTCCGGCGTCTGCGCGGCAAAATCTTTCAACGCCGAGCCGACGCCATACCATGCGGAAATCAGATGCCGCGATTGCGTCCACGAAAACACCCACGGAATCGCACGCAATTGCCGGATGTCCGCCGTAGCCGCGCGCCGCGAGGGACGCGAACCGAGCCGCAGATGTTCGATGAGATCAATCGGCGTTGCTTGCCAAAAATACTCCGCGAACTCTGGCGTTTCATAAACCAGCTTTTGATAGTGCGCGAAGGAAAGTTTCGCGAGCCGGTCGGCGTGCGCCTCCCACTTGGGCAATTCCGCCGTCTCGGTTTCGGGCAGACATTGCACGGCGATGACGGCGGAAGTGAGCTGTTCCAAATTTCTCTGCGCGATGACGGGATTGGAATATTTCAGCGAAATGACTTCGCCCTGTTCCGTGATGCGCAAACGTCCGCCGTGCGCCGCGTGCGGTTGCGCGCGCAAACTGCGATAGCTCGAACCGCCGCCGCGATCAATCGTGCCGCCTTTGCCGTGGAAAAAACGCAGCTTCACGCCGCATTCATCGGCGACGCGCGACATCTCTTTTTGCGCGCGATACAAAAACCAGTTCGCCGCGAGGTAGCCGCCGTCTTTGTTGGAATCCGAGTAACCAACCATGACTTCCTGCACGCGGCCGCGCGCTTTCAAGTGCCGGCGATACTCGACATCCGACCACAAGTCGCCGAGAATTTTTGAGGAATTTTCCAAGTCTTCAATCGTCTCGAACAGCGGCACGAGGTCAATTTCATAAACGCCCGCGAGCTTCGACAGTTTGAACAGCCGCAAAATGTCATCCGCGCTGCGCGTCATGCTGACGATGAAATGGCTCGCGGCCTGCACGCCAAATTCCTTTTGGATCTCGCGGATGGCGCGAAACTCTTCGAGCAATTCCGCCTCGGCATTATCGAGCTTGCCGCTGTGGTCGCGAAAATCCAACTCGGCCAGATGCGCGCCAAACGTTTTCGCCTGAATCAACAGGCGACGGATGCGGCCATTCGCAGCGCGCGTCGCCTTTTGTTTGAGCAGGCCCTGGCGAATGGCTTCGAGTGTCGCGATAAATTCCGCGTGGTCGTGTTTACCTTCGCTCAACTTGCGCCGCAGCGCGCCAATCTGGTTGCGGAAAAGCTCGTAGGGCTGATACGTCCCGGAAGTTTGCGCGCGATTGTGCGGCACGGACAAATCTTCGCCGGCATCGGCGTGCGTAATTTCCTTGCTCAACTGTTCGCATTCGCGCCGGTAAAAATTCATCACCGCATCATGCTGCCGTTGCATCGCGGTGCGGCTGATTTCTGGAGTCACAAACGGATTACCGTCGCGGTCGCCGCCCGCCCAACTGGCGAAGGTGAGAAATGGACGCGTGCGTTTCACGCCGGGGTAATTCCTGGCCAGTTCCGCGTCGAACGTCTCGTAAAAATTCGCCGCCGTCTCAAAAATTGTGCGGTTGAAATAATACAGCGCCGTGTCCACCTCGTGCAGCGGACCAATTTTTTGTTCGCGAATTTCCTCAGTCTGCCACAGGGCTTCCAGAACCTCGTCGGGATTTTCCCAATGTTGCGTGAGTCGCGACAGTTGGTTGAGCACCGCGCGGCGTTTCGCCTCGGTCGGATGTGCGGTCAGCACCGGCTCGACTTCCAGTTCGTTCAAAACGGACTGCAATTGTTTTTCCGTGACGCCCGCAGATTTCAATTCGCGGAACAGATGCGTCAATGACATCGGCGCAATTTTTTTGGACGTGAGATTCCGTTCCCGCGCGCGCTCCTCGCAAAGATTCACGAGCTGAAAGAACAAACTGAAGGCGTGCGCAAGCTGATAGGCCTCCTTCGTGTCGAGCCGGTCGAGGATGGACCGCCCGGTCTTAAGGCTGGTCTCGCTGCCGAAATGGCGCGCGCGTTTGGACAATCTGCGGACGGTGTCCAGATGGTTGAAAACTTTTTTGCCGGCCTGTTCGGAAATGATTTTGTCCAGACGGCCGATTAATTGCCTGACCTCTTGTTTGAGAATTTTGCTCATACGCAGTTGCTATTCGATTTCTTTCAAAAATTGTTTACCACCGTAACGCCAGAAGTTTTTACCAGATTCGGAGATGGCAAACAAGTTCACCTAGTCATTTTCCACTAATTCCCGGACGCCGGGCTGTAACACAATGAACTTTTCGACGGGGTCACAATGCCGCTTCAATTAAAACATCCGCCGACACGACCAATCGTGCGGGCTCAAATCTCCGGCAGGAATCCCGTCGCGCCGGCCTGGCGGGCAACATACTGGGTTGAGGAGCACGTTCAAGGCAGAGCCACAAAAGGAAAACCCTGCGCGAAGCGTTTTATTTCATTTGGACAAGCTTGCAGACATAGTCGCCACCCAATGACTACGACGTGCGCTTATTCCACGGCAATTTGGCAAGCAGAAGCCCCATGCCGCAAAAATCCGTGATCCCTGCGAACACCAAGCCCGCACCGACAAAACCCGAAAGCCAGATAAAATTAAAATTCACAAAATGCGCGAGCAAAACTCCGGCGAACACAATCGCGCCGGCAGTGATGCGCACCTGGCGTTCAAGGCTGATGACTTTGGTCGTCCCGCGCGTCACTGGAAGGTTGGCATCAATCCACGCGAGCGTTCCGCCTTCGACAACAACGGGCTGCGTGAAACCTTCCTTCGCAAATTTTTCCGCCGCCTTCGCCGCGCGCTGGCCGCTGCGGCACAACAAATAAACCGGCTGGTTTTTTTCAAGTTGCAACGAACCTGGCTTCAACTCATCCAGCGGAACGCTGCGTGCCGACGGAACGTGGACTTCCGCAAATTCCACCGGCGTGCGCACGTCAATGACCGGCGCGGACGGCTGCGATGCGAGAATTTTTTGAAGTTCCACTGGAAAAATTGTATTCATAACTTCGTAATCCTAACCCGCAATCAACTGCGTTTCAAATTGCGCAATGCCAGCACGAGCGCGTCCACTTCCTCGCGCGTGTTGTAAAACGCGAGCGACGGACGGACGCTGCTCTCCAAACCAAAATGGCGGATAGCCGGTTGTGCACAATGATGGCCCGCGCGGACGGCGATGCCGTTTTTGTCGAGGTGGCGCGCGACGCTTTCGTTCGGCACGCCGGGAATCACAAACGACAAAACACTCGCCTTGTTCAAGGCCGTGCCGATAGGACGCAGACCGGGAATCGTGGTGAGCGCCTGCGTCGCGTATTCGAGCAGCGCGTGTTCGTAGGCGGCGATGGCGGGAATGCCGACCTTGAAAAGATAGTCAATCGCCGCGCCGAGTCCGACCACACCCGCGATGTCCGGCGTGCCGGCCTCAAACTTTTCCGGCGCGTGCTGATAAATGGTTTTTTCAAACCGCACATCTTTGATCATGTGACCGCCGCCCTGCCACGGCGGCATGGCTTCGAGCAGCGGCGCTTTGCCGTAAAGCGCGCCGATGCCGGTCGGCGCAAAAATCTTGTGGCCGGAGAAAACGTAAAAATCAGCGTCGAGCGCAGAAACATTCACCGGCAAATGCGGCGTGGATTGAGCGCCGTCAATCAAAACGGGAATGCCGCGTGCATGAGCCAGTGCGATGATCTGCTCAACGGGATTGATTGTGCCGAGCGAATTGGAAACATGCGCGACAGAAACAAACTTCGTCTTGCCAGTGAGCAGCTTCACATATTCTTCCAAAATGATTTCACCGCGATCATTGATCGGAATGACTTTGACGACCGCGCCGGTTTGCTCGGCGAGCAACTGCCACGGGACTATGTTCGCGTGGTGTTCGAGTTCGCTGACGATGATTTCGTCGCCCGCGCCGATGTTTTTGCGGCCGTAACTTTGCGCGACAAGATTAATCGCCTCGGTCGTGCCACGGACGAAAATAATTTCCTTCGCGTCGCCCGCACCTAGAAATTTGCGGACTTTCTCGCGTCCGGCCTCGAACAATTCCGTCGAGCGCGCGGCGAGCGCGTGCGCGGCGCGATGGATGTTGGAATTGTCGCGGCTGTAAAATTGCGAGGTCGCGTCAATCACCGCCTGCGGCTTGTGCGTCGTGGCAGCGTTGTCGAGCCAGATGAGCGGCTTGCCGTTGACGAGCTGGTGCAGCGCGGGAAAATCGCGGCGCACGCCTTCGACGTCGAACTTCGGGATCGGCGCGGCATTTTTCGGATACGACTGGCACGACACCGGAGATTTGCCGGAAGCCTGACCGCCTTGCAGAAAATAATATTCCGGCGCGGCTTGCGACTCGACATCCGAAAAGCCGAGCAACGGATTTCCGTTCGCAGTTTTTGTGTCCTGCTTGTTGCCTTTCGGACGATAATCACCGTTGCAGCGCGGTTCGCCGTAGGCATAGCTCTCGCCGGAATCCGGCGCGTGCGCGCCCGACGGCGTTTTTTTCGGCGCGGCTGCCGGTTCGGACAATTTTGGCGCGTCCGGCTGCGCGCTCGGATGCACCGGCGGAACGCCGGAATTTGCGTCGTTGCCCGAAAGGTCGGGCAATTTTGAAACGGCCGGAATCTCCGACGGCACCGATGGCGTCGCGGTCGGACGCGCGCCGCGCGCGAACCCCGAAAACGCCTCGCCTACCAAGCGCGCGACGAGATCGTTGTGCGCGGCTTCGCCTGCCGCCGGTTCGGCGACGGGCGACGCGGCGTCACTATTTGGAGCCATAGTCATAATAATTATTCACGACGACGTTGTCCAAACGCGCGATGGAATCCGTGGTCAGAACGGCGGCGGAGAAATAGCGCGTGACGAGATGCGACGCGATGGAATTTTCGTTCGTGCCCATGTAGCGCACGGACAGGCCGGGTTCCACTTCGCCGGTGACGCCGGTTTTTTGCAGGCCGACGACGCCCTGCTCCGCTTCGCCGACGCGCAGCAGCAAAATGCTCGTGGAATTATTTTTTACGTCCAGCTTGTTGCTCGGAATCAGCGGCACGCCGCGCCAGGTGATGAATGGCGAACCGAACAGATGCACCGTCGGCGGCGGAACTCCGCGCCGCGTGGCTTCGCGGCCAAACGCTACAATGGCTTTCGGATGCGCGAGAAAAAACGCGGGCTTCTTCCAAACCAGACCGAGCAGTTCATCCAAATCATCCGGCGACGGCGAGCCTTTGCGCGTCTTGATGGTTTGCTCCGCGTCCACTTCCTTGAGCAAACCGAATTCAGGATGGTTGATGAGTTCCCATTCTTCGCGTTCCTTGACGGCTTCGACGGTGAGACGGATCTGTTCGCGGAGCTGGTCAATCTTGTTGCTGTAAAGATCGGTCACGCGCGTGTGCGTGCGGAGCACCGTCTGGATCGTGCTCAAATGATATTCGCGCGGGTCTTCGTCATAATCCACGAACGTCGTCGGCAATTTCGGTTCGCCGCCGTCCACGGTGAGCAGGTCCACTTTGCCCTCGCCAAATTCGTTCGCCGGCTTTCCCTTCGCGGCCTTGGCCACGCGGTTGACGCGATAGACGCCGCCGTCCACGTCCACCCATGGCAAAAGTTTGTGCAGCCAGCGCGGCGTGATTTCCGTGAATTGCGGGACGGTGACGGTGGCGGTGGCGAGGTTGCGCGCGGCGGCGGCGCTCAGGCTTAAGTGGAGTTCGGTATCTTTGCTCATAATGTTTTTGGTTGCGGTTAAATCCGGTTCAAGACGTTTCAAACGTCAGCGACGAAAAGAGCTGGTCGAAGTGGTCGCCGACAGAAAAACGGAAATCAATTTCCGCCCGGCTGCCGGCATCCGAACACGACTCGACGTAGCTGCACTTTCGTTTTCAGGGACCCGCCAGTGGACCGGTGAGCGCCGTGAGGTTTTTTAATTTTCGGGAGTGGCGTTGACGCCTGCTGTGATTCAAATGCTAAATGTCGCGGATGACTTGTCAATTCAGATAATAAAATGGGAATGGCCCGGATTTGAATTTGGTAGGGCGTCGCTGCCGCGACGCCCAACGGTGCAGCAGCACCGCCCTACCAATTTAGGACACGGCCAATAAAACAGCCGGAACGAGCGTGCGACTCGTTCCGGCTGCGGAGTTTCGGGAGGCGGTGGTGCCAGGTCATTGCTCCGCCCCCGAAAGAGTCAGGTGGCCATGACGCTTACCGGGTTCGCGCCTCTGTTTTTTGGACAACATTCCCGGCCCGATGACGATTGAGGTCAAGCCCAACGAGAAAGAACTGGTGTTCGACGAACTTGAGGCCTATAAAAAAGTCATTCCCAAGGTGGATTGGGAAAAGGTTTTTGCCGAGACTGCCGCCAAGACCGGGGAAACCCCGGAAGAACACCGCCGCCGGGTCAAATAATCCAGTCCAGCGCGCTTTCCTTTTTCCGCGCGGACTTGTCGTGGATGACGAGCTGTTTCTCCTCGTAAATGACGAGCGAGTTCGCCGGGACGCTTTGCATGAGAAAAACATTCGCGCCGATGGTCGAGTTGGTGCCGATGACGGTTTCGCCGCCGAGAATGGTTGAGTTCGGATAAATCGTCACGTTGTCCTCGACATTGGGATGACGTTTGCCGCCCTTGACGATGTGGCCGGATTCGTCCTTCACAAAACTGCGCGCGCCCAGCGTCACGCCATGATACAACTTCACCCGCCGGCCGATTTTGCACGTCTCACCAATCACCACACCCGTGCCGTGATCAATAAAAAAATGCGAGCCGATCCGCGCGCCCGGATGGATGTCAATGCCGGTACGGCTGTGCGCCCACTCGGTCATCATGCGCGGAATGATCGGCGCGCCGGCGACATATAAAATATGCGCGAGCCGCTGGATGGCGATGGCCTCGATGAATGGATACGACAAAATGATCTCCTCGCTGAACAGCGCGGCGGGATCGCCTTCGTAAGCCGCCTCGATGTCCGTGCGCAGCAATTCGCGCACATGGGCGAACGAATGGAAAAATTGCCGCAAAATCGGCGGCGTGCGTCCGGTCGGTTTTTTTGGATCGCCGATGCGCACGCTTTTGCGCACTTGATCCTCGAGGCGCCGGCCAAGCTGGGCCACCCGTTCGTGCGTCAAGTCGGCCAGCGAACCGTGCTGCACCGCGTCGTCGTCGTGGAAACCGGGGAAGAGCAGTTGCAACAAGTCTTCGCAAATCTGCCCGACGGCGCGCGTGGATGGCATGTTGTGCGCGTCGCGGTTATTCAAGCCGCCGACGGCTCCGTAGGACGCGAGCAGTTCCGGCACAAACTGGTCGTAGAATTTTTCCTCGAAACCGGGGCGCGCCGCCGGCAATCCATCAACGTCCTGCGCGGCATGAGCGCGCGGCGCATCAGGGTTCAAATGTTCCCGCGCGGATTTGGATTGAGTCAGTATTTTTTGTGTCATAAAAAATGGTTTTAGGTTGCGGCGCAGACAGGGTAGCTAACGCCGGCAACCCATCCAGCCCGAACAACCGGGCAAACTGTCAGGCAAAAATTTCGTCCTCCACGTTCAGCGCCCAGTCCAACCGCCGCAACTGCTCGCGAATCTTGCGCCGCTCGGAGCGGTGTTCCAAGGTTTTGGCGACGTGCGCGCGGATGTTGGCGGCGCGCGACTCAGACGGTTGGACGCCATTCGGATCGGATTTGGCATTTAGTTGTGTTTTCATATTTTATGGCCGGTTGAAAATGTTGGCGCGCGGGCGGCGGAGAAGTTCCACCACCCGCGCACCGGCTCCTTTGGTTTGAAAAAACGGGGTTTTCATACGCAAAAAATTATTTGGCCGCGCCGTTGTGCCAGAGAATCACGATCCCGACGATGGCGGCGCAAATCAGCGCGAATAAAACTGTCGCCAGAATCGTCCGGGTTTCGCGTTCGCGTTGCCAGTCTTGCTGGTGCGGATATAAAATTTTTCCTAATTTATTGGTGATCATATTTTTTAAATTTCAAACACTCAAACGCACCGGCGCCGGCGCCAGCGGTCGGGCAGTTTTGGTCTGCGATTGTTGGACCAGAAAAAACAGCGCGAGCGGCGCGAGGTAGCTGCCACCGCGTTCGATGAATTCCCAGAACGGCGCGCCGGAAAGCGGATAAAAAGATTCAGTGACAACTTTCCACGCCACGACCAACAGCAGCAGCGCGTAGGTGGAATCCACCAGCACCGCGAGTCCAAGGGCGATTTCAAATCCGCCCACGAAGGTTGTGGGAACAAACGAAAGTCCGACGGCGGCCAGGTGATGTTGCAGCAGCGGTTTTTGCACAACGCCTTCCAGCGCGCCATGGCCGATCAGCAAAGCGCTCGTGGTGAAGCGCAAAATCCACGCGAGCCGGCGGTTCAGTCCCGGATCAATCGGGCGGATTTCCAGTTTTGAAAACCAGCCGCGCGACTGCGACGCGAGCAGGAACGCCAGCGGCACGCCAAAATTTCCCGCGCGCTCGACGGCTTCCCAAAAGGGTTCGCCCGCCAGCGGACGCAGCAGCGCCGTCCAAAATGCCCAGATGGTCGCATATAATAATACCGCGCGGCGCGGCGACAGCAGCGTGATGATGCCGACGGAAATATCCACGGTGCCGATGAGCGGCATGAGTTGCCAAGCCCACGCTTCGGGAATGCCGACGACTCCGAAATACGACACCCAGGCTTTTTTCCCGATGATGCCGAACGCACCGTGGCCGACATAGGTCGCAAAGACCGAGATGCGGAACAACCAGAGCAAGCGGGTTTCGAGCGACGTTTTCATTTTTTGAAGGGCACGCGGGCGGCCAAACCGGCTGCCGCCCGCGTGGTTGGTTTTTGGGTTACGATTTTTTGCGATGCAAATTCACCAAGGCAAGCATGCCAAAACCGCCGGCCAAGACGGCAAATGTGGTCGGTTCCGGTGCCGGTGCTACTTGCAGGTTGTCAACGGCCAGCTCGGAGGTAATGCCCGAATCATTCGGGTATGAACCTTCCGACACATTGAAGGCAAGCGTGACGGATTGTCCGACCAGCGAGGAGACATCGTATGATGCCGTTTGCCACGCGTTCTGACCAATGAGCCGATCACCGACCTGATACGCAGTTCCGGAGGAGAGCGGTGCGCCAGCGCTGGCTTGAAGATCGCTGCGCGCGATGCTAGCCAGCGTTTGCGTTCCAGCCCCGTCAGTCAAGGTGATGGTCGCGTTGGGATTGTAGGCATCATTGTCATAACCGTCCGTGAGGAAGCGGTAGTTGAGGCTCAAAATCCCGGCCGAACTTACGGTAAAGGTTTGGGAAACCGTTTCCGTATCCACGCCGTCATAGAGATTTACCCCAGAGTCGGAAATCACTGCAAACTGACTGCCGGCCGTCGGGTTGATGGTGGTAAAAGGCGAAACGCCCAGGGATGAATAGGTGTTGAACAAATAGCTGTCCCCGGTTGAATTCACCCAGTTGTTCGTGCCGGATTCAAAGCTGCCGTTCAATTGGGCTCGGGACACGGCGGGAATGGCCGCCGCCGCCGCCGCAACGAGAATGGTCAAGATATTTTTTTTCATATTTTATGGTCGTCAATTTTGATTTTTCTTGGTCAGTTAAAATGCGGGCCGTTGGCGAGCGTGTAGGCCGCCACGAGTGCGCCCACCGCCTGACCTTCCAGGTTATCAAACGTGAAATGAATGCCGCCGTAGATACGGCTCAAGCCGTTGTCCGTTTCCAGCTGGGTCAAGGACGTCAGCGTGCGCGGCGATTCGCCCGCCGTGGTGGTATGCAGCGTGAACGTGTTCACGTCGCCGAAAAAGGCCGTGAGGATTTCTGCGCCCGCCGTGACCGTGCCGCTATGGCCGCTCGGATAATCCGGATGGTTCGGCGTGACAATCGTCGGCTTCCAAGCCGCATAGTTATTCGTGACCGTGCCGTCCGGATTGGCGTTCAAAGCCGTGACCGGACGCCAATACAGATAGGCATACTTCGCATCCCAAACCGCGATGCGCGAGTCCGCGACCGCGATGTCCAACAACGCAAACAGCAGCGCGTTTGTCGACAGCCCCACATTGTTGGCCAGTGACAAATCGCGGGCCGCCTCGTTGATCGTCAGTTCCGCGTCCTGTTTGTAGAACTGAGCAAGGTCCGTTTGCGCGGCCGTATGCGGGCTGTTGGTCTGACCGTAGATTTTCGACTGGCTCAACGCCGAAAGATAACTCCGGTTAGACACCGCTGGCGGCGCCGGCGGACGGAATTGACTACCGCTGGTCAAAATGAATGGCGTGACGATTCCCCAATTGGTATTGATGCCGTTGGCAAACGTATAGGGCAGGGAGGTGATGGAAGAAACGTTCGGCGTGTTCTGGTAAGCACCCGGAGTAATCGTGCCGGGACCAGGATAGGTAGGGCTAGGGCTCGAATTATCACTCGCACGCAACGCGATGATGTCCGCCGCCGCCGCCGAGCCTACGGTCTGACCATTGCCGATGGGGCCGTCGGTGATGTTGGCCAGACTGTTGGACAAAGAAGTGTCCAAAGCGGCCTGCTGGCTGGGAAAATAATTCACCAGCACATCGTGCGCCGCCTGCGCCGCCGCCGCCTGCGCGGACCCGGTGTTGGGTGAATAATAATGGTAGGGCGAGCCGAATTGCAGGATGGAGTTCACCGCGTCATAAACCGCGATCGCTTCAATCGCATCAATGCGCGAAGCCAGGTTGCTGTTCAACGCCGGGGCCACTTTCGTGGCGTTGACCGTGATCAAGTTCCAATCCGTGATGACATCCGCCGACGCGGAAGTCGCCAGTGAACCGAGGGCAGCCGCAGCAATTGCGGCCAACGGGTAGTTTTTAATTTTCATTTTTCCTTTGTGGTTTTTTTGTGTTTGGTTTTCCCCAAAGACTGCCGCAAGGAATGCCGGAGTCCGATCCGGCGTCCTGCGGTTTTTGAGGCGTGGACACCTCCCAATGATGGGTCGGAAAAGTGAGAAGAATATCGGGAGACGGCGGACGCCAGCGAACCCGAATCAGCCGGAGAAACGGCGGTAGATGCGCCGTTAATTTCCCAGCCCGGCAGCTCCCAGATTTTTTGCCGGAAATCAAACCGGCACAGCAGCAGTAAATGACTCAGTCCCGGTTGAACTGTAAAAGGCCGGCGGCGAACTGGATTCTGTAAAATTGACATTTTAAGTGTTTAATTTTCATTTTAACCTCCAGTTGTCCGGTCAGCTTATAATTTTTTAAAGTGTTAGATTTTTATTATTATAGACGATTTAACCAGTCGTTTTTATTTGAATAAAATTAATATAATACAAAAACATTGTGCTTAATCGTTTTCTAAATTCACACTCATAATTTAATATACGACATATTATGTCGCTATTAAGATTGCTAGTCAACGTTTTTTTTATTTTTTTTATCGCCTGACGTGGGAAGCCTGGATCAAGCGCTTTTCATGTGAATGGCTGGGCTGGGCTGCGATCAGGATTGTCTTGCTGAAAAGAAATGGTTGAAAAAAGATGGTGACGGTTTGAGTTGGCTGCCGTTTCGACGGCAACAGGTCGCCAGTTCAAATCCAAAAATGCGGGGGGAAAATTTTGCGCCGGGTCGCCAACATTTGCAGAACTTTGGCTAGACTTGGATTCCGACAATGGGCAGTCTGTTTTCTTCACTGATGCCAGCCGAAACCAAATGAAAATCATCACGACCTTAATTGCCGCTGTAACTCTGGCCGCCACCGTGCAAGGTGCCGATCTGAACTATTTTATTTCCCCCAATGGATCAGACGCCAATCCCGGAACCAAACATAAACCATTCCAAACATTGGCCAAAGCGAGGGATGCCGTGCGGTCGGCCATCCCCGGCATGACGGGCGACATTGTCGTCACCATCGCGGGCGGCACTTATCCGATAACCAACACCGTGGTGTTTGGCCCGGAAGATTCCCCGTCTGGATTCAATCGGATCATTTACCGGGCGGCAGCGGGTGAAAAGCCGGTGTTCACCGGCGGAATTTCCGTGACCGGCTGGACGCCATATAAAAACGGCATCTGGCAAGCGCCCTTGAATCGCGATCAGAAACTCCGCGCCATGTATGTGAACGGCCAGCGCGCGTTCATGACCAGCAGCGACAAGATCCGCGCCCAGGGCGGATGGGGCACTTACACGGTGACCGCCGGTCAGGCGCCGTGGGCGTGGCAAAGCGGCGCGGCCGCCGACGGGATTCGATATAATATTTCCGACCTGCCGCAGATCACGCGCAATCCGACCGATGTGGAGATCGAAAACCAGACGACGTGGAACGCAAATTTTGTGTGCGTGCGCGAGATCACTACCGAGGGAAACCAATATATTTTCAAACTCCAGCAGCCTTATGGCGCCATCGCCCAGCAGATCGGCTGGTCAGCCGGCCTGACGCTCGACAGCACGCACATCATCCATAACGCTTTTGAGTTGCTGAACCAACCGGGCGAGTTCTATTTCGATCGCGCCGCGCAAACGCTTTATTACATTCCGCGTCCGGGTGAAGATATGCGCACCGCCCAAGTCATCGTTCCCGTCACGGAGACTTTGATCAAGCTCGCCGGCGAGCCGCTCAAGCACCGTGTGCGCAACCTCACCTTCGAGGGACTAACCTTTGCCTACACCGATTACAATCTGCTGGACGTGGCGGGTTCCCATGGCGCGGCCACGCTGCAAACCGCCTGCGTTTATGAGGCTTTTGCCAATCCCAACTGGCATCTGGATATGTATCGCGCATTTGACGTCCTGCCGGGTGCCATCGAGGCCGATGCCATTCAAAACGTCGAGTTCAAACGCAACACCATCATCCACACCGGTTGCGAAGGATTGGTGATGTGCAATGACATCAGTGATTCGCGCGTGACTGGCAATGTCCTTCGCGACACCGGCGGCAGCGCCATCAGCCTGGGTCATCCGCAACATATTTATGAGAACGACACGCCGGATCTGAAAAACCCGGCCGGTGCGGGCATTGAGCACGAGAAATTTCCCGCCGGCACGGAGGCCGCGCCGCGCCGCGTGCTGATCGCAAATAATTTTTTGCCGGACGACGCCGTGCTCTTCCCCGGCCACACGATCATCACCGTCTTCTTTGCCAACTCGGTGACCATCGCGCACAACTGGATTCCCAATGCGCCTTATTCCGGCATGAATGTTGGCTGGGGCTGGTGCGATTTTGACGGTTCGCCCGTCGCGATTCATCCGCAATGGGGCTTTGGTTCGCGCCCGTCCGTGTTGCCCGGCAAGCCCACCTCGGTCGCCGGCAACAACCACATTTATGCCAATCGCGTCGAGAACACGGTGTCGGTGCTCCATGATGCGGGTGGCATCTATACCTTGGGCAACCAGCCGGGCACGGTCATTGACCGCAACTATGTCCGCCGCTCGGAAAAAGCGATTTATACGGACGAAGGTTCGACCGGGATTTATTCACATGATAATGTCGTTCAATCACCTTATTACATGGCCCATTGGGCGGATAATTTTGGGCGCAAGCATAACATCACCATTGACCACTACTTCGTCACCGAAAACAAATTTACCGTCGCCGCGCCGGGTTGCACGGTCAGTAACACCGTGTTGTGTCAAGCCGGTCACTGGCCGCCGGAAGCGCAGGCCATCATTGACGAAAGCGGATTGGAGCCAGCGTGGCGTTCCATCATCCCGGCGGATTGGAAACAGATGCCAGAAGATCAGGAAGGCATGGATCCGGCGTGGGTCAAGAACGTCATTGATTTCGTGCTACCCGGCACTGACAGTGACAACGCCCACCTGACCTTGCAGCGCAACTCGACAACGGGTCCCGCGATGGGTCGGACTTACCGCGACGGGGATGAGTTCGCCTATCGTTTGAAAGTTCCCGCCGGCGTGCCCTCGTTGCTCAAGGTCACCTATTGGGGCGAAGAGGCGCAGCCACGCAAATTTGACATCTACTTGAACGACCATCTGCTCGCGACGCAGGAACTGTTCCGCGCCCATCCCGGACACTTTTTCGATCAGGATTACGTCATCAAGCCGGAATGGTTGCCGTCGGGAGCCAACGGCGGAACCGTGGACGTGGTGATTCGATTCGCCGCTGAGCCGGGCGGCTTCAGGGCGGGGGGCATCTACGGGCTGCGCATCCTGCCCGCAAATTAATCGCGAACTCAAGTAAGCATCCGATGAAAACCGACTCGCCCGCCAAGCCATTGCCATTTATTGAGCGCATCAGTTACGCGTCGAGCGACGCCGCCGGCCAGCTCATTTTTTGCGTCGTCATCAATTACCTTTTGATATTTTATACCGATGTGGCGGGATTATCCGCGGCGATGGCAGGCACGATTCTGTTGATCGCGCGGTTTGTGGATGCGGTGGACGCGCCGATGTGGGGGATCATCTTCGACAAGACCCACAGTCGTTGGGGCCGGAGCCGGCCGTGGTTCCTCTGGCTTTGCTTTCCGTTTGCCTTCTTCGGGGTGTTCGCATTTCTGGCTCCGGATCTCAGCCCGACGGCCAAGGCAATTTACGCCGGCAGCACTTACATCATCTGTAGTATTCTTTACACAGGCATCAACACGCCGGTGACCTCGATCCTTTCCGCGCTGACCCCCGATCCCCGGGAGCGCGTGGTGTTGACCACTTACCGGATGTTCGGTTCCAAGGCTGGCGTATTGCTGGTCAATCTTTCGTTAGTGTCGCTCGTGGCTTGGTTCGGGGGCGGTGACAAAAAACTTGGATATATCTCCACCCTGCCGATCTATGCGATGATTTCCATCATTCTTTACCTGATCGCCTTCCGTAACCTCAAGGAAACCGTTCAGGAAAAACAAAAATCGCTGCCCATCCGCGAGGGTTTCGCCGCTATCAAGGGGAATTGGCCGTGGGTCATCATCTTCTCCAGTTGCCTCTGTTTCTGGATTGCCTTCATCTCCCGCGTCTCCATGGTGACTTATTATTTCAAATATGTCTGGCATCAGGAGAAACTCGCGTCGCTGGCATTCAGCTTGGACGTCGTCTCGCTCGCCGGAATTTTCCTGCTGCCCTGGCTGTGCAAATGGACGGCCAAGGCCAATATCTGGGCGTGGGGACTCGTGGGCTCCGTGCTCTGCCAGTTTATAGTTTATGCCGGTGCCGTCACCCATTCCTTGCCGCTGATTTTCACCGGCTGGGTGGCGGGGATCATCACCAGCGGCGTCGCCATGACCCTGCCGTTTTCGATGCTTTCCGACAGCGTGGATTACGGCGAATGGAAAACGGGCGTGCGGGCGGCGGGATTGTTGACCGCCATCGGCACCGCTTTTTGCGTCAAGGCCGGAGCCGGGTTGGGCGGTGCGTTTACCGGCTGGATTTTAAGTGCGACCGGCTACGTTGCCAATGCTGAACAAACTCCCCGGGCGTTGTTGGGCATTGGCATCGGATTCATTTGGATACCCGCGCTGTTCTACGCGCTCGCCACCGTGCCCGTGCTGTTCTACCGAAAATTCGAAGCCCTTGAACCGAAAATTCACGCTGAATTGGAAGTGCGCCGGGCGGCAGCGCAAACGTCTGCGTCCTAAAAATTTTTCAACCCGTTTTCCAAGTCTCGAAAAATGCAAACAACTCCTTCAATTCCTTACACGCTGGAAAGCAACGATGGTGCGGTGGTGCTCGCTTCCGGGAAAAAGCGGCTGCGCGTTGCCTTTGTCACTGCGGCCATCGCCCGCATCACCTTGACCGAAGACAAGCCGTTCCAGACCAAGCCGAGCCTGATTGTCACATCGCAAGAGCGCTTCGCCGGCTACACGCTGCGCGAAGACGGCGACTTCACCATTTCCACCCCGGCCCTGACGCTGGTCATCAACCGCGCCACCGGTGCGATCCGCTACTTTGATGCCACTGGCAATCTATTATTGGCCGAACCGGAACGCGGCGGCAAATGGCTGACCGCCAAAAAAATCACCCGCAACATCTTCAACAAAGATGCGCAGATCGCCGCCAAGGAAAGCATTGACGGCGCGCGCGCCACGGCCACGGATTTCCAGACGGTGCCGGATGGCGAAGTGTTCGAGGCGAAGTTGGAATTCGTTTTTGCCAAGGATGAAGCCCTTTTTGGGCTTGGATCGCACGAGGAAGGCTACGGCAACCTGCGCGGAAAATCCCGGGAACTTTACCAGCAGAACATGAAGATCGTGCTGCCGTATTTTGTTTCCACGCACCACTACGGCCTGCTGCTGGATTGCTGTTCGCTGATGACTTTTCACGACGACGCGCTCGGTTCCTACTGGTGGGCGGACGTGGTGGACGAACTGGATTATTACTTCATCCATGGCGCGACCTTCGACGACCTCACGCGCGGCTATCACACCTTGACCGGCAAGCCGCCGATGCTGCCGAAGTGGGCATTCGGCTTCGCGCAATCGAAAGAGCGTTATGTGGATGCGGCGGAAGTGACCGCGATCGTGCGCGAACACCGCCGCCGTAAAATTCCGCTCGACCTCGTGGTGCTCGACTGGAAATCGTGGCCGGACGGCCCCTGCTTCGGCCAGAAATCATTTGACCCCGTCCGCTTTGCCAACCCGGAGGCAATGACCCGCGAGCTGCACGAGCTGGGGGCGCGGCTTATGATATCAATCTGGCCGATCATGACCAACGGCGGCGAAAACCAGCAGGAATTGCTCGCGCGCGGCCTCATGCTCGGCAACCAATCCACCGTGGACGCATTTAATCCCGAAGCCCGCGCCGTGTATTGGGAACAGGCCCGCCGGGGATTGTTTGTCCACGGCATTGATGCGTGGTGGTGCGATTGCACCGAGCCGTTTGAAGCCGACTGGTCCGGCGCGGTCAAACCCGAGCCGCACCAGCGGCTGGTCATCAACACCGAGGCCGCCAAAAAATATCTGGATCAGCGCCTGATCAATGCCTACTCGCTGCACCATGCCCAAGGCATCTACGAAGGCCAGCGCAAAGCGACCAGCGCCAAGCGGGTCGTCAATGTCACGCGCTCCGCGTATGCCGGCCAGCATCGTTACAGCACCATCTCGTGGAACGGCGACATCTGCGCCACCTGGGAAACGCTGCGCCGCTGCATCCCGGAAGGCCTCAACTATTGCGCCGCCGGCGAGCCGTATTGGACGGTGGATATCGGCGCGTTTTTCATCAAGAATGACCCGACACTCTGGTTCTGGAGCGGCGACTATGATGAAGGCTGCCGGGGCTTGATTGATTTCAACGCCAAGTCCGCCGACCTGAATGACACCGGCTCCCGCGATCTCGGCTACCACGAGCTGTACACCCGCTGGCTGCAATACGGCGCGTTTCTGCCCATGTTCCGCTCGCATGGCACGGATGCCGCCCGCGAAATCTGGCGTTTCGGTGAACCGGGCAATCCGTTTTACGACACCATCGCGAAGACCATTCACCTGCGTTACCGGCTGCTGCCTTACATCTATTCGCTCGCCGCGCAGGTCACGCGCAATAGCTACACGCTCCTGCGCGCCGTCGCGCTGGACTATCCCAACGACCCGGCCACGCACAATCTCACCGACCAATTTCTGTTCGGCCCCGCGCTGCTGGTCTGTCCGGTCACGACGCCCATGTATTACGAGCGCCGGTCCCAGCCGCTTACCGGCGTGGCAAAAACCCGCGCAGTCTATCTGCCGGCCGGCAATGATTGGTTCGATTTCTGGACGGGTGTCAAGTATGCCGGCGGTTCGACGATCACCGCCGATGCGCCGCTGGAAACGATTCCGCTCCTGGTGCGCGCCGGTTCGATCATTCCGCTCGGCCCGCAAATCCAGTTCACCGGCGAAAAACCCGCCGACCCGATGGAACTGCGCGTCTATCGCGGCGCGGACGGCGCGTTCACGCTCTACGAGGATGAAGGCGACAATTACAACTACGAGCAGGGTGCTTGCGCGATAATTGAATTTACCTGGAACGACCAGAAGCGGACGCTGACCATCGGCGCGCGCAAAGGCGCGTTCCATGGAATGTTGAATGAGCGCACCTTCCGGGTCGTCGCGGTATCATCCGGCAATGCCGTCGGGATGGAGCCAGCGGTTCAGGCGACCGAGATCCGATACACAGGTGCCGAACTGAGCGTGCCGCTGCCGGTTTAACGGGTTAAAAAATAGATCAGTACTTTCGCATGGCCACGCTACCAGCGATAACTCATCTTCCCAAACGCTGGCCTGGGCATCCGTTGTGCGCTGAATAAGCTGGTCAGGTTTTGCCGATGAATCGTAAATGAAGTCACAGGGGATTTTTTGAGCCTTGGTTCTCGGAAAAAATCTTGGGCGGCAAAATCACGGTCACGCGGCTGACTTTTTGAGCGAGCGAAATTGGTTTTTTCTTTTTAAGTTCATCCGCGTCATCCTGACTGCTGGTTTTGGAAGTGGCGGCATCGGCGTTGTCGGCGGTTTGGGCATTGTTTTGGGCAACGTTGGATTGGGGGATGCCGACGGTCGCGCCACTGGCATCGCCGGAAGTGGAGACGGAGCCGGAGGTATCCAGGCTGGCGGTGATGTCGCCGCCGCTGACCGATACACTATCTCCGCCCACGATCGTGCCCGACACGGAGCCGCCGGCAGCGACAGTAACGCTGGTCGATCCGACGATGGTGCCGCTGAAATTTGCACCGGCGTTGACACCGACCGAACCGCTGCCCACAAAAAGCCCTGAAATACTGCCGCCGGCGGTGACCCGGATATTGGAGCCGATGACGCCGGAATTTCCTGCGGAAATATCCTTGCCGGCATCCAGGGAGATAAAACTGCCCGGCTTGGAGATGTTATTAAATGGAATCTGCTCAATGCCGCCGAGGTCGGCATTGATGCTGCCCTGCAACGCCGTTACGGTGATGTTGCCGACACCGATCGTGGAAGCGGCGTCGGTGAGGGCCAAGATGCCACTGCCGCTGATGTTCCTGCCGATGGCCAGCGTCGTCACCGTGCCGTCCGCATTTAATTGGAGTTCGGTTTGAATTTCAACATTGCCAGCTCCACCAGAACCGGCGTTCACATCGCCCTGCTGCGAAATGACCGTGATATTGCCACCGTCATACGCGGCGATGCGGGAACCGTCCACATCAATGTCGCCGCCGGCGGTCACGGAAATGTTGCCGTCACTGGCCGTAAAGATTCCCCGCGCCACATTGTTCGGTTCGCCAAACAAGGATTGCAAACCGAGGTCAAGCGTGCCGCCAATGTTCATCTGGATTCCACCCTGCCAGCCGGAATTGCCGATGGCCGTCGTGGTCATTTCCAGGTTGCCCGACACGTTGACGTTCAGCGATGCGCCATCAATGACGGTCGGGGAAAAAAGTTCCGGCAGGAACTGCTGGTTCACCTGGATGCCGGCGGAAGTTCCCAGGTCCATGTTCTGCGCGGTGAGGTTGAACCGACCCGGACCGTTGAGGGAAATGCCGCTGCCGCTGGCTTGAGCTCCCTGACTCTGGGCAAAGAGCGCGGCGAGGGCGGATTTTTGCGGGGTGGTAAGTGAAATGGACTCTGCCTGGCCATTGACCACAACGGTTGGGTTTTGCAGGAACGCCAAACCTTGTGAATTCATCTGCCCGCGATAGGAAAGCAGCCCGGTGGCCGGATCGTAGGCCAAATATTGGGTCACGGAGGGATCCGTGCTGATGGCCGTTTCAAACATTTCCGCCGGCAGCGGGGCAGCGTTATAATTATTGAGGATGATTGAAGTGACGAGACCCTGATAGATGATGTTCCCCATGACATTGATGCTGGTGGTGCTGCCGACGCCTGACGAGGCAAGGTTTTGGCCGTGGAAATTGAAGTTATAGGTTCCGTAAATATTCTGGCCATTGGGAGCGGTGAAGGGCTGCGTCCCGCCGACGGTGATGTCCGCAAATGTCGGCACGACGAGACTCAAATTGGCGAGGCTGCCCGCCACGTCAAAAACCACGGGGTTAGGATCGACTGAATGCAGCGGCGTCACGGCATGACCCGTGGCGAACGTGGCAAAACCCGGCAGGCCGCTGTCAGACATGGTGATCCCGGTCGGAACCGTGTTGTTGATGACGCCGGTAAAATTGCCACCATCCTCGACATTGAGCGATCCTTGGCTTGAGGGATATAGAATGATTGAGGAGTCCAGCGCAATGCCTCCCACACCCGCCATCAGCGACAAAATGGGCGGGAAAATCGCGGTGGTGTCCGAATCTTGGCTGAAGCGGAACAGCTTGCCGTTTCCCAACGTAATGGCATTTCCCGCCCAAAACGAAGCGCCGGCATTAGGCGCATAGTTGAACAAGTTACCTGACTTGGCGGTCGGTAATGTAATGTTTCCGGATCCGTCAATGTTGCCAACAAAGGTGTTGGCGGGAATTCGTATGGAATTGGCGTTGAAAGTGCCGTTGGGATTGTTGACCTCGGTGACGTATAAATTCCGGGCGGCGAACACCTGCCAGTTTCCGGAAATCAAACTCAAATTCACCCCTTGTTGCGCGGTGCCAATGTCCGCAGTCGGATTGTTGACCGTCACATTGTTGTCACTGTCAACCGAAACTCCCGCCTCCAGTTTGCCCGTGCCGTTGCTCACGAGAAAATTGCCGGTGATCTGGTTACCTGCAATCACTGTGACATCGCCGGCACCATACGCTCCGGAAGCACCCGGGGTGGTGGCCGATGTTGTGCGCGTTTGCGGAATGCTGATGACATCATTGCCGGCATCCAACGTGACATTTCCGCCGGCGAGGGTGGAAATTCCGCCGACATTTTGGCCTAGTTTCAGTCCATTATTGCCAATGGTATAGCCCGTATAGTTTTGCCCGGCATTGATGTCGCCATACTGGGCGTTCACATAAATATTCCCGCCGCCCGCCGTGTTGATGTAACTGCCGATTCCCGGATTGAAATAATCGGGATTTCCCACCAGCACGCTGCCCGAAGCAAACAGATTGATGTCGCCATCTTGCGTTTGAATATAGGAACTGCCATCCAGAAAAATTTCATCGCTCCCTGAAGCGGGTGTGGGTTGCGAGGTCGTTGGAATAAATCCCGTGCCGGCCACCAAGTCCACGTTCCAATGGTTGCCGGCCAAAAGACTGGAGCCGTTAGCAAACGTGATATTGTTGCCGGCCTGCAGATGCAGCGTGGTCGGCACACCCGGGTCGCTTAAATTCCAGGCCGTTTGCAGTTCGATGTTGTCGCCGGCAAACAACGCGATCTGCGCGTAGTTTGCCAGATCGTTCACATTGAAGTTCACATCCAGGTTGCCGTTATTGACGGTGGCAGCGGTCGGATTCTGTGAAAGCGTGAGGTCATAAGGATTGATGAACAGGTCGGCCTGCGCGGCAACATTCGCGGCCGTCAGGTTGTCTATGCTTGACTGGACATTGTTCGCGTTCACTCCGGTTCCGAAAATTTCCACAATACCGTCCCGCCCGCCGGACTGCGCCGCGACGTTGATCTTGGTGGTGGGCGTGTCGGCAAAAGAGTTGCCGGCATCGAGAACAACCATCCCGCCGGGACTTGGGCTGGTGGCAGTCGAATCGCCGCTGACTGAAATGGTGGAGTTGGCGCCTAGATTCAAAGTGTCGCTCGCCACCAGTTCAACGACGCCGTTTTCATTTTGCACCGAGTCCGCCTGGATCACGCCATTTTGATTCACCACCTGCGCCTGCAAGGCGATCGTGCCGGCATCGGCGGTGATCTGGCCGAAATTATTCACCGAACCCGCCGGCAATCGGACGACGCTGCTGAAACCGCGGCCATCGGCGCGTTCGTTCAACTGCACTTCCTGCCCCGCATAGAGACCGACATCGCCGCCGGGCGCGGATAGGCCGCCGTGGTTTTCAACGTCCTCCGCGATGAGATACAAGGATTTTCCCGCGCCGACTTTGACCTGCCCATAATTCACGATGCTCGCCAGCGGCGGCATGCCGGTGAACGTCCAGGCCGAACCCGCGCCAAAATCCGGCGTGAGCGGCGCGGTGGTGGCGATGAAGCTGCCGCCGACGCTGATCATCGAATTCGGCCCGAAATAAAACCCGTTCGCGTTGGCCAGGATGACCGTGCCATTTGCGTTGAGGCTGCCAAAAATCTGCGACGGGCTGGCGCCGCCAATCTCGTTGAAGACGACCGAATTTGCCGACGGCTGCAGGAACGTCGTCGTCTCACCCGCCTGGATGTTGAAACTGCTCCAGTTCAAAAGCGCCAGCTGGCTGGTGGTGACGTTGAGTTGCGAACCATTTTGCACGGCGGTCGCGGAACCGGAGCCGACGGTCATGCCGGTCGGGTTCGCGAAAAGATTTTCATCGCGCGCGCCGGCGCAAAAGGCGACGAGCAAAAATAATCCGCGCGCGTTGCGATTTTTCCAGAATGGACGGTCAGGTTTCATAAGGTTTCAAAATTGGTAGCCCACGCTGAAGTAAGCCTGGACGTCTCCGGCAGGCGTCGTCGGCGTGGCCAGTAAGGCATAAGCCAAAGTCAGGCGCGCGTCAAAATGACTTCCGGCGGTGAGATAAAATCCCGCGCCCGCGCCCCATTGCTGAATCGCCGACACGGTTGAATCCAGATGATACACCTCGCCATAATCCATGAAAATGGAGCAACGCAAATCGGCCGGAACGTCGCCGGCCTGCGTCGGGAAATAGCCGACGTTCAACGGCGGTGCGCGCAGATCGAATTGCGTCCGCCAGCCGGTGTCGCCGTAATTTTCACCGTTCTGATAACCGCGCACGCCGGAAGTGCCGCCCAATCCGAATTGTTCGTTGCTGATGAGCGGTGTGCTGGCCCATTGACCGTTGGCATTCAGCACCGCCGACCACTGGCCCGCCAGGTTTTGCTCGCGGATCAGTCCGGCGTTGATGGTCGTGTAATTTCCGCCGGCGTGAGGGGAGCCGGCGATGGCTTGAAATTTTTTCTGCGCGGACGCGAGCGGCGTCAGGAAAACACTCTGGCTGTAATTGAAAGCAAAACTGCCGTGCGCGTCCGGCCGGGAACCCGACCAGCCGAACGACAGCGGCACATACACGACTAAATCCCCGCTATTGTTGGTCGCCGCAACCGTTTCGGATTCGGAAGTTGGGGGGGAATTGTTCGTGTCAATCAGTTGCACCACCGTGTAGTTGGTATAAAAAGTCTGGGTTTGATAATATTTGACGTCGAATCCCGCGGAAACCGACGATTGCACACCCGCCAACTGTGGCAGTGGAAGCACAAATCTGCTGCCCACATTTTCGGTTGTGCTCGGCACCCGTTGGGCGTCTTGACGGAACACTTTCACCGTCGCGGTATTGGTAATTACGTCCACGGGTCCCAAAGCAGTCCCCGTGTCCGTGGTAGAGCGTGAGGCATAAACGATCAACTCCGGCTGGCCGGTCAGCGGCGGAAGATTGAACTGGTGGGTGACTTCGTTGTAGCCGAAGTCCACCGGCTGGCCGTCGTATTTTTGCCGCAAACCATCGCCAACTCCAAGCGGCAACCGGTAAAAACCGCTGTAACTGGCGACCGTCGGCTGGTCGTAAAATGGCACCGTGTCGTCCGGCTTGAGCTGCTGCGGCGAGAAATTATAGTCAAAGCCGATCTGATGATTGAGTTGCCAGAGATTGTTGTATTGGATCGCCGTGTCAACTCGCAGCAACGGCGTGCCCGGCGTGGAATTGTCATTGATCTCCAGGTGGCCGTGCAACGGCAGCCGGTCTTTGACCTGCAAGGTCAAGTCGCTCGTGCCCGGATCAAGGCCGGGACTGATGACCGGATAAATCTGGCGATCCTGATTTTGGTTGGCGAGATCGAGCTCGGGCTGAAGCCATTTTGTGTTCAGCAAAATATTCGTGTCAAGACCGGGCAGCGCCCGCAACACATTGTGGTAGCTGAAGTGCAGGTTGCCCGCGACCTTGATGCTGGCGAGCTTGCCTTCGATCACGTTCACGCGCACGATGCCATTCGTCAGTTTCTGCCGCGGCAGGGTGACGCTGACGGTCGCAAAGCCGAGGTCGCGATAAAGCAATTGCAGCGCCCCCAGCCCCTCGCGCACGCGCCCAAAGTCCACCACGCCGGTGTAGTTGGTCAGCACGCTGAATTTTTCCGGCGGCAAAACCGAGTTGCCCACGATGCGATAGCCGCGCACTTCAAGCGTCGGTTTTTTTTCGGGCGCGATGAAGAGATTGGTTATCGCTGCGGCCAAAGTGGATTCCGCGCCGGCATCGGCGGCGCGCCCGGTGACCCGGATGAGCACCAGGCCGTTGGTGATTTTTTGCTCCGGCAGGGTGACGTTCAGGTTCGAGTAACCAAGCCCGCCATAATACCCCTGCAATTTTTCCAAACCTGCGCGCACGCGCGCGGCATCCACCTTGCCGGTGTAATTGGAAAGCACCCCAAATTCCGGCGGCGGCAACGCCGCGTCGCCTTCAATCCGGTAAGCGCGCACGTCCAGGGTCGGCAGCAGCTTCACCGGCGCGTTGGTGGCGAGCGGCGCGGCAAACAAATCCTCGATGACGGCGGGCGGATCGGTTTCCGCAGCCTGGCTGTCGGAAATGTTCACCAGTGCCGTCATGAGCATGATCAGGATGAAATGCTTGATAATTTTCAGGCTAAAAACGTGTTTGTCGGCAAAAATTCCATCGCCACCGTGGTCTTGATTTAATCAAATTGACCGGCGCGGAAAAAATCCGCGCCGGTCTTTGCTATTTTCTCGGCTTAAAAAATCTCAGCCGGCTGTCCGTCCAGTCATCCTCAATAGACTGTCGATTCAATCAAACCACCATCCAGCGTGGTTTGGCGGGAAACGGAGGCATTCACAGCGTTAAATGTAACAAATTTACCATTGAACAATGAATTGGTTTGATAACTCGGAGCCGACACAGCATTTTCCAAGGCTTGAATGAGCGCCAGCTGGTTGGCCGATGGTGCCCGGCTGTCCGGAGACGGGAAATAGATATAACGTTCATAACCCCAGAGCGGATAGGTGCCGTTGATGACGTTGTTGGTGGAGTAGGGCACGCCTTCGTAGCTCAATTTAGTAAGTGATCCCGCATCCTGCGCCGCCACGGTGCCGATGGAACCCGGGATGGCTGCCACATTGGCCGCCACTTCAGAGCCGCTGCCGGCACCGTCCCAGCCAGCATCAGTCGGCTGACCTAAACTGTTGGTATGGAAGTTATCGGCTGATCCGGTGAAAAAGATGTTGGCATCAATCACCTGCCGGACGGCGGCGATAGCATTACGACCCACAAAATAAACAGTGTTGGCTGTGGCACCGCCAAAGTAGGTTGCGGGCAGCGTGCCACCGGATGACTCCAGATAATTGGCCAGCCGTTGCGTGATGTTTGATACGCCGACAAGATCTGCGCCGTTATTCTTCACATAGACGAGCGGCACGACCAAGTCATAGTCTTGGTGGATTCCCAAGGCACTAGAACTAATGCCCACCGTTTCCGGGGCGACAATGCTGATCGCATTCACCGGGATTGCGCTCACCGGGCCGGCACCACTGTTGGTGTTCGCCAATTGGACGTGGTTCTGACTGGCGATGTCCAGAATAGCTCCCGCACCACCGGTGAAGTTGAAATCCCACGTCACATTCGTGCTGCCGCCGTTCAAATTTCCGGTGGCCTCGAAAATAAGACTATTAGTGGGGTTGAAGGTGATGGAGCCGCCCGGTAAGAGACCACCCACGCTGTTCGTCAAACGGTCTTCGACAAGCTTGATGCTGGCATTGCCGCCAACGGTCACAAGGCTAATGGTGGTCGCATGGAGCGCGGGCACCAACACTGCGCCGGAAAGGCCGGCGAGAATTATTTTTTTGAGATAATTTTTCATATTATTTTTTGGTTGTTTATTTGATTATTGGTTTTTTGTTTTGAGGGTTTTTACAACCTCTTCTTATTCATTTATTGGTCTTATGGTTAAACGGTCAGATTTTTATTGTTATCAGATACTGTTACGACGCAACTGATGGCGAAAACCGAGCCATAGCAAGCCGACGCCAAAAATTGCATACACGCTTGGTTCCGGCGCTGGTACAACGGAGGTGAAATCCAGCGTGCCATCGCTGTTGAACGTGAAGTCGCCGTCATAGACTGCCTGCTGAGAAGTCCCCAACCCCGGATCAAACTCGAACAGATCCGCAGTTACGCTCCCTGATGTAAAAGAAGAAGGCGTGATGCTTGTGGGGACATTTGGCGCACCATTAAAACCACTGCTGGTTCTGGAGGTGTAGCTATTGGCGTTGCCACTCGAAATGATTGCGAATGACAGCCCGTTGGTGGATCCGGCTGGATTGCTTGAACTCCAGGGCAAAAGACCGATGGATGCGAGACTCCCGGAGTTTTGCAATCCAAGAATTCCCAGTTCGGATGATCTGAGGGTGTTTTGACCCGAACCCGTCAAGTCATTCGGTGCGGTGTCAGGACTGGCACCGGATTGCTGGGTTGTGAGGTAAGCGGTGTGTGCGGACACGGATCCAGATGCGGCGTTCTGAAGCCCGAATATGGTGAACGACAAGCTGTTGAGGCTGGAACCTGCGGTCGTGAGATACGAACTGTAGCTGCCGACTTCATATGCCGAGCCGCCGGACAGCGAGACCAAGTTGGCGAGACTGCCAATGTCAACTTCGACGTCCGAATGACCAGACTGGCTGAAGTCCAAAATCAGGTCGCCGTCAGTGTAACTAATCTGGGCGTGCGCCGAAAGACCCGATAAGGCCAGTCCCGCCAATCCCAGAATGGGTAGGTATTTTGTTTTCATTTTTTCCTTTTTGGTTGTTGTGTTTGTTTGGCGAATCCTCCAGGGGACCGGTCAGATTCAAATTTTTTTTGGGGTGATCATCTTAATATGATTGCACCGTGTAAAACCGCGCCGCATCCGTCGGCGAGGGGTCGCTTAAAGTGCCCGTCGCACCGGTGCCGGCGACAGAACCGGGAATCACTGTCCAACTGCCGCGACTCAGGGTTACATTGGTGGAGTAAAGCAGGCGATAATTCGTGCCGGCCACCGTGTTAAAATTCACCGAAACCGTGCCGCTGTTTTTCGTGACGGACGTGATGGTGGTGGGCACCGGGGTCGCCGATGACGGCAGGCTGAAATACAATGTGCCGTCCGATTTGAAGGTGAAGTAACCCACATAGACGGCCTGATGAGAAGTGCCAACCGGATCAAATTCAAAGAGGTCGGAAATGGTGCTGTTGCTTCCGGTGCCGAACGTGCCCGAGGTCGTGTTTGCGGGGAACCCGCTGGGGGCACCGTTGAAACTGCCAGCCAAATGAGTGTAAGAACTGGTGGACGCGGTCGGGATTACCGCCACGGTAGGCGAATTGTACGTCGCATCTGATGAATTAGCATTAGCCCAAGGCAAGATGCCGTTGATGGCAAGGCTTCCGGTGCCGGTTTGAATTCCGAGAATTCCAAGTTCTGTTGACCTGAGGTTGTTTTGGCCCGAACCCGTCAAGTCATTCGGTGCGGTGTCAGGACTGGAACCGGATTGCGGGGTTGAAAGGTAAGAGGTGTTGGCCGCCACGGAATTAGACGCGTAGTGCTGAATCCCGAAGATGGAGAACGACAGATTGTTGACGTTGCCAAAGATTCCAACAACTTGGGTTGTCGCATTGTAAGCGGTGATTTGCACCGTCCCGCCCGCCACCGTCGCCGCATTGGTCAGGCTGGCGAGATTGCCGATGTCAACCTCCACATCATACGAAGCGCCCGACTGGCTGAAGTCCAGAATCAGGTCGCCGTCAGCGTAAGTATTATAGATTGTCTGGGCGCAAGCTGGCAGGCCGGCTAAAGACGTTGCGATGACGCCAAGGTGGAGCAGTTTTTTAAAGTTCATAATCCGGTCGTTCTCAGTTTTGCCTATTTGCAACCATTTGGTCGCAGACGCAGGTTTACAATCTGAAGAACTTCCGGTGAACCGGTCAGCTCTGCATTTTTCTATGGTTAAGCTCGAGCCTCCTCTTGGCGAGGTGGGCAAATCATCCGTTACCGCCTAAAGTTCATAAAACGATCAGGCCTGTCGTTGTCGTCAACACTATCAAACTCGCCTGACCCAATTGAACCATTCTGATGGGCTCTATTTATAATGCCGATCACAGTTTTTTTAATCGCACTGTTAAAATATGCGACTAATCATGTCGTTATTATCAGTTGGAACTAAATTTTGTCAACAACAATTTTAATTTTATAATTGTGGGGTTCAAGTCGCCACGAAGCATCCGCCCGTTTATTGCATATGCAGCCGGGCAAACCGCACCATCTCTTCATCCGCCAATCGTTCGGCGGCGGAATTGTCTGTCGCTGATCCCGAAACATCATTGTTGCCGGAACCAGCGCCATTGAAAACCGCCGGAGTTTGAACCGACGGGTCGTCACCCGCTGAAGGGTTGGCAAACGGAACATTCGGAACCATCAATCCCTGGCCCGAAGGATCGTTTTTATACGCGCCCCCGGCATAACCTGAACCCGATCCGGACGAGTCAACGGGATTGCCGTTGTCGCCGGGCGTTTGGTTTTCGGATTCCAGCACCGCACGGCGCGCCAAACGGCTTCTATGCAAAGAGCCGTGATTGGGAAACGCCGTTTGCCCGACATTTCCCGAAGCCGTTGCCGCAACGAGTGGCAATTCCTGAATCGTGCCGTGGTTGTTAAAAGTCACGATGGCGTTTTTTCCATCAATGCGAACAACCTTGATGTCACCGTCGCCCTGACCTTCGCCCAGTATGTAAGATTTTTCAGTGGCTGGCTGGCCAGGCTGGTTGTCAGTGACTTTGAACAGCGCCTGCTCACTGCCGAAGAGGGACATAATGCCATCTGGTGTGATCGTCGGCAGCGGTTCAGACGGAGTTGAGGCGGCGGATGAAACAAGCGGGCTAAGCGCAAACATATTGCGCGTCACAATCGGTGCATAAGGATTGTCCGAAGACGCCGCGCTATTGGCAAAAACGTCCAAGCTACCCGCCAGCGTAATCATCAGGCAAAGCGATTTTTTTCTAAAAAAATTCATCAGGAAAATTTTGCCTCGAATGAATTGGGATGAAAACGGCGAAAATCAAGCACTCAACAGCGCACTAATATCGTCACTCTCGGTGCCAATGTCCGCGAAGAGCCAGGTCGAAAGATAGCGCTCGCTCGATGACGGAACGACCGCGACGATGGTCTTGCCTTGGTTTTCCGCGCGCTTGGCGACTTGCAAAGCCGCCCAAATGATCGCGCCGCTGGAAACGCCGACGGGAATTCCGTCGAGCTGGTTCACTTCTTTTGAAACCGGGCCGGAATCGTCCTCGCTCACTTGAATCGTTTCATCGAGGATTTTCGTGTTCAAGTTTGCCGGAATAAATCCCGCGCCGATGCCCTGCAATTTATGCGGCCCCGGCGCCCCGCCGGAAATGACCGGCGACTTCGACGGTTCAACCGCAATTGCCTTGAAACCCGGCTTTAGTTTTTTGATGACTTCCGCGACGCCGGTGATCGTCCCGCCCGTGCCGACGCCGGCGACGACAAAATCCACCTTGCCGTCGGTGTCGCGCCAGATTTCTTCCGCGGTCGTGCGCCGGTGGATTGCCGGATTTGACGGATTCGCAAATTGCTGGAGCACGACGCTGTTCGGAATCTGTTTATGTAATTCATCCGCTTTCGCGATCGCACCTTTCATGCCCTTTGCGCCCTCGGTCAAAACCAGTTTTGCGCCGAGAATTTTCAAAAGCTTGCGCCGTTCCACGCTCATCGTTTCGGGCATCGTCAAAATCAATTTCAGTCCGCGCGCGGCGGCGACGAACGCCAGCGCGATGCCCGTGTTGCCGCTGGTCGGTTCGATCAGAATGGTGTTTTCGCCAATCGCGCCGGACTTCAGCGCATCGTGAATCATCGCCACGCCAATGCGGTCTTTGACGCTGGAGAGCGGGTTGAAAAATTCGAGCTTGAGCAGCACGTCGGCGACCGCGCCGTGCTTTTTTGCCGTGCGGTTCAGCCGCACGAGCGGGGTGTTGCCGATGGTTTCCGTGATGTCATTGAATATGCGTGCCATAATATATTTATTGAGGTTGATAGATTTGGTCGAAAATTCCGCCGTCGGAAAAATGAACCTGCTGCGCCTTCTGCCAGCCGCCGGCAATCTCATCCACCGTGAACAATTCCAATGGCTTGAAACGCGTGGAATATCTCGCGAGAATCGTCTGGTTTTTCGGACGGAAGAAATGTTGCGCCGCCAGTTCCTGCCCGGCGTCGCTGTAAAGATATTCCAGATAAGCGCGCGAAACGGCTTCGGTGTGATGCCGCTGCACGTTGTGATCCACCCAGGCCACGGGATTTTCCGCGAGGATGCTCACGGGCGGAAGCACCACCAGCAGCCCGTCATCCGGAAATTGTTTTTGCACCAGCGCCGCCTCGTTTTCAAACGTCAGCAGCACGTCGCCGATGCCGCGATCCGCAAACGTCGTTGTCGCGCCGCGTCCGCCGGTGTCGAGCACCGGCACGTTGGCAAAAAGTTTCGTCACAAAATCGCGCGCCGATTTTTCGTCGCCGGCGGATTTCTTCAGCGCATAGCCCCACGCCGCCAGATAACTGTAACGCCCGTTGCCGGATGTTTTCGGATTCGGAACGACCACCGAAACATCAGGGCGGACAAGGTCGTCCCAATTTCTGATGTTTTTTGGATTGCCCTTGCGGACGACAAAAACAATCGTCGAAGTGTAAGGCACACTTTTATTCGGCAGCCGTGTCGCCCAATTTGCTGGAAGCAAATTTCCCGCCGAATGCAAAATATCAATGTCCAGCGGCTGGTTCATCGTAATCACGTCAGCTTCCAGGCCGTTGATGACCGATTGCGCCTGCTTGCTCGAACCGCCGTGGGACTGGTTGACCGTCACCGTGTCGCCGGTTTTTTCTTTCCAATGAGCCGCGAAGGCCGCGTCGTAGTCCTGATAAAATTCGCGCGTGACGTCGTAAGAGACGTTGAGGATTTTTACGTCAGCCGCGACCGTGCCGGTCGCCGACAGCAAAACTGCCGCGCACAACGCCCAAAAAATTCCTTTAATCCAGTTCCGCATGGATGGTTTGTTTTTATTTTCATGGCAGCTTCCGGGGAACCGGTCAGCCGCCTGCAAATTATTTATGGTTACTCGCCCCGGCTTGGACGCGTCTCCGCGGCCGGTTTGTCTAAACGCAGCCGTTCAGTCTTTTCAATTTGCGTGACCTGCGAGTCATGCACGATGATTTCCACCACGCCATAGCGCAGCGAACCGACCTGCTGGCGGACGATCTCCAGCCAGTTGGCGTTGTTTAAATTCTGACCACCGGATTTAATGTGCGCTTCACTCATTTCAAATTTCAGGTTTGATTTTAATAGCGACTAAACAAGTCGTTTAAGTTTGCAAATAAAAACTAAAAACATTTTAAAGCAAATCAAGTGACACTTTTTAAGTTTTTAAATGTTTATCGCAAAATAATGAAACTCAATATTTATGCGACCAAATACGTCGTTATTATCCAACTTTTGTTTGCGGTGTCAATTATTCTTTTGATTATTTTCTTCGCCTGATGGCGCAAAATTCCTGTGCTAGGATTGTGGACTTGAACGGAGCTGGAAATTTTCTTCAAGTCGAAAGGCAAATTGGCGGTGTTTCAACGGAACCGATACAATGGGTTCGAATTTTCAGATGGCGGAGAAAGCGTTGGCGGTGGAGTTCAAAAAACCGTGGAATCTATTGGCCGGATTCAATTCCGCACCCAATCCAAAACACGTCGCCTGCGACGAAATTTCGTCAAAAGAAAACTGGCGGAGAGAGGGGGATTCGAACCCCACATTTTCCCACCGATAATAAGGGAAATCCGCACGACGACGCACAAATAGACTCACAATTTCCAGTCGCGTCAAGCCCCGACTTGTCCCAAGTAGTCACAGCTTGGGAAAAACTTCCCGCCCCATTCAAGGCGGCAATCCTCGCCATCGTCAAATCGGCGGCGTGATCTTCACCATGAGCTTTAACCTGACATGGCACATGAGCGCGGCGAAATCGAATTTAACGCGCTTGCAGGCCGGGTGTTTTGGCTGGCGGCATTCGGAAGATCGCCGCTTTGGAAAAACGTGCTGGCAGGGCTGGCAACCGCCACGGCTGCGATTTGGACATGAGACTGACGAACAGAAAACGGAGGACGAACCATGAACTTGAATCCCGCTGAATTGCTGAATCCCATCTTCAACGCTCTGGACAGCTTGATTGAAAACGACGGCGTTTATCTCTACCTGGTATTTGTCTGGCTGGCGCTGCTGGTCATTGGTTGGATATTGAGCGGCGGCTTGCGGAAACGGATGAAAGGAAACTCTGCCACGGTCATTCCCGCCATCATCTTCACGATGCAACCGCCGATGCAATCCCCGCCGACAATCATCGGAATCGAGGTTGACCCGACATGGAACGGCGACAACGAAACAACGGATTAACCATGACAACTTTTCACTCACGACAATCAGACTGGCGGCGACGTGTCCGCAAAAAGGCAAACGCCAGCACACTTCAAATTCGCGCCACGAATTGCACCATCAATTTGCACAGTCATACGCACGAAGCGTGTCAAACGTGATGCAACAATTTTCAAGTCACGGTGCAGTCGCACGGTTTTGTGCTACCGCTTTGATAGGGTGGAAGCCTTACCCCTTGTCTGGACAAGGTTTTTACGGCTCGCCCATATCTCGCCGATGGTTGCGCGGAGTCCCGCGAGACGGTCACGCGATGGCCGCGCAACATCCGGCAAGACAACCGGCGAAATATCTCGCGTCATATCCGCGCAACGTCCCGGCAATGGCCGGACAGTGGCAACGGCAACGCCGCCGGATGGCCGGACGGATGACTCGCAAGACAACTTGCCTTGCGCCGGATACGAACGCGCCATGTCCGCGCCGGAAACTTGCGAGACAACTCACCAAAATCTCATCGTCAACCATGACACCAAAAAATTATGAACACGCCAACTACACCATCATCAACGCCTGATCTCGAATCGCTGCACAAGGCGGTTCAGGAGTTCCGGCCTGTTCCGCATCGTGTTCCGTTCAACGGTTTGAAACCCGTCCATGATTCCATTGTGGAATTGCGTAAGCAAAATGCGTCCTATGCCGCCATTGCTGAATTGCTAGAACAACATGGCGTCAAGACCAGCCGGGCGCGAGTGGCCGAATACGGCCGCATCGTCCTGGAAGGCGGCAAATCGCGGAAGCGACGGAAGCGGGCGAAAACCACGCCAGCCGCAAATATCCCGGCCACGCCTCAAAGTGCGCCAGACGTGACCGCAAAACCCGCGCCGGCCACGCCGCCGGCAACGGCTATCACGAGCGATGTCCCATCATCGCCACAAAATGAAAGCTCGCCATACCATTCACGCGGACCGCACATCGCCAACGTGAGAATGATGGGTGCAAAGGAAGCCAAAGAATTTAATGACAGCTTGAAACCGAAACCGCCAACGAGCTAACGCAGCCCGGAAAGCAATCCGGCAATGCGCCAGCATCGCCACGCTGCCCGGCGCGGCAGCCAGAGCGCCTAATAAGCAGGCCAGCGACGACCGCCAGTCACACGCAGCCGCAAAGGTTCGGACGCCGCCCCGACAAGCCAGTAACGCCACCATAGAAGCAAGTTTTTCCGGTTGGCAGCACAGTTGGCAGCGGTGGGGCAATCGGGTTGGCAACGGCGAGGCAACAGGGTGGTAACTACGCAAGGCAGCATCCGAAGCAACAAAGTTCGCAACGTGGTTAGCAGCATGGTTAGCACCGGGTTCGCAACAAGGTGGTAATCACGCGAGGCAACATCCGAAGCAGCAAAGTTCGCAACGCGGTTGGCAACACGGTGCAATAATAGGGTTAGCACCTGACGCAACAATGCGGTTAGCACAAACGAAGCATTTCGCGCAACATTCGGCGAGATTTTGGCGAGCCGTAAAAACCGTGTGAAACTACGGGGTAACGCGTGCCTTAACTAATTTCCACTTTTCGCCGCTCCATTGCGTTTGTCCTGGGTGTGGCTTGGCCGGACGATTCCAACGGCATGAATGGCCGATCTTGAGCTGTGTTGAATGATGTCCGATTGCGTTGAACTTGTTTCGCAACAGTTGCGCAAATTTCGCGCAACATTCGCGTCTGCGGTCGTGGCCTCAAGCTGTGCTAAGGGAAGATGTCTGACGGTAAATTGCCCGTTTTAGACGAGTGCCATCGCTGTGTGTATCACAGTCGCCAGTTTGGTCGCTCCGGTGTTACGTCAACCGCGTTGCATGGCAAGGAGAATAGCGTCCATCATCAAATCAGGTTTCATTCGGTCGTCGGTGCATCTCTTCACCAGCGCAACCTTGCGGCGTTTTCACCGGCGGCGTTTGCTGCACGCCACAGATTTTTTCCAAGCTGCCATATTCACCGTCAGAGGCGGGGTAAGTGTCATGGCCACTTTTTCACTTTTAGCCGCTCACGTCCGCTCGTCCTGGTTGCAACTTCACCGGCTGATTTCGGCAGGGCGGACGGCTGATGTTGAACGGTGTTGAAAAGCGTTTAGCGGCGTTGACTGGATGCGTTGAGAAGCGTTGAACCCATCAGCACTATTCAACGCATTTCAACGGTGCTTGGCCGTCGCACCTGCCCGGCCTCTACTATCGTAAGGGGATGGTGTCAGATTGAGTTCCCTACGGTGAAAAATTATTCGCGGTCGGGTTCGCCGACGTTGACCACGTTATCTTTGTGGCAAACGGTTTCCCGAAAAACGGTGTATGGTAGAAAATCGTCGCGTGTGTTCCTTCCTTTAGTTCTGTTGCGGGCACGGTTTTCCCATCGCAAATGAATTCTGTATCTGAATTCCAAACCACTACCTGCGGGCCGTGACCTTGCGGGTAAGTGAGTGTCAGTATTCGTTTGTCTTGGTTGATTGTCTGGACGATGGCAGATGCTTCACGGGCAAGAGGCGAATGTGCTCCTGCGTTTGACGTTGCAAGAAACGTGATTGCAAATAATAGAATGACTGGTTCGGCGAATGTTATGAATCTTATTGTTTTCATATTTCAAAATTTCCCTTGGGTTTGTGCTTTGGTGTTCTCGGAATTGGATAAATCCGCGCAATGCCACCATCCGCCGCCAAGGGACTGAAACAGCGCGGCGGTATCGGCGTAGCGATTAGCTTGGGCTTGGATGAGATTGATCACGGCTTGTTGATAAGTCTGCTCCGCGTTGAGGAGGTCAAGATGACCCGCGCCGCCGGTTTGCAATTGCCGCCGCGTGAGATCAAGCGTGACTTTGGCGGCATTTGCCGCCGTCGCCGCCGACTTCAAGGCGTCGGCGTCCTGTTCGAGCGCGTTCAAAGTATCAGCGACGCTCTGAAAAGCCGTCAGAACCGTGCTGCGATATTGTTCGGCGACTTGGGTGTAAGCGGCTTTTGCGGCGCGTTCCTGATGTAACAAAGTGCCGCCTTGAAATATCGGTTGCGCGACACTTGCGCCCAAATCCCAAAAGCCCGCGCCGCCGGAAAAAATCTTCCCGGCGGTCAACGCCATTGTGCCGGCATCGGCGGTGAGCGTAAAATTTGGCAGCCGGTTGGCCGTGGCGATGCCGATTTGCGCGCTGGCGGCGTGCAAATTTTCTTCTGCCATACGCACGTCCGGGCGTTGCTCGACCAATTGCGACGGCAGACTGACCGGCAATTCCTGCGGTAGTTGCAAATCTGAAAGCTCGAATTGTTCCGGCAAGTCCTCGTCGGGAAACCCGCCGGACAGCGCAGACAACAAATCGCGTTGTTGTGCCAGTTGTTTCAGCAGCGGCGGTAGCGCGGCTTCAGTTTGCGCAAGTTGCGATTCCTGCGCCGCGACATCGAGCCGTGTGGCTTGACCTTTTGCAAATCGTTCACGCAGCACTTGAACCATTTCCGAATTAATGGCGACGAGCTGGCGCGTCGCGTCAATTTGCGCGCGAAGCGACGCTTCCTGAATCGCGGCGAGAACGACATTCGCGCTCAAAGTGATGTGTGTTGCGACGAGTTGAAAGCGCGCGGACTGTTGTTGCGCTTTCAATGATTCCACCGTGCGGCGGTTCAATCCGAAAACATCAAGCGCGTAGGAAACGCTCACTTGCGGCGTGAACAAACTGTAATACTGCGCGCCGGAATTGGGCGTGGGCGAAATTTCCGAGGAAGTTTTGTTTCGCGTCGCTGAAAAACTTCCAGAGACGCTCGGATAAAAAGCGCCTTTTCCGGCGAGCACGTTTTCCTTCGCAACCATCAACGCCGCCTGCGCTGATTTGATGTCGGGATTATTTGTCAACGAACGCCCGATCAAATCATTGAGCGGTTTGGAGTGAAACAGCGCCCACCATTCGCCGGGAATGTCTTCTCCTTCGACAAAAGATTGCGCTTCGCCGCCGGAAACAATTGTGGTGCTGCTTGTCGTTGAAAGTGGAGTCGCAGTATAACCGTTGGCGTTTGGAGCGGCGGGTTTTTTGAAATCCGGCCCGACGGTGCAACCGGCGACGAGCAGCAATGCGCCGCACGCAATTATTGTAAATCGAAAGCGGATTTTCATTTTGATTCAGCCTTTGCCGCCGGTTTATGGTTGCCGCCGAGGAAAATTATTTTCAGCGCGGGCACGACGAGGAGCAGCATGATAGAGCCAAACAACATTCCGCCGACAACGACGGTCGCGAGCGGACGTTGAACTTCGCTACCGATGCCCGTTGAAATTGCGGCGGGAAAAAGTCCAATTCCGGCTGACAGGCTCATCATCAACAATGGACGCATCAAGCCGGACGCGGCGGAAAACATGGCGTCAGTCGGCGCACCGCCGCGAAGCCGCGCCTGGTTGTAATGAGTGATGAGCAAAATGCCGATCATCACCGACACGCCAAAGAGCGAGATGAATCCGATGGCGGCGGAGATGCTGAAATTGATGCCGGAAAAATAAAGCGCAAGGACGCCGCCAGCGGCGGTGAATGGAATTCCCGCGAGCGACAGCAAACATTCGCGGATGGAGTTGAACAAGCTGTAAAGCAATCCCAAAATGAGCACGAGGCTGATCGGCACGATGATTTCCAAACGCTGCTTGGCGCTTTGAAGTTCTCCAAATTCACCAGACCAGACCAGACGGTAGCCGGGCGGAAGTTTCACATTTTTCGCGATGCGCGATTGCGCTTCGGCAACCGTGCCGCCCAAGTCGCGTCCGCGAACGCTGAATTTGACCGGAATAAATCGCTCGCCGCTCTCGTGATAAATCCACGATGCGCCGGTGTCCAAAGTAATTGTCGCCAGTTCGCTCAATGGAATGTATGCGTTCGCGCCGCCGTTGTTCTGGCTGGCGACTTTGATGTTGCGGATTTTTTCGATGCTGTCGCGGAATTCGAGCGGATAACGGACAGCGACGCCAAATTGCCGGTCGCCTTCAAGAATCGTCGTCGCGACAGTTCCGCCCAGCGCGGCTTGGATGACGGTGCAAATGTCTCCGGTGTTGAGGCCGTAGCGCGCGGCGTTGGTGCGGTTCACCGTGATGTCAAGGTTCGGCTGGCCGATGACTGGAAAAATTCCGAGATCGGCGATGCCACGAACTTGCGCCATTTGATCGCGGACGGCGTTGGCCAGTTGCGTCAGCGTTTCGAGATTTGGCCCGGTGATTTTAACGGAGTTCTCGCCTTTGACGCCGGAAATTCCCTCCTCAATGTTGTCCTGAATGTATTGCGAGAAATTGAAATTGACGCCGGGCAATTCATTTTGAAACTCCGCCTGCGCGTCGTTGATCAATTTTTCCTTGGTCATTCCCTTCGGCCACTGGCTGTAGGGTTTGAGCGGCACGAAAAGTTCGACGTTGGAGAAAGGCGAGGCATCGCTGCCGTCGTCTGGCCGGCCATGCTGCGAGACAACCGTGACCACTTCGGGATATTTCTGAAGAATCTGGCGCATCTTTCTCGTCGCGGCTTCGCCGTCTTGCAACGAAGTTGTCATCGGCAATTCGGCGCGAATCCAAAGGTTGCCCTCGTCCAAAGTCGGCAGGAATTCGCTGCCGAGCCGCGAGCCGAAAAATGCGGTCACAGCGAGAAAAATAATTCCCACCGTCACGACAATTGCGCGATGGGTCAGCGCAAAATGCAGCGCGGGATTGTAAAGGCGGTGCAGCCCGCGCACGACAACCGTTTCGGATTCCTTCAAATGATCCGGCAGCAGGAACGACGCGAGCACCGGCGTGACGGTGAACGTGGCAATCAACGCGCCAGCCAGCGCGTAGGCATAAGTGCGCGCCATCGGGCCGAAAATTGCGCCTTCGACGCCTTGCATTGTGAACAGCGGCACGAAAGCGGCCACGATAATTAAAATTGAGAACAGCACAGCTTTGTTAATTTGCATCGCGCTGACCAAAATCAGTTTCAAACGATCCGTCCAGCCGTGAACCGGCAAAGCGTGGTCGGCGACGCGCGACGGGTCGGTTCCCCAAAAACCCGCCGTGAGATTTTGAAGCAGGCCGCGTTTTTCTTCCGGCGACTTTTGGAAATTTCGGAAAATGTTCTCAACAAGAATCACCGCCGAGTCCACGATGATCCCAAAATCCACCGCGCCGAGCGAAAGCAGATTTGCGCTTTCGCCGCGCATCACCAAAAGAATGATTGCGAAAAGCAGCGCGAACGGAATGTTCAACCCGACGATGATGGCGCTCCGCAAATCGCCGAGGAAAATCCATTGAATCAGGAAAATCAGCAGGCAGCCAAAAATTAAATTGTGCAAAACCGTGTGCGTGGTGACGGAAACCAGCGAGCCGCGATCATAAAATGGAATGACTTTGACGCCCGCAGGCAAACTGCCGTCGTGATTCATCTTGTCAATTGCGGCTTTGACTTCCGGCAGCACTTTGTCGGTCTGGTAGGCGCGTCCCATCACGACGATTCCGAAAACCATGTCGTCGTCGTTGTCGCGTCCGGCGATGCCAAGCCGTGGCCGATAGCCCACGCTCACTTTGGCAACATCTTTCACGCGCACGGGCACGCTGTTGTTTTGTGTGAGAACGGCATTTTCGATGTCGCCAACTTTGTAGCCTTGCGTCAAATCGTCGTCGCCGCCATCGTTGATGAGGCCGATGCCGCGAATGTTAATGGATTGCTGGCCAATGGTGATTTCGCGTCCGCCCACGTTGATGTTCGCGTTGGCGAGCGCGGTGGTGATTTGCGGCACGGTGATGTTGAAGGCTTCCAATTTGCGCGGATCAATCTCGATTTCAAATTCCTTCGTCGGTCCGCCCCAACTGTTGACGGCTGCGACGCCGTGAACCTGCAAAAGCCGCCGCTGCACAATCCAATCCTGCACGGTGCGAAGATTGGCCAGTCCAAAATGTTTTGATCCGGCGACTTGGTAACGAAGAATTTCTCCCGTGCCGCTGTTTTGCTGGATGTTCGCAACCACGCCGCCGGGAAGAGTGACATTTTGTTGCAGCGCAATCGCGGTTTGCGCGAAGGCAAAGTTGTAGTCCACGCCATACTTGAAGGCGACGCGGACAAACGACAAGCCGTAAAATGAAGTGGAACGAATGACCTCGATGCCGGGCACGGTGTAAAGTCCGTTCTCAATTGGAACAGTGTAATAGCGTTCCATTTCGCTGGCGGACAAACCTGGCGCTTGCGCGGTGATTTCCAAAATGACCGGCGTGGGATTCGGATACGCCTCGATGTCGAGTTTTTGAAAAGCCACGAACCCAGCGCCCATGAATAAAAGCAAACCGAACACGACAATCGCGCGGCGACTCAAACAAAATGCGATGATGGAATTGAGCATGAAAAATTTGTTGAAAGCGCAAACATCTCAACGCTCTAATCGCTCGGCGGCGCTTGCAGCATATTGTCGAGAAATATCGCGCCATCGGTTACGGCCAATTCCCCCTGTTTCAATCCGTCGAGAATTTGAACTTTGCCATTTTCACGCAGGCCAGTTTTTACAATTCTTTGCGTGAAATGTTTGCGATCCGTCGTCACCCAGGCCGTCATCGTGCCGTCGCCTTCGCGGACAACGCCGTTGGCGGGCATGGCGATGGATTCAACCGGCTTTTGAACTTGGACTGAAAAATCCGCGAGCATTCCGGCGCGCAGTTCATTTGTGGGATCGGAAATTTCGGCGCGAAGGGTCAGCCGATGCGTGTTCAAGTCAACCGTCGGATAAATTTTTGAAATGCTTCCTGCAAACACGCGGTCGGCATATGCCGCGACTTTGACTTCAACCGGCTGGCCGGTTTGAAAAAGCGGGCTGTCACTTTCAATGACATTTGCCAGCAGCCATTTTTTTGAAACGTCGGCGACCGAGCAAGGCGCGGGCGCGTTTGACGGCTGCGCCAAAAGTCCCGGCGTCGCGTTGACGGAAGTGATTTGCCCGGCAATCGGACTTTGCACGGTCAATTCAGTTTGATTCGTGTCGGAATTATCAATCAAATAAAGCGGCTGTCCCTTTTGAACTTCGTCGCCGAGTTCGACAAAAACCTTGATGATTTTTCCCGCCGACGGCGGAAAAACTTGCGTCGAAAGGCTGGCGTCGGAATAAAGATTATTCTCAAAATCAATGCTGCCAATGCCGGTTTTGACGATTGGAAATGTGTAAGTTCCCACCGTCCCGATTTTGATTGCGTTCAATTGCTCGTCGGACAATTCAACCATCGTTTCGGCTGGAGCGTTTGAAGTTAAATTGGATTGCGACGGTGGATTTGTAGTTGCGCTTTCGCCACGACTGCAACCCGACAGCAGAAAAAACATGGCAATACCTGTTGCCGCAATCGCGACAAGACAAAAACCCCGCGTTGAATCAAGGTGGAGTTTTTTTCTCCAGCCTTGTTTGATTTGCATGACTGACAGGCATGGATAGATGGGGATTGCGGGCGCAATTTTCCTGACGGCAAAAATTCTATGAATCGGAACGGCAAATTCCGTCGTCACGAATTTTACAGCCAGCCTGCTCGGTTGGCGCGGTAATTTGAACGAACTGTTCATCCGGCGGAAGTTGCCGGAGATTTCACGCGCCGTCTGTCAGGCACGCCCTAATTTTTTGTCAGGCAAAATACTACGCCCCCGCCGCGCCGCTAAAATTCCCAATGCAGCCGCGCGCCAAAAACCGACACTGGACCGCGATCTGCGTTGAACGCTGGGTCGGTGATGAATTGATAATCAAATGCGCCGTGGATGGTTCTCCAGATTTTGAAATCGTAGTAGGTTTCCAGAATTTTTTCCCAGGCATAATTCAAGTTGCCGTCACCCGCCAAAATACCAGTGCCGCCCGCTGCGAAAAATTCCTGATGCACTTTGGAAATACCATTGAACGCGCCCGCCAGTCCAAAGGTGTCGTCTGGCCGCTGCCATGCTTCGCCTTTGATGCTGATTCCCGCCGTCGCCGTGTAGTCAACATCGCTGAACATCCACGCTTCATTTTGTCCATCGCTCCATCCCAAGCGGGAAAAGACGCCAACATTTTTGGCGATTTCCTGTTCAAGATTTAGTCCGTAACCATACTTGTAGCGAAATGCGGCTGAAGCAGTGATGTCAGCAGGCCGGGTTGGACTGTCAACCGCGTCTTGATAACTGCCCATGTTAGCGCGATTAAGATAGGCGAGAAAACGAATCGCTCCCGGATGATTGTTAATGCTGTAACGGCGCTCAAATTCCGTCACCATTGCCCAAGCGCTTAAAACTGGGGCATATCCTGCCGAACTGTCATACGGCCACTTGAAAACCGTGTCGTCTCCGGTCAAACCATTTGCCATTTGCGGCACTTGGAAAAATCCGTAGCGCAAAGTCCATTGCGGCTGGTTCAATTCCACGGCCAATCCGGTGGTAAATCCGATGGCGTCCGCCGGATAATCCCACGCTTCGTTGGCAGTCAACGCCCAGTTCATGAACTGTGTGCGCGGATCATTCGCATAGGCGTTGTTGTCGAAAATATCCTTTGCGCTGAATCGTCCGAGCGTGAAGGTGAGCCGCGAAATGTCCTGCTTGCCAGCAAGAGTGAGCTGGTCATCAGGCACGTCCTCCTGCTCGCCGCCAAAGCCGATGGTCTGGCGGATGAACAGGCGCGTGATGGCTCCGTTCGGAACACCAGTGCCGAGCCGAAAAGCTTCGCCGTTGGGAAAACCATCCACGCCGAGCGTATTGTTGATGCCAAATCCCTGCCACATCAAGCCGTCAATATGCGCCTCGGCTCCGCGCCATAAGCGGACGCCAGCCAGCAAATCCAGCGAGACGGTTTCGCGGGTTTCACCGCCGGACGGCAGACTGTTTGGGCCGGAGTATTTGGCGGGAAATCCCGGATAACCCTGCACAATGTCGGTGTTCTGGACGTGCCAGTTCCAATTTTGCGAAGGCGCGGCGGGCGAATTCGTATCCAACAATTCCGCTGCCGTCAAAGCGAAGGCCGACGATGCGTAAATTCCAAACATGGGAATGGCTCTCGCAATTTTCACCGCGCCACGATGTCCAAAATGTTTTGTGTCGTCCAGCCGTGAGTTTGCCAGCGGAATCAGCCAGTCGGATGATTGTCATGCCAGCGGACGGCTTCGCGGAGCAATTCGGTGGCATTGTTGAGATTCAATTTTTCCTTGATGCGGGCGCAATACTCTTGAACGGTTTTGACGCTGATGCGGAAATCGTCGGCGATCTGCCGCGTGCTGATGCCCTGACCGAGCTTGTCGAATACTTCCAGTTCGCGGTCGCTCAATGACTCAATGGATGCACGGCTCACAACCCGCCCGCGAATTGTTTGGCTGGCAAGAATTTCAGCCGTCTTTTCGCTGACATAGAGTTTCCCTTCCAGCACGCGGCGGATGGCCTCGACCACTTTTTGCGCGGTCTCGTGCTTGTTGACGTAGCCGTGCGCCCCGGCGCGAAAAACGCGCTCCGCATAAAGGGATTCGTCGTGCATGGACAGCACCAGCACGGGAATGTTCGGATGCAGTTCTTTCAAATCTTTAATCAATTCAATGCCGGATGAATTTTTCAAATTGATGTCCGCGATGACCAGATCGGGTTTCACCGTCGCGACAGCCGACAACGCCGTCGGCGCGTTTTCCGTTTCCCCGCAGACGGTCAAGTCGGGTTGCTGATGAATCAAATTCGCCAGCCACTCGCGCACGAGCGGATGGTCGTCCACGAGCAGGATTCTTTTTTTATGCGGCGGGCTTGTCATTCGGAAAATTATTTTTAGCGGACGCGGGAACCGTGCATTTGACGAAAGTTCCGCCGGTCGGATTCGGCTCGATGGAAAATGTCCCACCAATCATCGCCGCGCGGTGTGCCATGATGCGCGTGCCCAGACCGCGATTTTTCCGCCAGTCGTCCGGCAATCCGCCGCCGTCGTCTTCAATGGTCAGTTCCACGCACCCTTTCTGGTTGGAAAGGTCGATGACGATTTGTCGCGGTTTGCCGTGGCGGATGGCGTTGTTGACTGCTTCCTGCGCGATGCGGTAAAGATGCGTCGCTGTCGCCGCGTCGTCAATTTGCGGTGGGGATTCACAATCAAATGCACAGGCGATTTTGAACATTTTGGAAATGTTCGCCACGAACTCGCGGAATGCCGTCACCAACCCTTCTGTTTCCATTTCCGCCGGTGAAATTCCGTTCGCGAGATTCCGCGTCAGCGTAATGCCAGTATGAGCCAGCCTGACAATTTCTCCGGCGTCCGCCGACTCCGCCAGCGATTTGGCGGCGAGCTTTTCGCTCAACACTTGCCCGGCCATCGCCGTCGCCGCCCAATGCTGGCAAACGCTGTCGTGCAAATCGTGTCCGATGCGCCGCTGTTCGCGCTCGCTGATTTCCAGAATTTCCTTCTCCAGCCGCGCCCGTTCCTGCATTTCGCTGGCCAGCGCGTCCGTCCGCTGGCGCACGCGCGCTTCCAATTCGCTTTGCGATTTCCGCAAACTGACGAGTGCTTTCACCACGACAATATAAACCGTCAAGGAAATCGCGCAGTTCCAAACCGGCACAAACACGCTCGGATAATGCGCGCCAGCGGCGTAATCTCCCGCGACTGATACCACAACGCTAGAGACTGAAATCACAATCCCAAAATTGCGTCCAACAAACCATGTCGCCAGAGCCACGGGAAGCAAATAAAATGCGGAAAAGAAAATCGCATAACCTGCTAAATAATCTATCAAACCGATGACAATCACCAGCGCCACACTGACCGTCGCGGAAAATGTCTTCGGGCGTTTTTCAAATTGGCTGGTCAATGCGCTCATCGCCTAGTTTGCAATAGATAACAAATCATGCGGCGCGGCTTACCATGCGGCAAGCGGCAAAATGATGTTGTCAGATTGGATTTTTGATTTGCATTCGCGAGGGCTGACTCCGGCGCGCCTCGTTTCGGCTATTGTATGGCTCAACTGCGCCTGTCAAGGTTGTCCATAATAAAACGAGGCGCTTCGCGCGGGGTTTTCTATTTGTGGCTCCACCTAATACCATTCTCCAAGTTATTCATCGCCGACAGAAGGCGGCTCCAAAAGCCAGCCACAGGGCGGTGGTGAATAACTTGGCCGCCGCCGTCGCCAGCGAACCGATTCCCGCTGACACTACGGCTGGCAGACGTTTTGCCGCAGCGTCGATACGGTCGTTTCCACCGCACCCCGCGAGGGTTAAGTCAAGGAAACCGGCGACGCTGACGGCTCGTGTTCAGAAGTCTGAGAGAACTTTGCCCCGTGAGGGCCACCGTATTAGTTCGACTATGAACCGGGTCATCCCGACCAACGCCGCCGCAAACACAAGAAAGGAATCGAACATTATGAAAGCATGGAACGAAGTCACCCACTTCGCGGGATTTGACTGGGCCAAGGATCATCACGATGTGCTGGTCTTGGACAACACCGGAAAAATCGCCGCCGAATTGCGGTTTGAACACACGGCCGCCGGTTGGTCACTGTGCCAGCAAAAGCTGGCGGCGTTTCCGCACCTGGCCATCGCGGTCGAGTCAGGCCACGGCGCGGCCATTGAGCGGTTGATGGTGCTGGGCTACCGGGTTTATCCGGTGCATCCGCGCAGCTCCAAATCGTATCGCACGCGCAAGCTGCCCAGCGGCACCAAAACCGATCACTTTGATTGCTGGGCGTTGGCAGACGCACTGCGGCTGGAGGGCGAAAGCTGGCATATGCTGAACACCCCGGAGCCACTGGTGCAACGGCTGCGGTTGCTATGCCGGGATGAAGTCGCGTTGATTGAGCAGCGCACGGCTTTAATCAACCAACTGCAACAGGCGCTCTATGAGTATTATCCCGCCGCCTTGGCAGCCTTCGACGACTGGACCAGCCTTTCGGCCTGGGCCTTTGTGGCGCGGTTCCCCACGCCACAGGCTTTGGTCAAGGCGGGTAAACGCCAGTGGGAAAAGTTTCTGCACACCCAAAAACTTTATCATCCAGAGTGGTATCAAAAACGGCTGGCGATTTTTGCCAAGGCCGCTGAATTTTGCGGCCCCGAGGCGGTGATTGCCGCCAAAAGCGTTCTGGCTACTGCGCTGGTAAAGTTGTTGCAGATTTTGGAACAGCAACTGGCCGGTTATCGTTTGCTGATTACGGAGTGCTTCAAACAACATCCCGACTATCACGTCTTCGCCTCCTTGCCTGGTGCCGGCCCGAAGCTGGCACCCCGGCTGTTGGCGGAACTGGTCGCCCTGCAACCACTGGCGGATCAACCCCAAGTCTTGCAATGTCTGGCGGGCATGGCTCCGGTCAGCTATCAGTCGGGCAAGGTGTCGGTCGTTTATCTCCGCCGCCAATGCAACCGGTTCTTGCGTGCAACGCTGCACCTGTGGGTGGATTTGAGCCGGCACTATTGCGACTGGGCGCGCATCTACTATGAGGCTCACAAGAAAAAGGGCCAAAGCCATGCGTGTGCGCTCCGCTGCCTGGGAATGCGCTGGCTCAAAATCATCGCGGCCATGATCCGTAGCCACACGCCTTACGATGCCGCGCTCCATGCGCGCAGCCAACTCCAGCACGGATCGTGGGTGTTGCAGTTGCAACCCAAACTATCCATCACGAAGGATGCCAGCTAAACGCATACAAAACAGCGGTCGGGCGGCTAGTGCTGTCAAGCCGTTCCTCGCTACCGCTGCGGTCTGGCTTGACAGCGCCGCCCGCCGCTGTGGTGGGCTTTTAGGATTTTGCTTTCGCAAAATCGTGCCCGGTTTTGGGCACGAAAACCAACCTGAACACCGGTGAATAATTATTATGAAAAAGCACTTGCCAGCACAGAGAACTCCTTGACAGTGCTCGCCGAGCCGGGGACGTGGCTGGTTAGGAAGGCGCGTCGGGATTTCCAGCCGGAGATTCCTGCAAGCACATTCAACCGCAAGCCATGCGCAAGACGGCATCCAAGCCGATGGCGGGAAATTCAGAAATACAATTTCAAGATTTATGGTTGACAACTGTATCTATCATGCTACGATAAGGAATATGCCGTTTATTCAGTTTCCTTTCATCGAGGTGCCCAAAGAATTGCGCGCGTTGGTTGGCGAGCCGACGCCTGGCACGCGCGCCTATCGGCGTGAAGGGTCGTTCAAAGAATGCGGCGAGTGGCTGGAAAAACTCGGTGAGTATTACAAAGGGGACGTGGGACTTTCAACCAGCAGCGTCGTTCTGTTCGTTCCCGTCTCTCGTGCCAGCGTCTATAAACGCATCAAGGAAGGCAAATTGACGGCCTTTTTCTTTTACGTCACCCACGAAGAAACCAGATTGTTCGGCGCAAAGCGCAGGGCCAAGGAACGCCCTTTTATCGTCGTGTCGGTCAGCGAATGCAAAGCTTGGGCGGAAGAAATAAAGCGGCGAGTCGGGTTTGTGGACGACCCGGATGAAAGTCTTTTTAAGGAAAGTGAACGTCTGTTGCACGCGGGCGGTGGGGATGAGCCAACAGAAAAAGAAGCCAAGGAAGCAGCGGAATTCACCGAACGCGATCCGAAGGACAAAGGCAACCGGAAGGTGAAGTATCAAAAGGAACGCAGCACCATATACGAGGACTTCAAGCAGCAGGATATGCTTTATCTGCTGACCGAATTGAAGGCGGCAATGGCATCCCCTGAAAAGGCCGCTGCTTTGCGGAGACGGCTGCGAAAGGGAGTGGAATGGGACAAGGAAAATAAGACTTGGAAATTGAAAGAGGAGAAATGATGTTTTATGCCAACGGAGCATCAATTTAACGACCGTCTGATACGGTTCCCGGAATTGGAGAAGATTTTCGGTGTCTGCAAGCGGACGGTGAGACGGAGGGCGGAAAACGGCGAACTGCCACCGTTGCGGCACATTGGCCGCGCCGTGGGGATGCTCGAAAGCCAAGTCAAAACGTATTTTCAAAAGTTGAGTCAACCAGTTAATTGAAAGGAGAAATATGATTGCTTACATTTACCGCCCCAAACGGCAACGCAACGGCAAGTTGGTTTCCAGCCGGATTTGGCGGGCGCGGCTGAAATTGGACGGCGACGTTAAGGCGCGGGACATTTCTCTTGGCGTCTCCGACCGGCAGGTGGCCGAGCAAAAAATGCGGGAAAATATCCGCGACCAAGAACGGGTGTCGGTTGGTTTAATGGCTCCGGCGGCACAACGCGCGACGTTTGAAAACCCGATGGCAAAGCTGGTGGACGGCTACGTGGCCGATTTGAAGGCGTTAGGACGTTGCGCCGATCACGTCCGCCATGTGGACAAGCGGTTGCGGCGGCTGATGCGGGAATGCCACTGGCAGAGCTTGCGCGAGGCCACGGCGGATGCGTTCCTGCGCTGGCGTGCCGAACAAACGCAGGCTCCAAAAACCATCAATGAGTATCACGCCGTCTTGTCGGCCTTGTTCACCTGGCTGCGTAAACAAAACCGCGTTGCGGCCAATCCGTTTGAAATCATCAGCAAAGTGGATACGCGTGGCAAGCAACGCAGCCAGCGGCGGGCTTTGAATGATGATGAGGCCAAGCGGTTGCTGGCAACACCGCGCAAGCTGCTTTATCTGCTGGCCATGCACACGGGTTTGCGGCGCGGCGAAATCAACGCCTTGCATGGCGGCGATTTTCATTTGGATACGGCCAATCCGTATTGGATGCTGCCCGCTGCCTTCGTCAAGAATCGCAAGGAACAACCCCGCCCGTTGCATCCTGAACTGGTGGCGGAATTGCAAAAGCTGAAAGCCGCTGGAAAACTAAAGCCGGAAGATTTGGTGTTTCCCGATGGCGTCCCGACCATGAAAGAAATTCGCAAGGATTTCAAAAAGGCGGAAATTCCGTTGAAGGATGAGCGCGGCCATGTGGTGGACTTCCATGCGCTGCGGACGACCTACATCACCCGCCTCCAACGCGCTGGCGTTTCGCCGCGTGAAGCGATGGAACTGGCACGGCACAGTGACATGCGGCTGACGATGAAAACCTATACGGACGTGGCGCAACTGCCTTTGGCGGCAACCGTTCGCGGATTGCCTTCGATTGGAGACTCACAAATAGACTCACAAACTTTAGTCGCCGACCGTCCTGCCGTGTCACCTGCCGTCATCGGTTTGAAGGCCATCAAGGTAGGTAAAACCGTTGGAAACATTGACGGAAATCACGGTGCGTCATCCATTGTCACTTTCAGTCACGAAAATGAAAATGGCGGAGAGAGGGGGATTCGAACCCCCGATAGATCTTTTGAACCTATACCGGTTTAGCAAACCAGCGCCTTCAGCCACTCGGCCATCTCTCCAAACCAATTGATTTTATTGACGATTCTTTGTGTTCTGACACTGCCGAATCGTGCGTCAAGTTGACAAGTTGCAACACTTGTGCAACACTGGACACGCATGAAAGCTACCGCGTCACGAAAGTCGAAACAAGCCGAATCTTGGCCGCGCCGTGTCTCTGTCGGGCGCGAGTCGGTTGCCATCTATCGCCGGACGACACCGCTGGGCAACTACGCCTTCATGGTCGCCAACTATGCAAACGGCAAACGCCGCTTTGACTCTTACGGCAGCGAAGCCCTTGCGGTTGAAGCGGCGGGCAAGCTCGCCCGGCAAATGAGCGAGCGCGAAGTCTTGGCCGCTGCCCTGACAAACGAGCAAGCCAGCGAATACGCCGCCGTCGCCCAGACGCTTGCCCCGTTTGGCGTCGGGTTGTTGTCCGCCGCTGGCGACTTGGCCGAATGTTTGAAGCTCGTCGGCAACCTGTCGAATTTGAAAGCCGCCGCGCAGTTCTGGCATTCCCGCCACAAGAAAATCACGGACAAGCGCGTTGCCGACGTGGTAGCTGAATTGATCGCGCTGAAAACTTCTCGCGGCGGTGCGGAGCGATACGTTTCCGATTTGAAATTCCGGCTGGACAAGTTCGCCGACAAATTTCAATGCAACATCGGCAGTGTGCAAACTTCAGACATTCAAGCGTGGCTGGACGGGCTGAAATTATCTTCGCAGTCCTACGCCAACAACCGCCGCGTGGCACACTTGCTTTTTGAATTTGCAGTTGCTCGCGGTTACGCGCTGGACAATCCCGCGCTAAAAGTTGAACGCCCGAAAATCCGCAATGGCGAAGTGAAAATTTTCACGCCCGACGAAGCGCGCAAGTTGCTCGCTGCCGCCACGAAAGATTTTCAGCCGTGCCTTGCCATCGGACTATTCGCCGGACTTCGCAGCGCGGAGCTTGAACGGCTGGAATGGAAAGACATTGATTTGAAGCAAGGGCATATCATCGTCGGCGCGGACAAGGCCAAGACTGCCAGCCGTCGCATTGTGCCGATTGTGGAAAACCTTGCCGCGTGGCTTTCTCTGACGCCGGAAGCGGAGCGCAAGGGCGCAATCTGGCCGCATGGCCGCGATTGGTTTCACAAGTGCCAACTGGCGACGGCAAAGGCCGCTGGCGTGAAGTGGAAAGCGAACGGCTGCCGCCACTCGTTCGCCAGCTACTCTTTCGCGCTCTGTGCCGATGCCGGGCGCGTGGCGGGCTATTGCGGCAACTCTGCGAAAGTGATTCACCGCCACTATCGGCAGCTTTGCACGCCCGCCGACGCGCAGAAATTTTTCAGCATCAAACCGGCAACCGCCGCGAACGTGCTGCCAATGTCAGCCGCCGCAACCGCTAACCGCTGACGCCATGAAAACAAAACCAACACGCCCGCTGACACCGGCACAAATGGCGGCACGGCTGGCAGCACACAAGCCAAGCTGGGTTGTGTTATTGTCCGTCAAGTTAGACAAAATTTCGTTTCCGACTCTAATGCAAGGCGCAAGGTATTTGACGCCCGGAAAAAAACTCGCCGATCAAATGTTCCTGATACGCCACTTGAATCCCGACTTTGCGCCCGTGTGTCTCACTGACTCCAAAATGCGTCAACAGCTTCTCCGTGACTTTGGGGGGAAAAATGTCGGGAAATTAAATCTATTGGCAGAGCTTGGCCTACGTCTTGAACGCGCCCTGTTGGAACGGGACACAAAATTTTTGAACGATTACAAAAAAGCCTATCTCGACACGAAGCGGAGCGCATATCGTTGGCGCGATGTTTATTCGTGGATGCTTTCGCATTATGGCGAGGTTGAATCCTGCCACACGTCCGCTGAAATCTGGCGGCTGGTGAAAACTAAATTTTCCCTGCCCGAAACAGACCGCAGCAACTTCTATCGCACACTCCGCGAAGTCGGCTTGCCTGTGTCCAAGCCCGGCAAAAAGCGCAGCCGTTGACAAATGCGCCGTCTTTCGTGGTGTGGGAAGTTTCACACCATGAAAGACAGTAACACACTAGCAATGCCGGAAGTCGCCACCGGCCAATCCTCGTTGGCGTCACCATTCACCGACAAGCGCGGCTACGCGAAACGTTGGCAGGCTTCTACGCGCTGGGTTGATGGCTTGCTCGCGCAAGGTTTGCCCCATTTGAAAATTGGCAAGCGGCGCGTCCGCATCTGCGTCCCGGACGCTGACGCCTTCATGCACCAAAAGTTTCACACGCAACGCCGGGGGGCAGCGTGAACAATCTTGCCGCTGGCGCGGTTGGCCGCCGCCGCCCGCTAGTGGCAACGCTGGGCGCGGCGTTTCACCCGCGTCCGGCGAAATTTGAAAGTTGAACTGGAAACCGTCGCGGATAAAAACGCTGCGACACATTGCAGGAGAAAAAAATTATGACCGCAACAATTGAAAAAACCAGCGGCGATGCAACCGAAGTCGCCGAATTGAAAAAACAACTCGCCGCAGCGACAGAAAAAATGTTGTGGGCGGGCTTGCCAACAACGCCGGAGTTCGACGCGCTCGTTGCACAGAAAATGAAAATGGGTTTGTCGCGCGAGGACGCCGTGATTTGCGCCCGCCGCCAAGTGCTGACTGACGCCGTAGTAAAAGAGCATGAAGCCGTTGTCGCCGAGGCTATCGCCAAAGTGGACAAACAGTGGGAAGGCAAAGACAAACGCCTGCCTGATTATCGGGAGCAGAGGGCGGCAGCAATTTCCGCCGCTGCCGCCGCGAACGGCACGACCGCTAAACTAATTGCAGCGGGCAGCCACATGATCGAAGCCCCAACCAACTGAAAACTAAATGAGTATTCAAAATAAAATTGGAACATTCGGCGGCGCGCTGCCGACGCCTTCGCCGATGTTGGCAACATCACTTGGCCTTCGCGCAACTACATATCAATTCCGTGACGAGCTTTCGGCGGCGTTCAACGCAAATTCAAAACAGACTTCTGTGTTGAACCGCGCGGCTGTCCGCGACGCCATGCTGGAATTTTGGGCAAAGAAGCGGCCTAACTTGACCGGCTCCGCGCTTGAACAATACGTTTCAGCACGTCACCCGCTGCTGTTTGACGATGCTGCGAAGCGCGTCAGTGGGTTGAACGAACGGCAGGCCGCGAACGAAGTTGCGCCGGGGAACGCGCTGGGGCTTGGCCCGGTTTTGAAGTTCGTTCTGTGAACTTTCAAGACCCACAAACCGAACACGCGGCCAAACGTCTTCGCTTGCGAGCGCAACCTGACACGGCGGCAAATCCGCTCGCCTTATTGTCATGGCAGCCGCAACGTGCCGACGCGGTTTGGACGCGGAGCGAATGGACTGCGCTTTGTGAACACCTTCACAACGGCAACGGCACGGCGCAATTTGTCATGGGCTTTCGAGACGCGGACGGATGCAAAAAATATGTCCGCTCAAAACGGTTGCCGGTTGGCCGGGCAATTTCATGGAGTTGGCAGAGCATTTCCGGCACGCCGAAATCGCGGCTGGCGTTTGTGCCTTACTCGACAAACGACCGGCAGCAATCGCGCTGGGGCGGCATGGATTTTGACTCGCACAACGGCGAGTCAGACCGGGCGCGGGAACTGGCACTTGCCGCTTTTCGGGTGATGTTGAACGCGCCGGGCTTGGCCGTGATTCTGGAAATGAGCGGCAGCGGCGGCTGGCACGTCTGGGCAATCTCGCCGGACTTTCACGACACGCGGGAATGGATTCGGCTGTTGAAATCCGTGGCTGGCAAAATCGGTGCGCCCGTCGCCGCTGGCGTGTGTGAAATCTTCCCGCCTGATTCTCTGCCGTCGCGTTTCGGCAAGGGTATGCGTGCGCCCGGTTGCTGGAATCCCGGCACGGAAAGGCACAATGAAATCGTTTGGGAAAACTGCCGCACTTCCCTTGAATCCGTCCTATCGGGGAAGTCAAAAACCGCCCCCTTGAATGGCAACGGTTTAGAAAGTCACTTCCCCGATACAAAGAAAGAAACTTCTTTCTCTGTCTCTCTTTACCGTGAAACGGAGTTGCTTCAAAAGCTGGGGATCACGGCAACCGGCACACGCAACGCGAAATTGTCGGGCTTGGTTGGCGAAGTGTTTCACCAAGTCGGACGCGACGTGGCGCAACGGCTGGCGACAGCGCAGTTTCGCGGCAAGACGGCGGCGACAAAGGCGGATGAAACCGGACACATGGAAAGTTTTGAAAAACTTTGGGCGGGCTTGGCGGACAGATGGACGGCGACACTTTCGGCAGCGGAGCGGGAAATCTTCACCCGGCTGGAAACGGAAAACGAACGGGACGCATTTCGGATCGTGCGGAGCTTTGCGCGGAAAGCGGAGCAAGACGGCGCGGCGGATTTTCCGATTGTGCGGGACAGCTTGGCGGCGCGGCTGGGCGTCACCGGCAAGGGCGCGGCGTGGATTCGTGACAAGCTCGCCCGGCTGGGTGCAATTGTGAAAACCGCCAACTACGTTCCGAACAAACACGCGGCGCGGTTCCGCTGGCTTGCGAACGTCTGAAAAATGAAAACCCGTAAAACCAATTTCACGCATACAGCCGTTCAAGTCTTGGACGGCGAATTTTCCGGCGCGGACGCAATGCTCACGTCGCATCTGTGCCGCGTGCTTGGCTGGCAAAAAAATCCACTGTGCCAACGTGCCGCCGAAAAATTGCGGCTCGACTTTCTCAAAGCCAATCCGCCGAAAGGAAATTTTCGCAATGCCTGAAAACATCAAAAATAATTCCGCCCCGGCGCGACGTTGGAAAAAAGGCCAAAGCGGAAACCCAGCCGGACGGCGCAAGGGCAGCGTTTCGCTCGCGGCTGCGTTGCAACGGCTGTTGACCAAAGAGCCGGACAAACTTGAATCCGTCGCCCGCACTTTGGTTGACGCCGCGATTGCTGGCGACGTGTCGGCAGCCCGCCTTTTGTTTGAACGGCTGGACGGCAGCAAGGCGACGGGATTTTTCAGCGTCAACATTGACAACAGCGACCGGCGAACCGCCGTCACCGTGTCGCCGCAAATTCTGTCTGAAATCGCCGAGTCCCGGCGCAAATACGAGGAGCAAAATGCCAAGCGTCAGTGACTATTTAATTTCACCGCCCGGATTTGCCAAAGCCGTTTTGGGTTTGAACCTTTACGGCTGGCAGGAAAAAATTCTTTGGGACTTGGACACGCCCGGCGCGGTTGCGCTCCGCGCTGCGAATAACAGCGGCAAAACTTCCGTCGTCGGCGCGAGCGCGGCCTTGTGGCACGCCAGCGCGTTTCCCGGCAGTCTCACCATTGCGACGGCGAGCGTTTATCGCCAAGTGAGCGAGCAACTTTTTCCAACGCTTCATTCGCAAGCGGGAAAATTTCCCGGCGGCGTGTTCAACGCAACGGACGTGCAACTGGCGAACGGCAGCAAAATTTTCGGATTCGCAACCGACGAAGCGAACAAGTTTGAAGGCTGGCACAATAAAAATTTGCTGATTATCGCCGACGAAGCAAAGGGCATCCCCGACGCGATTTTTGAAGCGATAGAACGCTGCGCGCCGACGCGGTTTTTGTGTATGTCGTCGCCGGGCGGATGCTTTGGATTTTTTCACGCGGCGTTCAACGCCCGCCGGAAATACTTCCGGCAACACGTCGTCACCGCGTTTGACTGCCCGCACATTTCCCAAACGTGGATTGATTCACAGATTGAAAAATACGGGCGCGAGCATCCGCTGATTCGCAGCATGATTTTCGGCGAGTTTATGAGCGGCGACGCCGATGGCTGCGTGATCCCGCTCGCGTTTGTGGAGCGCAACCTTGCCAGCCCGCCCGTGTTCGCTGGCGGTGACGTGCAGGCGTTTTGCGACTTCGCAGCGGGCGGTGACGAAAATGTTTTGGCCGTGCGCCGTGGCAACCGTGTTGAAATCGCCGCCAGTTGGCGCGAGCAAGACACGATGAAAGCCGTTGGAAAATTCATTCAACTTTTCCGCGAACAAGAGTTGACCCAGGAACAAATCAGCGGCGACGAAGGCGGGCTTGGAATTGTGATTTGCGACCGGCTCGCCGAAAGCGGCTGGCAAATCCAGCGCGTGAACAACGGCAGCGCAGCCGACAAGCCGGAAGCCTACGCGAACCGGGGCGCGGAAATCTGGTTTGAAGCCCGCGTGAAAATTGAAAAGGGCGAAATCATTCTGCCAAACGACCCGGAGCTTGTCGCGCAACTCACGTCCCGCCGTGGCTGGCCTGACAGCAAGGGACGGTTGCAACTCGAAAGCAAAGCCGATATGCGCTCGCGCGGCTTGCCGTCACCCGACCGAGCCGACGCCGTGCTGGGCGCGATGCTGCCCGCAAGCCCGGCTCCGCTCGCCAGTGTGTTCCGGCGCGGATTTAGTGGACGGGAAATGCAACTGGCGCGGTTGTGAATCCCGCAACGGCGGTTGGCTCCGGCGACTGGTTAGGCGGCGTTCTACTACTCAAATAGCTCATGGTTTATTGATGAGTGACAGCATGAGTCCCACTGCATTCCGAGGGCCGGGCGTGGATGCTGCGACAACTGCAAATCCAATCGTCTGCGGCAAAACCACTCCGTCTCTGAGCGAAAATGGTGGACATACAAAGTAGCATGTGGGTTCGATCAGCCCCAGAGCTTCGATCCGATAATGAACAAGGCTCGACCGCTCTTGCAACTTGCCATCAACATTCTCAAATCCGGCAGCTTCTTCAGACCAACCCGTCGAGGGTGTCACAACATCCTTCGGAAAAATCACGTCAACAGTAAGTCGCCCGGCAGATGCCGAGCCATGATTCTGAACAGCCATGACAATAGCTCCTGTCCGATTTGTGATAAGCAATGGAAGAACCGTCCCTGTTTCTACCGAATGATTGTTCACGAAAAAGCCAAAGGCAGGCTGTGGCGGAGGCTCTGGGAATGTCTTATCCCATATTTCCCAAATAAGCTTCACAAGCTGATGTTATTGACTTACACTGAAGCCGCATAAACAAAGGCTTTCATCTATGTCCAACCAACAAAAAACGGCGAATCCAACGGGTGCAGGTAAAAAACC